>ERZ772858.2191-NODE-2191-length-15638-cov-16.944747_pt1 | contig 15638 bp, 10 predicted proteins | sample MGYA00512136_ERZ772858 | MGnify/ENA primary metagenome ERZ772858 (study PRJEB29015, sample SAMEA2737726) | human gut metagenome | biome: human gut; feature: human-associated habitat; material: faeces | place: China | collected 2012 ...
GCTGTTCAAGCCGCTTTCCTTGAGACATTCGAGGAAGGTGTCCACCTTGATGGAGTTGACCGCGCTGGAGCCTGCGCCCTGATAGCGGGGTGTCTCGGCAAAGTCACCGATAACGGCCACGCGGGCACCGGCGGCCAGCGGCAGCAGGCCTTCCTCGTTCTTGAGCAGGACGGTGCTCTCTGCGGCAGCGCGGCGGGCCAGCGCATGGTGGGCGTCGGCGTCAAACTCACGGCTGTGATTTTCCACAGCGGCGTGGGTGTCAAAAACCAACGTCAGCAGCTCATCCAGACGAGCATCAACGTCCGCCTCGGTGATTTTGCCGGTCTCCACGGCCTTCAGCAGCTCGCGGACGGCATCCCCGCCGGGGGCTGGCATTTCCAGCGTAGAGCCGTTCTTTACGCCCAGCGCATGGTCATTGCTGCCGCCCCAGTCGGTGACAACCGCGCCGTCAAAGCCCCAGTCCTTGCGCAGGATATCCTGCAGCAGATGGGCGTTCTCGTTGGCGTAGGTGCCGTTGATGAGGTTGTAGCTGGACATAATGGTTTTGGGATGTGCCTCTTTGACGACAATCTCAAAGCCGGTCAGGTACAGCTCGCGCAGGCTGCGCTCGTCCACCACGGAGTCGGACGCCATACGGCGCAGCTCCTGGCTGTTGACGGCGAAATGCTTGGGACAGGCGGAGATACCCTCGGACTGGATGCCGCGCACATAGCCTGCGGCCATCTTGCCGGAGAGGTAGGGGTCCTCGGAGAAATACTCAAAGTTGCGGCCGCAAAGCGGGCTGCGCTTGGTGTTTAAGCCGGGGCCCAGCAGGACGGAGACCTCCTGCGCAGCGGCCTCCTCGCCCATGGCGCGGCCGATTTCCTCACCCAGTGCGGGGTCCCAGCTGCAGGCCACGGTGGCCGCAGTGGGGAAACAGGTTGCGGGTACGCTGGGGTTCAGCCCCAGATGGTCCGCAGCCCCGGCCTGCTTGCGCACACCGTTGGGGCCGTCGGACAGGGTAATGGAAGGAATACCCGCCTTTTTATACCCCCGGGTGGTAAAGACCGTCTCGCCGGAGAGCAGTGCGCATTTTTGTTCAAGGTTCAGTTGTTGGATGATTTCTGCGTTTTTCAAGGGTAGGCACTCCTTTTTTATAAGGCAATACCGCGCAATTTCAAGTCACGGTCATGCACTTGCATTGTGCGGTATTGCGGGGGTTATTTTTATGCGTTCTTGTTTTCGGCTCTGGCGGCCTTAGCGGCCTTGTACAGCTTGACATCACGGACAATGCCGCGGATCGCCAGTGCAAACAGTGCCACGGCAACAAGGTCGATCAGCGCAACAAGGTGACGCCAGCCGAGCACAGCGGGCTTAAAGTCGTGGCGCATTGCGGCGGTATCGCCGATACTCTCGGCATAGTCACGGTTGGTCACGCGGACATGCAGGTACATGTACAGTGCTTCCTTGGTGGCGCGGCGCAGGGCCTGCAGGTAGCTGTTAGAGCCGGTCTCAAAGGCCATCTTGCCGCCGATGAAGCCAGCCATCCACAGGCTGCCGCCTGCGCGCAGGGCTTGGTCACCGTTCATATAGCTGTGATGGTCGCAGTAGTCGGTAATCACAGCGCCGTCAAAGCCCCACTCGTCACGCAGGATGCCGGTCAGCAGCGCCTCGCTGCCGCCAGCCCAAACAGCGCCGATACGGTTGTAGCTGCTCATCAGGCCGACAGCGTCATAGTCCTCGACCAGCATCTGGAAGGGACGCAGATAGATCTCACGCAGAGCCTGCTCGGTCATCCACGTGTAGACAGAATCACGGTAGATGCCGCTTTCACCGTCATTGCAGATAAAGTGCTTGACGTAGGTGTAAACACCAGCGTCATTGGCGCCATGCACGGTGTTGCCGCAGATGACGCCGGACAGGAGGCTGTCCTCGGAATAATACTCGTAGTTACGGCCGTTGAAGGGGCTGCGGTGCATATTGGTGGCAGGCGCATACCAGCCGGTATAGCCGTTCTGCAAAGCCTGCGTGCCGATGGTGCGGCCCTCCTCCTGGGCCAGTTCGCCGTTCCACGTCTGGGCCAGCGTGCTAGAGCTCGGGAAGCCGGTGCCAGCGCCCATACCGGTGAAGCCGCCAATCTGGGAGGGGCCGTCAGCGTCCTTGCTCTTGGTCTTGCCGACGCTCTTGAGCTCGGCCAGACCGCCGTAGGCGTTGATGTACATATTTTCCATCTCATTCACGGTCAGCTCATCGAGCAGCGCATCCCACTGCGGGTCATTGAAGTCAGCGCCCAGCTGGAAGCCGAGGTCGGTGGTCTTGCCGTTGTCCTCTATCTTCAGACCGTTCTTTGCGCCGGTGGTGATGGCCTCGTCGGCCTCATTGATGTAGCCGTCTGCCATGTCAGCGGTGTAAAGGTTCAGTGCCTTGACGTTGTCGGTCATAGCGCGGCTGGGGGTGTTGGTCTTGGGGAAGGTGCCCGCAAAGTCAGCGCGGGTCATGTAGGTGATGTTCTGGTTGGAGTCGCTGCCGTCCAAGCTGACGCCGTCAATGGCATCGCTGCCGGTGAACTTGTTGGAAACCGGGTTGCCGGTGACGGTGTCCTCGGCATACTGGACGTTGGCAGGCAGGTTGCAGGTAATGGTTGCGGCGGCGTCATCGTCCACATCGTGGGCATCGTGGCGCACGGTAAAGATGTAATCGCCTGCGTCCAGCTCATAGCCGGTAAAACCGTTGTGGTTGGCGTCATAGGCGTCATAGCTGGCCATATCGGAGACGGGAACGGTCAGGGTAACCTCCTCGCTCTCGCCGGGCTGCAACTCCTTCGTCTTGGCGAACGCGCCCAGCTCCACGCTGGACTTTTCAATCTCGGCTGCAATATAGGGTGCGGTGTAGTAGAGCTGCACAACATCCTTGCCGGCGCGGTCGCCGGTGTTGGTGACGGTGACCTTCACCGTCACATCGCCGTCCTTCGTCAGGGTGGCACCGTTGGCGGAGGCATCGGTCACCTTCCAATCAAAGCTGGTGTAGCTCAGGCCGTAGCCGAAGGGATACTGCACAACGGCGTCATAGCCGGTGCCGTGCTCGTTGGAAACGCCGTCCCAGTAGCCCTCGGCGTCAGCGGTCTCGTACCATTTGTAGCCGATGTAAATGCCCTCGGCGTAATCTACATAGGAAACCTGCTCATAGGCATCGTAGGTATCGAGGTTGCCGCTGACGGTGCCGTCCGCCGGGTACAGACCCTCGGCATCGGCGTAAGCGCCCACGCCCTCCATACCGGCGTTGGCATAACTGGCGGCTGTGGTCAGATCATACGCCCAGGTGTCAGCGGTGCGACCGCTGGGTTCTTTGTCGCCCCACAGCACGGCGGGGATGGCGGTTGCGCCCTCGGAGCCGGACAAACCGGCAATCAGGCAGGCATCCACGCCGGGGATGGTCTCAATCTGGCCCAGCTCCATAACGTTGGTGGAGTTGATGAGCACTACCACATGGGCGTAGTTGGCACCGACGTAGGTCAGCAGATTTTCTTCCTCGGTGGTCAGCTCCAGCATCGTGCGGGTGTCGTCCACCACAATGTCGCCGCCTTTTTCAGTGCGCTTGTACTGCTGCTTGGTGGCGTCGTTGCTCTCGCCTGCCAGACGGCCAATCACGACGATGGCCGTATCGGAGAAGTTCTTGGCGTTGTCGAGCATCGACTGGGTGTAGTAGGTGGTGTTGCTGATGTCAGGCTCGTACAGGCGGCCGGATTGCTCGGGACGGCTCTTCAGCGTTTTGGCGTATTCACGCCCGGGCTGGAAGTCCTTGTACATATCGGTCAGCTCGGTGTTGTACTCAATGCCGTAAGCGGTCAGGGCGGCCAGCAGATCGGTGTTGACGGCGTTCACGCCGCCGGAGCCGGAGCCGCCGCCCAGCCATGCGGTGGATGCCCAGCCGAACACATTGACCTTTTTGGTGTCGGCGCTCAAAGGCAGCGTGTTGTCGTTATTCTGCACCAGAACCGTGCCCTCGGCCTCCACATCGGCGGCGAGTGCCTCGGCCTTTACTTTGGTGTCTGCAATTTCTGCGTCAGAATAGTGACCGCTTGGCGCGCCGAAAAAGCTGTCAATCACGGTTGCCAATGTGGACAAAACATAGGTGGCTACCAGAACCGCGACCAACAGAATCACGGACAGCACCAGCCCAATCCCATGCAATATGGGATGCGGCTTGCGAACCTTAGGTTGCTTTGTCATTTGCTTCTTTCTCCTCTTACTTGCTTTTTCCTCTCATAACACTTACAAGCCGGTACCATGCTTTTGTGTTGATTCTATTGTAGCAGAGAAATGCGCCAATGACTCATTTTTTGCATAATCTGTTGTTTTTGAAGCATAACTTGCAAAAAAGCCAAAATGCGCAGGCGTTTTCCTGCGCATTTTGGCTAAGTTTTATAGGTTTGTATTGTGCAAGTTGCTGTTTTTACGCTTTGTTGGCCTTGGCAGCAGCCTTGGCTTCCAGTTTTGCCAGCTTACGCTTGCTCGGCTTCCAGACGCGGAAGATGCGGTAGGCAAAGAACACCAGCAGCAGCGTGCAGAGGATGTTGACCACCGTGCGCACAACCGTGGCAATCTGCGGGCCGTCCTTGTAGACGCTGCCCGGCATAGCGTGGTTCATTGCCTTGGTGTTGGCCGTGGTGTACAGCACATGGTGCAGTGCCTCACGGGCGTAATGGTAGGTTTCCGGGTCGTTGGCGTCGTAATTATCCCAGCGGGCCGCGGACGTATCATAGGTCAGCTTCATATCGGCGCCTGCCTCAATCATCTGCTGGCCGAGCATAAATACGCCCGTGTTCGCGTTATCGGTGATGACTGCGCCGTTGAAGCCCCACTCGGTGCGCAGGATGCCGGTAATCAGCGCATAGCTGCCGCCGGTCCAGGTTGCACCGATGCGGTTGAAGGCCGTCATAACGCCCATAGCTGCAGGAATCGTGGTTTCTGCGTTCTGATAGCTGCCGTCCGCCTGCTTCTCGACATAGTTCAGCGTGATATCGTCCAGCTTCATGCACATCTCGAAGGGCTTCAGGTAAATTTCGCGGGCAGACTGCTCATTCAGCCAGGTTGCTGCACCGTACTGGCCTTCACGGTCGCCGCGGTGGTTTTCCTGGTCATTGAAGGCGAAATGCTTGATGTAGGCATACAGCCCCTTGGTGGCGGCACCATATACCTCCTCGGAGGCTACCGTGCCGGACAGGAACGGATCTTCGGAATAATACTCGCCGTTACGGCCGCTGAACGGCGTGCGGTGAATGTTCATAGAGGGCGCATACCAGCCGTCGCAGCCGCCGATAACCGCCTCATTGCCAATCATCGTGCCGTATTCCAGTGCCAGGTCCTGGTTCCAGGTCTGTGCCAGCGTCATCATATTGGGGAACATAGCGCCGGTACCGCCGTAAATCAGGCCACTGGCAGTATCTGCATCAATCACAAAGGGCTTGCCGACGCTGTCGATGGCCGGCACGCCGTAGCCGGAGCAGGTAATGATGTTATAGTAGTCCTCTGCCGTCAGCTGGTCGAGCAGGTCATTCCACATCGGGTCGTCATAGCTCTTGCCGCGCAGGTCAATCAGGCTCAGACCATTCTTGGCGCCGTAGGTAATGGTATCGCTGTAGGTGTCCCCTACCGTCGGGTTGCCGGAATCTGCAGAATCCAGCTGCGCCACCAGCGCAGCATCCGCAGTCTTTTTGTACTGATAGGAAGCCGGGTTGCCGTCTGCATCGGTGCCGTTGATTTCGTTGCCCCAGGTGCTGATGACGTCACTGGGCTCGCCGTCCGGCTTGGGGAAGGTCCCGGTCCAGTCGCTGCGGGTCAGGTAAACAGCATCGCCCTTGGCAGCGTCCAACTGGTTGGTGATGGCCGCGCCCGTGCGGCTGTCCGTTGCGTAGGTCGTGGTATCGGTCTCGGTATTGGCGGGGGTGTACACAGCCGTGAAGGCGGCATCGCCGTCCGCTGTCATGCCATCGGCTGCGGTCTTGCCCTTGGCAGCCAGCACATTGTTGACAGCCTCATGGGCGTCCTTGGCTGCGGTGATGTAGTAATCCCCTGCATCCAGAATGTACGTCTTTGCGCCGTTGGCGTCATACGCCTTGAGCTGATCCTTGGTGAACGTGACGCTCACGGTCTCACTGGCGCCGGGGGCAAGCTCTGCGGTTTTGCCGTAGCCAACCAGCTCCACGGCGGGCTTCTCCACGCCGTTTGTCTTGTCATAGTCGGTGTAGGGGCTCTGCACATACACCTCCACAACGTCCTTGCCGGAAACGTCGCCGGTGTTCGTCACCGTAACCTGTGCGGTGCAGGTATCGCCGCTCCAATCAGCCTTGAAGTCACTCCAGTCAAAGCTGGTGTAGCTCAGGCCGTAGCCGAAGGGATAGATGACCTCCTTGGCATAGTCGTAATCGCCCGCGTTGCCCTGGCCGAGAACGGTGTCCTCGTAGCGGGTTTCATAGTAGCGATAGCCGACGTAGATGCCTTCCTCGTAGGTGACATAGTTGTACTTGGTGATATTGCCGTTCTCATCATAGTAGGCATAGTCGCCAAAGTTCTGTGCGGCCGGGGATGCGGAGGCATCGGCGGCAAAGGTGTCCACCGTGCGGCCGCTGGGGCTGACCTTGCCGGTCAGAATGTCTGCCATGCTGGCACCAATCGTGGGGGCATACAGCACAGACTTGATGTTGGGATAGTCTGCCAGCCAGTCCAGCTCCAGCGCTGCGTTAGAGTTGATAATCAGCACGGTATTATCATAGTTGTCGTTCAGGTATTGCAGGATTTCACGCTCGGTGGTGTCCGGCTCCAGATAGCTGCGAACCTTATCCTCCTGCGTGTCTGCGTGGTTGTACATGGAGCGCGGCATATCGCGGCCCTCGCCTGCCACACGCTTCAGCACATAGACCGGGGTCGTGCCCTGCACGCTGTCCAGCAGGCCGCTCTCGCCCTGCAGAACGGACAGCGGGCACTCATTGATGCGGAAGTCCTCGGCATCGCCGAAGCTGATGGAGCCGCTGGCCAGACCGTAGCCTGCACCGGCACCCGCGCTGTAGAAGTTCCATAGTGTCTCATTCACATTCAACCCGTGGGAGGCAAGTGCCGTGTTCAGCGGAGTGCCGCCGCCCATCAAACCGGCACCTGCATTCTGGTTGCTGTTGGCAGAGAACAGGCTGACGGTCGTACCCTCTGCCAGGGGCAGGCCGCCGTCATTTTTCAGCAGGACAACGCCCTCGCTGTTGATGCGGTCGGTCAGGTCGGCTTCCGCAGCGCCGATATTGTCTGCCGTGTAATCAGACGTGTTGTAGTCAAGGTTCAGGCCATCCGTCTGCACCTTGCTGTTATCCCACGACTTCTTGTAGCCCAGCATGGCATTGACCATGCGGGCATACCCGGGCAGGATTACGTTGGCCGCAAACAGCAGAACCGCCATGACAACTGCCAGAACGCCCAGAATAGCGGTGTGCAGTACATGGCCCACGATTTGTAGCGGGGTCAGTTTTTTCTTTTGCATTTGCTTTTTCCTCCTTGCATTCTAAGGCACTGCGCAATCAGTGTCCTTTCGTTGCAGATTCTATTATAATCATTTTTTCCGGAAAAGTTGCTTTTTTTGCACAATCTGTTGTTTTTGAAGCATAACTTGCAAAAAAGCCAAAATGCGCAGGCGTTTTCCTGCGCATTTTGGCTAAGTTTTATAGGTTTGTGTTGTGCAAGTTGCTGTTTTTACGCTTTGTTGGCCTTGGCAGCCTTCTTTGCGGCGCGCTTGGCCTTGCGCTCTGCCTTCTTGGCAAGATAGCGCTTGCTGGCCCACAGCGCACGCACCGCCTTGAAGCCGAAGAACCACATCACCGCCACAAAGACCACCAACGCCACGTAGGTATACTGCCATGCCGGGATGATGTTCTTGACCGTGGTATCGGCATCCACACCGTTCATTGCGTTGGAGTTGGCCACCGCATACAGATAGCGGTGCGCGGCCGTGCGGGCGTTCTGCATAACCGTTGCAGTCAGCTCGCTGTCATTGAGCGCCCACATATTGTAGGCCGTGTTCAGCCACAGGTCATTGCCCGCAGCCAGACCCTCGCGGATGTCGCAGTAATCAAAGCTGTTGAAGGAGGTCTGGTCAGTAATGACAAAGCCCTTGTAGCCCCACTCACCGCGCAGGATGTTGGTCATAATACCTTCATGGCCGCCAATCCAGCGGCAGCCGATGCGGTTCATACCACTCATAATACCCACAGCGCCGCCATCCACAATGCTCATCTCAAAGGGCTTCAGGTACAGCTGGCGGGCGGCCTGTTCATTGACGAACATCGCACCGCCGATACGGTTGGTCTCCTGGTCATTGAAGGCGAAATGCTTGATGGTGACAATGCCGCCCTTGCTCTGGAAACCGGCAGTTTCCGCTGCACCAAATACGCCGGAGAGCAGCGGGTCCTCGGCATAATACTCAAAGTTACGGCCGCTGTTGGCTGCACGGTGGATGTTCATAGCCGGGGCATACCAGACCTGCACCCCGCTGGAGAGGCTATCCTCGCCCACCAGCTTGCCGCGGCGGGACGCCAGCTCCACATTGTAGGTCGAAGCCAGCACCACCGCAGGCTCATACGCCATGCAGTGCAGGTTTCCGCCCGCCAGCGTGCTGGAAATGCCTGCGGGGCCATCCTTATGTACCGTGCCGGGCGCGCCGATGCTCTCGACCGCCATCGTACCATAGCCTGCATGGCGAATCAGATTGTAGGTGTCCTTCTTGCTCATCTGGCTCAGCAGCGTTTCCCAGCGGGCATCGTCATAGTCCGCGCCAATCAGGTCGCACAGCTTCAGGTTGCCCGCCTCATCAAAGGCCGGCATTTCGGCGCTTTCATCCTCCGGGCGGGTAATTTCCAGCGCGGTCAAAACGGTTTCCGGGGCCTCCCAGCTGTCATTCTGGTAGGTGGTCGGCCAGGTGCCGGTCCAGTCGCTGCGGCTCAGATAGGTAAAGTCAGCGTCGTAGGTCGTAATATCCGCATCCGCCACCTGTGCGGTGACGGCTGCACCGGTTTCTGCCGTTGCAAAGGCCTTGGTGTCGGTCTGCGCCTGATTGTAGAGCGCGGTCATCGCCGCATTGCCGTCCACCTCTGCGCCCTTGGCGGCCAGAATGTTCTTGGCAGCCTCGTGGGCGTTGGAGGCAGCCGTCAGGTAGTAGTCCCCTGCCTCCAGAATGTAGGTGCCCGCGCCGTAGGCGTCAAAGACCTTCATGGCACTCTTGTCCACATCGATCTGGACGGTCTGGCTTTCGCCGGGCTGCAGGATATCCGTCTTGGCAAAGCCGACCAGCTCCACCGCCGGTTTTTCAATGCGGTTGGCACGGTCATATTCCGTATACGGGTTCTGCAGATACGCCTGCACAACCTCCTTGCCCGCAGCCTTTCCGGTGTTCGTGACGGTGACCTTCAGCGCAAAGCCGTCCGCCGTTTCGGTCATTTTGTAATCCGACCAGCTGAAGTCCGTATAGCTCAGGCCGTAGCCGAAGGGGTACACCACCTGTGCATCGTAGTCAAAATTCCCCGCATTGCCCTGTGCCAGAACGGCATCCTCATAGCGGGTCTCATAGTAGCGGTAGCCGACGTAGACGCCCTCGGCGTAGACAATATACTTGTTGCCGGCAAACACATCGCTGTTTGTGATGGTGTAGTCGCCCAGATTTGCAGCGGCCGGGGCAGAGGCTGCGTCAGCCGCCCAAGTGTCCACCAAGTGGCCGCTGGGGTTCACCGTGCCGTTCAGTGCCTCGCCGATTGCATAGGCACCCTCCTGCCCCAGTGCGCCCACCCACAGCACAGCGTCAATGTCGTATCGGCTGAGCTCCGTCATATTGATGGGGTTGGTCACATTCAGCAGCAGAATCACCTTGTCAAAGCGTTCGGTTGCCATCTGAATCAGGTTGCGCTCCTCCTGTGTGAAGGAGAGGTACTCTGTCGGCAAATCCACGCTCTCACTGCCGCTGCGGCCAATCACCACGATTGCAGCATCATTGTACTGCGCCATGCTGTCAAATTCAGCCTGCGTGTAGGCGCTCTGCGGGGCCTCGTTGGCGGCAAAGCGGCCTTGCCCGGTAATGCTGGGCACTTCCTTTTTATAGGAGGCACCCGCGCCGGTGGTGTAAAAGTCCCACAGCACCGGGTTGACGGTAAAGCCTGCGGCCTCCATAGCCCGCCGCAGGTTGGGCGCAGTGGAGGTGTCCACGCTGCCCGCGCCTGCGCCGCCATAGACAAGGTCGGCTGCGCTTTCGCCCAGAAGGGTCACGCTTGCGCCCTTGGCCAGCGGCAGGGCATCTCCATTATTGCGCAGAAGAACCATACCCTCCTGCTCAATTTCGCGGCAGAGCTGGGCCGAAGCCTCCTGCACCGCCGCGGCGGAGGAATAGTCACTGGTGAAAATACTGCGGATTGCTGCCGCCGCTTTTGGCGGTGGTCGGCATTGCTATGGCCATACTGACCATGGCCGAATAGTTGTTGGACAGCGGAATGGCAATCAGGCAGGCAGCCCCCAGCAGCGCAAAGATAAGCGCCAGCAGAATCGCCAATACCCGCCGCACAACGCAGAGGAACGTTTTCATACTTTTTTCTCCTTCTTTTTCGGCCTCGCCGAATTTTGCTTCTTTATAATAGCGTTTTTTTACAGAAAAAGCACAAAAAATACATAAATTGTCGGTTTTGCTTCACAATCTGTCGATTCCGTCGGAGTATGTCAATTTTTATTGGTCATTTTGCCAGTTTTCCGTCTTGCCTGTTTGTGCAATCTGCGCCATCAAAAAAACTCCGGAGCTATCTCCGGAGTTTTTTCACAGTTCATTCTTTTGCGGCAGCAGTACCCGCAGGGTGAACCACTCGTTCTCCCAGTGCAGGGTCACGGTGCCGCCGTGGGTCTCGGCGGCGGCGCGGACGCTTTTTAGGTCATAGCCGCCGTGGCTGCTCTGGCGCGGCAGACCGTCCGGCCCCAGCTCCACCGGCTGGGCGCAGTAGTTTTCAAACCGCAGCATCACAAAGCCGTTCTGGGCGTAGACGGCCACGCGAATCAGCCGCTTCTCGGGGTCTGTCTCGGTCAGCACACATTCGGTGGCGTTGTCCAGCGCCGTGCCGACAATGGTGCATATCTCCCCAGTTGTCAGAAAATCCAGCAGCGTGCCGTCTGCCACGCAGGTCAGGTTGATGCCGTGCTGCTGGCAGTACATACTTTTGGCGGTAAGCAGGGTGTCCAGCACCGGGTTGCCGGTCTTGTTCTCGGCCTCATAGCGGTGGATGTCGCCTTCCATCTCGGCCAGTGCGGCGTCCTGCTTGACCTTGTCGCGCTCGGCACGAATGGCCGCAATCTGCATTTTCAGCTCATGGTAGCGGCGGTTAATCAGGCGGATGTTCTCTTTGCTCTGCTTGTATTGCTCATACTGGCGGTGCAGGACGTTATCCATCGCCGCCAGCTCGCTGTGCAGCGCCGCCTCCCGCAGTTGCTCATGCTGGACGCTCAGAATCAGCACGCCCGCAAAGTCCACCAGCGTGCGGATGTAGAACACCACGATTGTGACCTCGTCCCCCGAGACGAAGCTCAGATTGCTTACGGCAAAGACCGTCACTGCCATTACCACCGCCATCAGCATGGCGGTGGGGGGGTGATGACCAGCCGGGCCGCAATCTTGCGGCGACTCTCAAAACAGAACAGAAAACCGTAGACCACCGCATAGACCACCGCCAACAGCAGCAGGGACATCGCCGGTCAGGTAGAGGAACGCCGCCAGCAGTGCGCCGCAGCCCGCCGTAATGCCCCAGTACACCGGCTTTGCGGTGCGGGACGGCGCGGCTTGCGCGTAGAGCACCGCGCCCAGAATTTCCGCCAACGCGGTGTAAAGCCGCGGAATATCCGGCAGAATCATGCGCCGCCACCCCCGATATAATCCGCCAGCGCGGCCAGAAATGCCTTGCGCTTGGGGCGGCTGATCTGCAGCTCATGCGGGCCAACCTGCACCGTGTTCTGCTGCACGCCGGACACGTGCGCCAGATTGACCAGATAGCCGCTGTTGCAGCGGACGAAGGCGCTGTTTTCCAGCTTTTCCTCCCACGTTTTCAGGGTGCCGGGGGCGGAAAAATCTCCGTTTTCCGTATAGAAGTTGATGCGGTGGCCATCGCTCTCGATGTAGTAGACCTCGGCGGCGTCCACGCGGCGCATACCGCCGTCCACCGGCACGGCCAGATACTGCCGCGCCCGCCGGGTCAGCTGGCCAACGGCCTTTTGCAGCTGCTGCGAGAACGCAAAGTACGGCACCGGCTTGAGCACATAGTCCAGCGCCCCCACCGCGTATCCCTTGATGGCGTACTGCGCCATATTGGTAATGAAAATCAGCTGCACCTCGCTGTCCATAGCGCGGATACGGCGGGCCGTCTCCATACCGTCCAGCTGCGGCATCTCCACATCCAAAAAAATAATGTCATAGACAGGCCGGTATTCTTCCAGAATTTCCAGTCCATCGGTGAACATCGTCACCTCAAACAGCGTGCCATACTGCCGTGTGCAGCGCTGCACATAGCCTGCCAGCTGTTCGCGGACCGCTGCCTCGTCCTCGACGATTGCAACGCGGATCATGCCAGCTCTGCCTCACAGCGGTCAAGCACGGCGGCGATAACCTGATCCATATCGTAGTATTTGTACTCGCCCAGGCGGCCGCCGAAGATAACCTTCGGCTCGACCTCGGCCAGCTTCTTGTATTCAGCGTACAAGGCGCCGTTCTTGGCATCGTTGACCGGATAGTACGGCTCATCGCCGGGCTTCCACTCGGAGGAGTACTCGCGGCTGATGATGGTCTTGGGCAGGTCGTTGCCGTTCTCGTCCTTGCCGAACTCGAACCACTTGTGCTCGATGATACGGGTCCACGGCGTCTCGCGGTCGGTGTAGTTGACCGCAGCATTGCCCTGAAAGCTGGGCTTGTCGAGGAGCTCGTTCTCAAAGCGGACAGAGCGGTACTCCAGCGTGCCCAGCTTATAATCAAAGTAAGCGTCAATGGGGCCGGTGTAGACCACCTTGTCAGCCAGTGCATCCAGTGCAGCCTTGTTTTCCAGATAGTCAGTGTTCAGGCGCACTTCAATGCCGTCCAGCAGGTTGGCAATCATCTTGGTGTAGCCGCCGATGGGGATGCCCTGATACAGCGCGTTGAAATAGTTGTTGTCAAAGGTCAGGCGCACAGGCAATCGCTTGATGATGAAGGCGGGCAGATCCTTGCAATCGCGGCCCCACTGCTTCTCGGTGTAGCCCTTGATGAGCTTCTCATAGATGTCGCGGCCCACAAGGGAGATGGCCTGTTCTTCCAAGTTCTTCGGCTCGCCGGTGATTTCTTTGCGCTGCTCCTCAATTTTGGCGGCAGCTTCCTCCGGCGTGACCACACCCCACATCTTATTAAAAGTATACATATTGAAGGGCAGCGAGTAGAGCTCACCCTTGTAGTTGGCAACCGGCGAGTTGGTAAAGCGGTTGAACTCCGCAAACTGGGTGATATAATTCCAGACTTTTTTGTTGTTGGTATGGAAGATATGTGCGCCGTACTTGTGGACGTTGATACCCTCGATGTTCTCGGTGTAGATATTGCCCGCAATGTTGGGGCGCTTATCAATCACCAGCACGCTCTTGCCGTGTGCCTTTGCCTCATGCGCAAAGATAGCGCCGTACAGGCCGGAGCCGACTACCAGATAATCATACATATCGCTGTTCTCCTATATTTCAATTTGCTGTGCAGATAGTTTGAAGTCAGTATACCACGATTTGTATGAAAAGTCCATGTTGCGGCACCATTTTTATCCCCTTGTCCCATAATCAGCGCATTGGAACCACCCCCCTAAAGTGAATCCAAAAAAGAAATCGCTGCAGTTGGAATCGCATCGTCTGGCGGTGAGCTGGGAACAGCGTTGGTTATGTTGACTGCCTGCAGCTCTTCCCGCACCACCTTGCGGATGCTTTTCTCCAGCCTATTTGTCTGTTCTGCCGTAAGGATGCTCTGTACCAGAAACTCTTTGCGTTTGGCTGGCGGCATCTGCTGCAGCAACGCCCACGCGCGGCGGTGTTGCGGTTCATTGAGGTTCGGGCGGAAAACATATTGCGGTCGTTTCATACCTCGCTTTTGCGGCGCGACACGGCGGTCAACGCGCGCTCGAATCCGACCGCGTTCACCTTGTCGTCCAGCAGGAAAATCGTCTTACAAAGGCCGTCTTTGGGACTTAGGTGGCGGCTCACTACCGATGCGCCGCCGCCCAGCAACACGGCGGGGATGGCGTGCAAATCGAATCCCGCTTCCATCGTGGCAGACAGAAGATGCTCTGTGTACTTGCGACCTTGTTTGTTCACAATGTCGCGCACCGTATCGCTGACCGTGCAGGGGTGACCCGCCAGCATATTTTCGATTTGGGCATCCGTGAGGGACAGCCCGGTTTCACGCCGCACCTGCTCCCGGATGTCATCTACGCAGCGGATCATGCCGAGCTCCAAGCTGTGGGCGGTGTCGGTCGCAGGGATGGCGTTGTCGATGCGCATGAGGTCCACTGTCCAGCCGCCCAAGTCCATGAGGAGCATGGACGGCTCGTCCTGCAACAGCCCGGTTTCGGTCATGAGGGCGGCACCTTTGGCTATGTTGCAGACACGGTTGTAGAGCTCTTTTACCTGGGTAATCTTTGGGGCACGGATAGCGTAGAGTACCTGGGCTCTGGACTGGACTACATTTGGCGCGTCTCCGCCTGTGTCGGTGATGGCGTAATGGATTCTGGCTTCGTCTATCATGTGTTCGCGCATGTAGTTTACGCCTATATCCATCAGCTCTACTGCATCCAGTGCGGAACGGCCTAATTCCGGGCACATGGAGGCGTGTGCCGGGGTTCCGTGGAATGTGAAGAAGACTCTGAAGTTTGCTTTGGTGCTTCCGTAGCATGCGCGTCGTCCCTGTTCCGGGTGCCAGCAGAGGGCGAGGTCACAGTCATCGAAATAGCCGTCGCGTACGAGAAACGCTTTGCCGCCTGCGTTTTCTTCGGCTGGGCAGCCGTAGTAGCGGATTGTTCCTTTCAGGTTGTGTTCTTTCATGAAGTCTTTTAATGCGATGACGGAAGCAAGGGTGCCTGTTCCGATAAGCTGATGACCGCAGCCATGACCACAATTATCAGTATGTCCTGAATCTGGATTTTGTTTCTTTTCTCTTTCCGGCACGCTTTCATATTTTGAATCTGATGTTTTTTCTTCCGGGATTCTCTCGGTAGTATCTGCTTTCTGCGAGAGTCCCGGCAGGGCATCAAATTCGCCAAGAAATCCTATAACCGGTTTTCCGGAACCGTATTCTGCAATAAATGCTGTTTCCTCTCCTGCCAGATTTGATTTTATGGAAAATCCCTCTTTCTTTAATGTCTGCTGAAGTAATTCAGAAGATTTATATTCTTGAAATCTCGGCTCCGCATACTCCCAGATTTTATCGCTGATTTTGGCATAATATTCTTTTTTATCTTCAATTTTTTCTGATATTTCTTTTATGTATTCATCCATATATTTTTCCTCTTGTCCCATGCTGTTTCCTACTTTCTTCTTCATTCCCCACAACATTTTTATCTATTTTACATTAAGCAGATATCATGTTACTGTTCACACACCTCTATC
>ERZ772858.2192-NODE-2192-length-15631-cov-4.039741_pt1 | contig 15631 bp, 15 predicted proteins | sample MGYA00512136_ERZ772858 | MGnify/ENA primary metagenome ERZ772858 (study PRJEB29015, sample SAMEA2737726) | human gut metagenome | biome: human gut; feature: human-associated habitat; material: faeces | place: China | collected 2012 ...
TGACATTTCCTCCGATTGCTGATAATACAGTTACTTCTGCTCCCTGTACAAAACCAAGATTTGCTAAAAATCTTCTTGTTTCTTCGTTACCACCAATTCTTTTGATTTCACCGGTTTCACCTATATTTAACATTGTTAACGGCATCCTACTTACCTCCTCAAGAATTTGTCCTCGCTAACCATATTAGGTTATGCTAATTTGATTAGTATTTGCTAACTATAAGACATAAAATATAGTTAGACTTCTCTAACTTCAAATAGAATATACTGCATTTCGTTATTAATGTCAACCCTCTTTCTTAATTATACAAAGTGATTTCATTGCTTATCTTGTTAAAAATATGGTATAATATGCAAAGAGGTGATGCACATGAACTTACAAGAATCAGGAGAAATGTATTTAGAAACAATTCTTGTTTTAAGTAAGCGTCTTCCTGTTGTTCGTTCTGTTGATGTTGCTAATGAACTAGGATTTAAAAAATCAAGTGTCAGCATCGCCATGAAACATCTTCGAGAAAACAACTATATAACTGTAACAGATTCCGGTTTTATTTATTAAAGAAAGATGAATATGTCATTGTTGATAGTAAAGGATATATTGAATTAACTGATAAAGGTTTAAAAGTTGCTACAACAATTTATGATCGTCATGATACACTTTCTTCATTTTTTGAAAGTATCGGTGTATCTCATGACACTGCTGTTAATGATGCATGTCGTATTGAACATGTAATCTCTGATGAAACAATGAATAAAATCAAAGAACATATGAAACAAAAATAACTCCATAAAATGGAGTTTTTTTAACCTCTAGAAACAAAAAAAGGTAAGTGATCTTACCAAACTTTTGCTTCACTTAATAATCTTATGATAGGAAAAAGGAATTTGGCTAATTTAAGTTAAATAAATCATAAGACAATTAAACGAATAATATTGCAGCAACGATGACACTCATTTGTAAAGCCAGAGCAATCAAGCTGCGTTTGAATTTATTTTTCATAGCTCTTTACTCCTTCTGTAAGTTATCCTTCGCTAACCACAACTATATGTTAGCATAGACTAACTATACTGTCAATCTCTTTAATTCATTTTTTTATTTTTATCTTATCTCTATTTTTTCATAGAAAATTAAGGTATAATTATTATAATAAAATATTAAGAAAAGAGGTGAAAATATGCCAAGACCTGGAACTAGCAGCGGTGGACATCGTTCTTCTGGCGGGCATTCAAGTAGTCGTGTTGGAGGCGGACATCATGTTGGCAGATCAAGTCGTCCTACAGGAAGCTCATCTTTTAACAGAGGTCCCTCTATGCATCATTATCATCATACTCCACCACCTCCTCGAAGAGGTTATTATGGATATAGAAGAAATGTTTATACTAGTTCTTCAAGTGGTTTAGGAACTTTGATCGCTTGTTTAATTGTTTTCGCAGTTGTTATTTTTAGCTTTTTTATGATTGCTAGTGATGATAGTGACGTTACATCAACAATCAATCGTGAAAAGATAGAAAACCCTATTCCTTACGATAATAACTGCATTAAAGATGAACTAGGTTATGTAGAAAACACATCAAAACTTTCTAAAAATCTTAAGAATTTCTATAACAAAACAGGAATTCAACCTTATATTTATTTAAAGAGCTATGATGAAACACTTACAAGTGATAGTCAAAAAGATAATTATGCACAAAACTGGTATGAACAAAACATTGATAACGAAGATACTTTCTTATTTGTTTACTATGAAGATCAAGATCCTAATGAAATAGGTTATATGGCTTATGTTAACGGGAAACAGGTAACTTCGGTAATGGACAGTGAAGCTGTTAATATTTTTTGGAACTACATAGATCGTTATTGGACAGATGATTCACTTTCTACAGTAGAGGTATTTACAAAGACCTTTAATTCAACAGCAAATACGATTATGGAAAAATCAACAACTTCTAATGATATTATTAAAATCATTTGTATTATTGTTGGCATTATCATTGTAATTGGTGGAATTATTTATATCTTGCGTATGAAATTTAAACGAGATAAAGAAAAAGCTAAAGAAACAGTTGAAATCTTAAAAACACCTCTTGATAAATCAGATGAATTAAGAGACAAATACTTAAATGAAGAAGGGAAAGATTAACTATGGGAATTTTAACAAGATTTACAGACATTATGAAAAGTAACATTAATGCTTTATTAGACAAATGCGAAGATCCAGCAAAAATGATTGATCAAACATTAAGAGATTTAAGAGAAGATTTAGCTGAAGTAAAAAAAGAAACGGCCAACATTATTGCTGATGCAAAAAGTGCAGATCGTCAAGTTCAAGAATGTGAAGATGAAATTGTTAAATATACAACAGCTGCTCAAAATGCTTTAAAAGCGGGTAATGAAGATGATGCTAGAACATTGATTGCTAAAAAACAACAATATGAAAGCAATCTTGTTTCATACAAAAAAACACAAGAACTTACTCATGCCAATGCTGATAAAATGCGTCAAATGCATGATAAATTAGTAAACGATATCGAAACATTAGAAGCTAGAAGAGATGCTATTAAAGCAACAGTTGCTTCTGCTAAAGCTCAAGAACATATTAATAAAATTGTTTCTGGTGGAGATAAAGCAAAATCTTCTATGGAATCATTTGAACGCTATGAAAAGAAAGCTGAAAAAATGTTAGATGCAGCTACTGCTGAAGCAGAATTAAACACTCATACAAGTGCTGCTTCTACTCTTGCTGATAAGTATACATCAAACGGTAGTGACGCTTCTGTTGAAGATGAATTAGCTGCTATGAAAGCAAAACTTGGATTATAATAATTGCTTGGAATATACATTTGTATATTCCTTTTTTTGTATTATAATATTTTCGAGGTGAAACCATGAATAAAAATAATTATCATACCCATACCACGAGATGTTATCACGCTAGTGGAAAAGATGAAGAATATGTAAAAGCAGCTATTAAAGCTGGTATCAAAGAATTAGGATTTTCTGATCATACACCTTGGCATTATGATTCTTCTTTTAAAGCAACAATGCGTATGCCTGAAAATCAATTAGATGGTTATATTGAAAGTATCTTATCTTTAAAGGAAAAATATAAAGATCAAATTTCTATTCTTGTAGGTTTAGAATGTGAATATTTTGAAAAATATATACCTTGGTTAAAACAAATGTTGGAAGATAAAAAAATACATTATATTATTAGGGGATTCTGGCCATTAATAGCTGATTATATGTGTGCTTGTTCTTCAGAGGCTGGAAATTGGTTGTTTGGGAGAAAAAATGTAGAAAAAGGCAAAGTTGAAATTTTAAAAAATGGTATTATAGGAACGCAATATTATTATAACAAAAATACTAGAAATGAATATCGTGAAAAACTAGGGTGGCAAAATAACTTAATTGTTGGTCATGTTGGTAGATTTTCAGAACAAAAGAATCACACATTTTTAATTGATGTGATCGCGGAAATGTATAAAGTAAATCCATCTGTTAGAGCAGTATTATTTGGCATAGGCGATTTGAAAAATGACATGGAACAAAAAGTTGAGCAATTAGGTTTAAAATCAATTATTAAATTTCCAGGAACATCGCCAGAAATAAACAAGTACCTTCAGGCAATGGATTTGTTCCTTTTTCCGTCCTTGTATGAGGGACTTCCAGTCGTTGGAATAGAAGCTCAGGCAGCGGGAATCTGGGTCCTTGCTTCAGATACAATATCTCCAGAATTGAAAATAACGGATAAAGTACATTGGATGTCTTTAAGTAAACCTGCGAGTTGTTGGGCAGAGAAGGGATTAGAATTATTGAATCAAGTTAGTGAACGTGATACTGCATTGGAAATTAAAGAGGCTGGATATGATATTGAATTTACAGCCAAAAGATTAAAAGACATATATGAAAGTTAAAATAGAGGATTTGAGATGAAGAAAATAGGTCTTATTACAATACATGATACATTAAATTATGGTTCTCTTTTACAGACGTATGCTTTATATAAAGCAATTGAATCCTTAGGTGTAGAAATAGAACTAATAGACTATAAATGTAAAGCGATTATGGATCGCGAGACTACATATCCGTTAAGCCAGTGTCGTAATATAAAAGATATCATTAAATCTTTAATGTGGCACAAAGCGATGCAAAAGAAATATGAAAATTTTTGGTCGTTTATTAAGGAAAATATGAAAATTACTAAACCCTATACAAGGGAAAATGTTAAAGAATTAAATAATATCTTTGACGTATTTATTGTTGGAAGCGATATTGTATGGGGTACGAACATAACTGGAAATGATTGGACATATTTTTTGGATTTTGCGGATGACTCAAAAACAAAAATTGCATTTTCATCTTCAATTGGAACAAAATGGAATAGTGATGTAGAAAAACAGATTTTAAGTAATTTAAATAAATTTAAATCGATAAGTGTTCGTGAAGAGTTAGCCCAAAGTTGGCTTAGGGAAATAGGAATTAATGCAGACGTGACCTGCGATCCAACAATGCTTTGGGATAGCTCTTTTTGGAGTAGAATGGTGGAGCGTCCTAAAACAAATGAGCAGCCCTATGTTCTTGTATATATGTGGACGAAAGATATGAGGACTGTTAATCATGCTAAAATGTATGCGAAAGCGCATGGATTAAGAGTAAAATGTCAACAGTTTTATAATCCAATTCCCGGAGTAGACAATGTGAAGCCGGTTTCTTTAGAGCAATGGATATCATTAATTGCGAATGCAAATACAGTATTTACGGCTTCTTATCATGGTTTATTATATTCTTTGTATTTTCATAAAAATGTTTACTATTATAATCGTGAAAATAAATCAAGAATGGAGTCGTTGGGAAAAAAATTAGGAATTTCTAATCGTGAAATATCGGGAGAATTTAAGGAACAACCAATGATAGATTATCAATATGTGGATAATGTGATTAATGAAATGAGAAGAAAATCCTTATTAGTGTTAAAAAACCGAGTTTCAGAAATATAACAGCTGGAGAAAGTAAAATATGCGAAGAATCTGCGATGAGGGGAAGTGTACTGCTTGTGGCGCTTGTGTTCAAGCGTGTCCCCAAAAATGTATAGAAAAAATAGTGACAAAAGATGCGTCATTTTATTATTCCATAGATGAGAAAAAGTGTATCAGCTGTAAGAAATGTGAACGTGTTTGCCCTAGTTTAAATTCACCAATATTTAATAAGGCAAAAAAATCGTATGCTGCATGGAGAACTGATAGTACATTGCATTTTGAGTCAGCTTCTGGTGGAATAGCAACGGCATTTTATGAATATGCAGTCACCCAAAAAATGTTTTTCTCTGGTGTTTCATTGAACGATAAGTTTGAAGCACATTTTAAATTGACGGATCGAGTTGAGAATATTAAAGATTTTAAAAATTCAAAGTATACGTTTAGTTTTGCAAGCGACATCTTTGATGAAATACTTAACAAATTAAAATGTGGTTACGATGTTCTCTTTATAGGATTACCATGTCAGGTTGCTGCAATAAAAAATCTTGTTAGAATTACTACGGTTAAGGGAAATCTGATTACAGTTGATTTGGTATGCCATGGAACGCCACCACCAATTTATTTACAACAACATATTAAAGCAATTGAACTTAAGCAGAAGCAAAAGTTCACCAAATGTTTTTTTCGTGACACAAAATTCGATACATCGAATTTTGTGTATACATTGTATACGCATAATTCAGAAAAACCTACATATGTAAAATTTGTCGATGAAAATGACAACTATCAAATAGGATATCATAATGCATTGATTTATCGAGAGGTATGTTATAATTGCATGTACGCTAAAAGAGAACGCGTGGGTGACTTAACAATTGGTGATTATCATGGATTGGGGAAATTAAAACCATACAATCATGAAAAAATCAATGTATCTTGTTTAGTTGTTAATTCTGATTTAGGAATGAATTTTCTTGATGAGGTACAGGAAAAAGTGCAATTGACATTGTATGAGCGTCCCTTAACAGAGCCGATGGAAGGTGAACATCAATTTAATCGACCATCCGTTGCGCCGAAAGAAAGAAAACAATTTATAGAACTATATGGAAAGTATCAAGATTTTGAAATCGCAGCTGATAATACATTCTACAAATTCAAGCAAAAGAATGCTGTAATGAAAATATTACATGTAAAACAAATAAAATTGAAAATTATGAAAGCAATACCTAGATGTGTAAAAGAGCGGGGAAAGGCATTTATAAGAAGAATAAGAGGATAAATATATGATTTTGTATGTATCTAAGCGTTTTGAAACCAATATAGCATCTCAAGTGCATTATAAAATATTAGAGGAAAAGTTTGGAACGGATAATATTTACACAGTCGATCTTCGACTTTTTGAAGAAAAGCAAAGTAGACATTATATAGCATATGGAAAATATAAGAATAAGTTAAGTAGGGTTTTGCAATGGCTACAAGGAAACACAATGTATATTAGTAATCGAACGATTTTAAATATATGTGAAATTGTAGAAAAATATAGTATTAAACTTGTTTTCATCGAAGATTCTGTTTTTGGTGGTTTAGTTAAAGCAATAAAAGAAAAGTTTAGCGATGTTAAGATTATATCATTTTACCATGATATGGGAGCAGATCTTTTTGTTCAATGGTCCAAAAGAGAAAACTGGATGGGAAAAATAGAATGTAAGTTGTCTATATATCAAGAAAAGCTAAATCAAAAGTATTGTGATGTTAATATTGTCTTTAATCAAAGAGATGCTCAGCTTTATCAGAAATATTATGGTGAAATGCCTGATGCTATTATTCCGATTTCAACCCCAACTCCGGAAATTGATTGGGAGAAGGCTGCATGGTCAAATGAAAAATCTGACATGATGCAAGTACTGTTTGTTGGGTCGAAGTATTACCCGAATATTGTTGGAATAAAGTGGTTTTATAAAAATGTTTTGCCGAAGTTAAATAATAACATTATAATAAATATTGTTGGTCGGGGAACCGAAATTCTTAAAAAAGAACTAACAGATTGTCGTATTAGAATTTATGGTAGTGTTGATTCGCTTGCACCATATTATATGGGGGCTGATGTAATAATTGCTCCTTTATTTGATGGTGGTGGAATGAAGACAAAAACTGTTGAAGCGCTTTCCTATGGTAAGAGCATTGTAGCAACTGATGAAGGCTTAGAGGGCTTTTGGCAAGAAATGGATTCAACAATCCAAAACAGATTTGTTTTTAAAACTAATGATGAAAATGAGTGGATTAAAAAACTCAATGAAATGAGTAAAGAAAAACCGTTGAAATATAATCAGGAAGTATTTGATTTGTTTGTGAAGAAGTTTTCATACGAAGCAACGCGTGACGCAATGTGGAATGTATTATAAAGCTTTGATAGTGAAAGGAGATGGCAAAAGATGAACCTAAAAGTATCAAAACGAGGACTTTGGTTTGTGATTTACGCTGCTGTAATGCTTGTGCCTACATATTTTGAGTCTTCTTTTACAAACTTATTGGATAATGCATTTTTTATATGGGCAATGTTGATTGTTCTTAGAAATAGAATAATTCCCAATAGATTTATATGTGCTTTTAGCCTGTATTATATATATTTGACAGTAATAACTTTTATTAGTGGTACGGATATGGCAGATATCCATTGGATTATTAGCGTTGCTAAGATGGTGGTTTTTTTATGTGTATTAGATTTTCAAATTAATTATTCGGCCAGGATAGCAATTAATGGATTGTTATTTGTAGTTGGTGTTTATATTATATTGGATTTTATATCGATTGTTTTATATCCAGATGGCTTATATCAATCTGTAACAGTTTGGAATGAGTGGACATCTACATCTGCTGCGCAATGGATTTTAGGAAATAAAAATAACAGATGTTATTGGTATTTTATAGCTATAATTTTGAGTGTATGGAAACTTGCTCTTGAAAAAAATAGAGGGAACAGAGTTATAATATATGCTATTTGTTCTATCTCTCTTTTGGCGATGATTGGAACAAAATCATCAACCTCAACAATTGCAACAATTGTTGCAATTGTTGCTGCATGGTATGGAATGAGAAATACAAGTAAAAATTTAGCACGAATAAATGCTTGGGGTGTGATGCTAGCTTATTGTAGTGTACAAATTTTGATATTTATGGGTTCTCTTCCATTTATAAGTTCCATTGTGGTAAAGCTATTTGGAAAGGATTTGACGTTTTCCGGTAGAACCAAGATATGGATACAGATGCCGGTTTTGATTGCACAAAAACCTATTTGGGGTTGGGGACAGCTGTCGGGTAGTACAGTGGGATCTATATTAGGAAATAAGTTTTTTACAAGTGCACATAATCAATGGCTTAATACTTTATTTCAAGGTGGAGTTATTCTTTTTTTGTTAGTGGCTCTTATAATAATTTGGTTGGCAAATAGTACTCGAAAATTTGAGAAAAATATTGGCAATATGAAATTATTGATGTTACTTTCGATTATGATTGATATGATGTTTGAGTCAATATTAAGCGTATTTGCGACATGGATATTTCTATATATAATATACAAATATCCAGAAACAACTAAAGAAAATGAAGGGTAATGGCAAGGATGAACAAGAATAATTTGCGTATAGCAACAGCAATAATTGTTTCAGGACTAGGAGTATTTATTAGTTATTTAATTAATTTTTTGTTGACACCATATATTACAGATAATATAGGAATAGAAGCTTATGGTTTTGTTTCTCTTGCAAAAAACTTTGTTAATTATGCTCAAATAGCAACAATTGCAATTACAAGTTTTGTAGTGCGATATATTTCGGTATCATATCACGAAAGGAAAATGCAGGAAGCAAATGAATACTATTCAACATCGGTTATTGCATGTGTTGCACTAGCCGGAGTGATTTTTATATCGGCTTTGCTTTTAATAACTAAAATTGATTTATTATTGAATGTTCCGCAAAACTTAATATTCTCCGTCAAGTTGTTGTTTTTAATTGTATTTCTTAATTTTGTGCTAACAACAGCAACAACCCCATTTACAACGGCAGCCTATATTAAAAATAGATTAGATATTACTGGCATTATTAAAATTATTGCGTATCTTGTTGATGCTGGTGTGATGGTTATATTGTTTATAAACTGTACTCCTAATGTATGGTTTGTTGGAATGGGATCTTTAGCTGCATCAGTTGTTACTTTTATATGTACTTATATATTATCAAAAAAACTAGTTCCTGAATTGGTCTTTAACAAAGATTTTTTTTCAGTTTCAAAACTTAAAAATCTTGTAGGAAATGGAATTTGGAATTCATTAAATTCTTTGGGGAATGAACTAAATAGTGGGTTGGATTTAATTATTTCGAATTTATTTTTAAATGGTGTGGCAACTGGGCAAATAGCAGTTGTAAAGACTATTGGAACTATGTTTTCAATGTTATATGAGGTTGTTTATCAGCCTTTTCAGCCTAACTTGATAAAGGCATATGCGAGTGGCGATGTAAATATATTTATTAATGAACAGAAAAAAGCCATGAGAATATGTGGATATTTTTCTAATGTTGCATTTGCTGGATTTGTTGCATTAGGAGGATTATATTATAAATTGTGGTTGCCCTCAGAAGATACGAAATTGCTTCATATGTTGACGATTGTAACTGTGTTAGGAAGTGTTACAGCAGGTGTAATGCGTCCTATATATTATGTTTATACGTTAACTTTAAAGAATAAATTGCCGTGTTGGATAACAATTGCAGGTGGCTTTTTAAATGTTGTATCAATGTATGTTTTGCTCAAATATACACAAATGGGCGTGTATGCAATAGTTTCAACAACAACTGTAATAATGCTTTGTATTAACTTGTTTTTCAACCCAGTATATGCAGCTTATAATTTGAAAATCAGTGTAAAAGTGTATTATAAAGTGATTTTTAAACATTTGATATCAGCAGCTATAATGGTGGGTGGATTTATAGGAATTGCTAGAGTCATTCGGCCTAGCGGTTGGATTGGATTAATAGTAAGTGCAATTATTATGTGTATTAGCGGTTTAATTATACATGTTTTAATTATGTGTAATATGGATGAAAAGTTGTTCTTAATTAAAAAGATAACAAAAAGAAAGTAACGACAAATATTGGGGTCTGATCAAGGAACGCAGAAGTAAATCAAGATACCACAATTCTCTGTGTAACATGGATTGCGGTGGATATGTCAAAGGATGACGATAAAGCAGCGAAAGTTTGTGTCATCAATGCTGGTAGCACTTAGAACATTGCAGACATCTGCAAGAAGTTGGAATGCAAGCGTTTAATGTAGTATATGGTCAGACTAAATTGGAAGGCGAGCTGGCTGTCAACCAAACGCTGGAGAAGGTTTTTATTGTCCGAATTGCTTGGGGTTCGGTTTGAACGGTAAGAACTTTATTAAGACCATCTCGGTAGTATTTACTGGGCAGCACGTATTCGTCTGTTGCCCTTTTCAGAATCTCGTCATACCTTGTCTCAAATTCATAGATCTGGCCAAGCTCAGGTTCGGCATGAATGCCAGTTACATTGCCCCGGTTCTTTTTATGCCTTCGAGTCCTTTGTGTTCCTGTGCAAAGTAGAGTGCGTTTATTTACGACTCTGCACAGTTGAATACGTAGGTGCTCTTTCAATTATAATGGGCATGGTGAGTTCAGCCAATATGCGAGAAAAATCTGTACAGTGATTGTGTTCCCCATTGAAATATTTATTATTGGCGGTATTTTCCATATGTTGTGGGAAAGGTAAAGAGTAAATGATATCAATATAAATAATGACAGAAATAGTATGGAATATGCTAGTAGTAATATGAACTCAACTGTTTTGCAATTATGGCAGTAAATAAAAATCAAAGAAAGGGACAGATGGATGAAAAAAATAATATCGGCGTGTGTAGCATTCATATTAGCTTTTTTCGTAGTGAATGGTATAATGTTTGCCTATGAGAGACCGGTTGCATGGATTGATACACCGAATGGAGCAAGTCTTGCGGTAAGAAATCCAAATGCTATGTTAATTCATGGAACAGAGGGATATAGTATATCTAAAATAGATTCCTATGGTTTTACAAATCAAAATTATGCACTAGCGGATGAATATATTTTGATGATGGGGGCATCACATTCTCAAGGCAAAGAGGTAACAATTTCAAATAGATATTCAACTATTGTGAATAATATGCTTGTTGATGATAAAGAAGAGTTGAGAGCATTTAATATTGCCTGCGATGGTCATTTTTTACCGTCTATCATAAACCATTTCCAATCGGCCATTGAAAACTATCCTAAAGCAAATTGTGTGACGATTGAAATAATGAGTACGGATTATTCAATAGATGATTTAAGAAATTCTTTGATTTTGGCAGATGAAATTGACACAAAAACTGCGATAGAACTCTTTGCCTCGCAGAGTAGTGTCAAAAAAGCGAAGAACATGCTTAAAGAGTATCTCCCGTTAATTGCGATGATTAAAAATCATATAGAAACATCACAAAAGCTAAATTCTAGTGGGGGGGTGAAAAATAATAGTATTAATGAGGAAGAATATCGCACTGTAATAACAGATGGTTTATCATTGATGCGTTCGTGTTTCGATGGGCCGATTGTTTTTATATATCATCCAACAACAAAGATACAGACTGACGGGACACTTAAGCTTATCAGAAGTCAAACTCTTGAAATTTTCAAAGAAGAGTGTGAACATGTGGGTATTGATTTTATCGATACCGGTGATGCATTCTTAGAACACTATAACAAATATCATGAGCTTCCGTATGGTTTTGCAAATACTACTCCAGGAAATGGTCATTTAAATGAAGTTGGTCATAAAATTATGGCTGATGTTATTATAGACTATTTAGAGGAGGTGGAGCGCAAATGATATTCTATTCGTTGACATTTGCTTTGTTTTTTGCTGCCCTAATTATGTTGACGCACTTAGTGAAGGACTGCAAAAAGCAGCATATTGTTTTTTTGTTAGCCAATATTGTTTTTTACGGTTATTGGGATGTGCGTTTCCTACTCTTGTTGGCAGCCGTTATTCTGATTTGCTATTATGGTGCGAATCTGTATGAAACTAATCAGAACAGGGTATTTATAACGATTCCTGTGGTGACTTGTTTAGGCGTACTGGGAATTTGTAAATATCTGAATTTCTTTATTGATTCATTCTGCGAGGCTTTTAATATCAGTGGTATACATACACTGCAAATCATTCTACCGCTAGGCATTTCGTTTTACCTGTTCCAAGCAATGAGCTATCTGTTTGATGTAAAGAAGGGAACGATTTCTGCCGAAAAAGATTTCATTAAGTTGGCGACATATATTTCCTTTTTCCCGCAGATCACATCTGGGCCGATTGTAAAGGCTCATGATTTCCTGCCTCAGCTTGATCGAGTACACCGAATCAAGAAGTCAAACGTATACGAGGGCATCCAACTGTTTGTGCTTGGTTTGACCAAGAAAGTTGTTTTTGCAGATCGTATTGGTGTTGCTGTTAATGCGGTGTACAGTGCTCCTTTAGCCTATAATAACATCAGTATCTTTTGGGCTATTATTGGATACTCACTTCAAATTTACTGTGATTTTTCTGGATATTCTGACATGGCGATCGGCATTGCTAAAGTTCTGGATTTTGATTTGGGAAAGAATTTTGATCTTCCGTATCTTGCCAGGAATCCGTCGGATTTTTGGCGCAGATGGCATATTAGTCTGTCCAGCTGGTTTAGGGATTATGTTTATATTCCTCTTGGCGGAGGCAGAGCAGGTAAGGGAAAGACATACCGTAATTTGTTTGTGACCATGCTGCTCAGTGGTATCTGGCACGGTGCAAATTGGACCTTTATTGTTTGGGGGGTGCTACACGGTGTCGGATCTGCAGTCCATAAGATATTTCGAGATATAAAAGGTAAGGCGGATAAGAGAACAAATCTAGCTGTAAGCTTTATCTGTATTGTGGGGAACTGTATTTTCGTAGCGTTGTTATGGGTGGTATTCCGTGCGACCGATATGGGACAGGCAATGGAAGTGCTGTCTGGGTTGTTCCGCATGACGGGTATCACTTATATAAATGTATATGTTGTGATTTATTTTGTGATTATCGCAGTTGTACATATTCTTGGTGCGATTAAAAACAATGGCCATGCTTTTGAAGTGAAATTGAATCTGGATACATTCAAAGGACAGTTTATCCTGTTTACCTGGATATTCCTAATCATCGCGTTTATGTACGTTGGTGATTCTGCGTTTATCTACGCACAGTTTTAAATATTGCCGTCCAATGGGCGGTTGCCATCCTAATCAACAGCCTTCACGCGGCGGATGGTGGGCGTATAAAAATACGGCAGATGGTTGACAATAGTTGCAGTAATTGCTGGGGCCTGCCCCTCTTAAGAAAGTAAGGAGAGATTATGAAAACAACATTGCTTATCATGGCGGCCGGTATCGGTAGCCGCTTCGGAACAGGAATCAAGCAGTTGGAACCGGTGGATGATGCTGGACATATCATCATGGATTACTCGATTCATGATGCGATTGAGGCGGGTTTCAACCATGTAGTATTTATCATCCGCAAGGATATCGAGAAAGAATTCAAAGAGGTCATCGGTGAGCGTATTACCTTTATTTGCTCCGCTCACAATGTAACTGTAGACTACGCTTTCCAGAATATTAACGATATTCCGGGAACTCTGCCGGAAGGCCGTACAAAGCCATGGGGAACCGGTCAGGCTGTACTTGCTGCAAAGAAAGTTCTTGATACACCGTTTATTGTGATCAATGCAGACGATTACTACGGTAAGGAGGGCTTTAAGGCTGTCCATGAGTATCTGGTGAATGGCGGAAAGTCCTGTATGGCTGGCTTCGTGCTGAAGAATACTCTGTCCGATAATGGCGGTGTAACCCGTGGTGTTTGCAAAATGGACGACCAGAACAATTTGACTGAGGTTGTGGAAACCAAGAATATTGTAAAAACTGCAACTGGGGCAGAAACAGACGGCGTAGCTGTCGATGTGAATTCTCTGGTTTCCATGAATATGTGGGGCTTGACACCGGAGTTTTTGGATGTGCTGGAATATGGCTTTAAGGAGTTCTTTAAGAAAGAGGTCCCGGTTAATCCTCTGAAAGCAGAATACCTAATTCCCATCTTTATCGGTGAACTGCTGGAGCAGGGAAAGATGTCTGTAAAGGTTCTGAGAACCAATGACACTTGGTATGGTATGACATATCATGAGGATGTCGCAGCTGTAAAGGACAGCTTCAAGAAGATGCTGGAAAACGGCGTGTACAAGGCTGACCTGTTCAGTGATCTCTAAACAATGATGAAAGAAACTATTGATTTATTCGGGAAGATCCTCACAAACATCCTGACTGCGCTATATGAGCCGTTTGGCTTTTCGCTTCTTCTTTCCTTTTTGGCTATGTTTTTCTATCTGTATGCGTATGAGCCTAACGCAGCAGGCAAAGGATGGAAGAGCGCCATAGTGACTTGGTATCAGAAATTTAAAGAGAGCATGTTCTTTCGGAAGATGTTCTTACTGGTTTTCGTGACATCGATGATCTTGTTCCGAACGCTGCTGAATCGGAACCTGTGGCTAAATCCTTTGTCAAATGTCATGGGCGGCTGGGGCATCTGGGAGACCGTGAACGGCGAGCAGAAACTTACAACTGAGTGCATTGAGAACGTGATCATGATGGTGCCGTTCACCAGTATGGTTATATGGACATTTCAAGAGAAAGTGGGCAGTAGCTGGAAGAAGATACTGTGGTATAGCGGAAGGATAGTGTTTATCTTTTCGATAAGCATTGAGATGCTACAGCTGTTTTTAAGGCTCGGTACATTCCAACTGTCTGATTTGTTCTATAACACAGTCGGTGGAATGATTGGCGGTTTAATGTACTACGGAATTACGAAGGCAAAAAAGCATCTGTAAAAGAATAGAATTATGTGGAATATTGGGAGCGGTGGCTCCCGATGCTGCTCGGATAATCACACACCTCTTCGTGGTGAGCAGCAGGCAACGATCTGTGATCGGCAGAGATGTGATGAACTATAATAAGATGATGAAGGAGCAAGAGCCATGGATGCTAAAGAGTATAATAAGATTATGGAACGTCTGGACTTTATTGAGTTTCGTCAGCAATTGCTTTTTGATAACGATGACGTGAGCCGTAGTATTTTTGAGTATGGTTTAACCAGAGAACAGTACAAAAGAATCATGGCTCTTATGCAAGATTACAGAGAACGCATTGAGCGAGGAGAAAAGTGTGGTCATGGTGGGTTTGAACAGGCAATGTATGAAATTGTTCCAGACCATAGAGGCGATTATCACATGTGTGAGGAACTTGCAAAAGGATTCAGAGACGAGAATAGATGGGAAGAGGTTTTTGATAATTTATATGGAGAAATGCCCAAGTATTCTTATTTAAAGTCAAAAGAAGAGTAAAATTATGTGGAGTGCTGTTGGAAATTTAGCAAGTATTGTCACGATTTTTGGATTTGTAATTACGATTTGGCAATTATTTGCATTAAAAAAATCAGTAAAAAAATCTGAACAAGCTATACGAGTCCAGCGGTGTGATGTCAAGAAAATAAATGATTTAAAAATCATACATTTTTGA
>ERZ772858.2198-NODE-2198-length-15600-cov-14.816983_pt1 | contig 15600 bp, 16 predicted proteins | sample MGYA00512136_ERZ772858 | MGnify/ENA primary metagenome ERZ772858 (study PRJEB29015, sample SAMEA2737726) | human gut metagenome | biome: human gut; feature: human-associated habitat; material: faeces | place: China | collected 2012 ...
TCTGATATAATATAAGTAAAAATATCAATTAAGGAGCAATTATGATTAGAGATTTAAAACAAAAAGATATAGATGATTTAAAAACAGCATGTGAACATGGATATGACTATGTTGCAATGTCATTCACTAGAAATAAAGACGATATAGATCAAGTAAGAAAAGTATTAGACGAAAATGGTGGAAAAGACATTAAAATAGTAACAAAGGTAGAAAATGTTGAAGGATTAGAACATATGGTAGAAATAGTTGATAATGCTGATGTTCAAATGATTGCACGTGGTGATATGGCAACAGAAACAGACTTTACAGAACCACCAGTTATGCAAAAGAAATTTATCAAATTATCAAATAAAGCTAATAAACCAGTTATTACAGCTACACAAATGTTAGAATCAATGACATTTAATCCATTACCAACTAGAGCAGAAGCAAGTGACGTAGCAAATGCTATTTATGATAGAACAAGTGCAGTTATGTTATCTGGAGAATGTGCAATGGGTAAATATCCTGTTGAATGTGTAAAAACAATGGTGAAAATAGCAAATAGAGTAGAACCAGAAATTGATTATTGGAAGAGATTTAGAAATAATGACAACTACGAATTAGATAACTTAGAAATGAAAATAGCATATTCATCATGTGTTATGGCAATGAATATGGAAGCAGATGCAATTGTATGTTATACACATACAGGTGATTCAGCAAGAAGAATAGCCGGATTAGGTGCAGGATGTCCAATATTAGCAATAACAGATAATAGAAGAACATTCAACCAATTAGCAATAGCATGGAATGTAACACCAATATATGTAGAAAAGAAAGATTCAATTGATGAAGTAGTAGAAGCAGGAATTGAAAAATTAAAATCAAAAGGAATCTTAGAAAAAGGAGATATGGTTGTTGTTGCAGGTGGTGCAAAATGGTTAGCAAGTGCTGAAGATAGTAAAATTATCGGAGGAATAGCAAAAATATAGTGCAAAAATAAATATTTGTAGAAAACAAGAGATTAATAAATTTTATTAGTCTCTTGTTATTTTATAGTAAATTATGATATACTATACCTATCAAAAAAGAAAGGAGATTGGGAAAGTTATACAAAAATATAATAACTTATCCTAGATAAGACAAAATGAAGCCAATTGTAGCAATTATTCGGAAAACCTAATGTAGGTAAGTCCACGTTTTTTAATTATTTAGCAGGAAATAGAATATCAATAGTAGAAGATACACCAGGAGTAACTCGAGATAGAGTTTATGCAGAAACAAACTGGAGAGGAAGAGATTTTACTTTAATTGATACTGGAGGAATAGAGCCAGACTCAGAAGATATTATTTTGTCACAAATGAGAGAGCAAGCAAATCTAGCAATAGCAATGGCAGATGTTATTTTGTTTTTAACAGACATAAAACAAGGAGTGACAGCAGCAGATAGAGAGATATCAATAATGTTAAAAAAATCTGGAAAACCAATTGTTCTTGTATGTAATAAAGCAGATAATTTTCAAAAAGACAAAGAAGAAGCATATGAATTTTATAACTTAGGAATGGGAGATCCATATCCAATATCGGCAACAAACGCACTAGGAATAGGAGACGTATTAGACAAAATATATGAAAGTTTTCCTGAAAATATAGAAGAAAATAAAGATGAAAACATTATAAAAGTAGCGGTTATAGGAAAGCCAAATGTAGGAAAATCATCATTAATAAATAAAATATTAGGAGAAAATAGAGCTATAGTAAGCGATATTGCAGGAACAACCAGAGATGTCCTGGAAGAGCAGATTAACCTGAATGGAATTACATTAAACGTAATGGATACGGCTGGAATTCGGGATACGGAAGATGTAGTGGAGAAAATCGGTGTGGATCGGGCGAGAACATATGCATCGAAGGCGGATCTCGTAATCTATGTGATTGATGCATCGACAGAGCTGGATGAAAGTGATTATGAGATCATGGATCTGTTGCAGGATAAAAAAGCAATTGTTTTATTAAACAAATCAGATCTGGACACAAAAGTCACAGTGGAAGAGGTACAGCATATTCTGGATAAAAAGATTATTCCGATTTCTGCAAAAGAACATCAGGGAATTGATGAATTGGAAGAAACGATCCGGAATATGTTTTTCCAGGGTGAAGTTACTTTTAATGATGAAGTTTATGCAATTAACATGAGGCAGAAAACGTCACTTCAGGTAGCACTTGATCATTTACATCAGGTAATACAAAGCATTGAGGATGACATGCCTGAAGATTTTTATTCCATTGATCTGATGGGCGCGTATGAGGAGCTGGGTAAGATTATCGGGGAAGCTGTCGAGGATGATCTGGTGGATGAAATTTTTTCAAAGTTTTGTATGGGAAAGTAGCAGGTAAAAAAATGGGTAAGAAAAATATTCCTTATATTGAAGAAACATATGATGTGGTTGTTGTCGGTGCCGGGCATGCAGGTTGTGAGGCAGCATTGGCATGTGCCAGACTCGGATTGGAAACAATGATGTTTACGGTAAGTGTGGACAGTATTGCACTAATGCCATGTAATCCGAACATTGGTGGAAGTTCCAAGGGACATCTGGTTCGGGAAATTGATGCACTTGGTGGAGAGATGGGCAAAAATATTGATAAAACATTTATCCAGTCGAAAATGCTGAATAAATCGAAAGGACCGGCTGTACATTCTCTCCGCGCACAGGCTGATAAAGCGGAATACACAAAAGAAATGCGAAAAACCCTGCAAAATACGGATCATTTATCCATAAGACAGGCGGAAGTCGCAGAGATATTAACAAATAAAGATCAGTTTTTCCCGGAAGATGAATATCATGAGGGAGAAGAACAGAAAATTACCGGAGTGCGTACAGTTTCCGGAGGTGTTTACAGATGTAAGGCAGTTGTTCTTTGTACGGGAACTTATCTGAGAGCGCGCTGCTTAACCGGTGAAATGATTACACATACGGGACCAAATGGATTATCAGCTGCAAACCATCTGACAGATTCCCTGGTTGCTCATGGTATCCAGACAAGAAGATTTAAAACAGGAACACCGGCGCGTGTCGATAAAAGGAGTCTTGATTTTTCAAAAATGGAAGAGCAGTTTGGAGATGAAAGAGTCGTTCCGTTTTCTTTCACAACGAATCCGGAGGATGTGCAGATCGAGCAGGCTTCCTGTTGGCTGACCTATACAAATGAAACGACACATGAAATTATCCGAAACAATCTGGACCGTTCTCCGATTTATGCGGGAATCATTGAGGGAACAGGACCGAGATACTGTCCGTCCATTGAAGATAAAGTGGTAAAATTTGCAGATAAAAACAGGCATCAGATTTTTATTGAGCCGGAAGGACTTAGTACAAATGAAATGTATGTGGGCGGAATGTCCTCTTCCCTGCCGGAGGATGTTCAGCATGAAATGTACCGGACACTTCCGGGACTGGAACATGTTAAAATTGTAAGAAATGCATATGCGATAGAGTATGACTGTATTGATGCAAACAATTTGTATGCGTCTCTTGAGTTTAAGGCAATGAAAGGTTTGTTCAGCGGCGGCCAGTTTAATGGAAGCTCCGGATATGAAGAGGCTGCCTGTCAGGGATTGATTGCAGGAATCAATGCTGCAATGGAAATTAAGGGAAGAGATCCTCTGATTCTTGATCGGTCGGAAGCATATATCGGAGTTTTGATTGACGATCTTGTCACAAAGAAAAACCGCGAACCTTACCGCATGATGACTTCACGAGCGGAATATCGTTTACTTTTGCGTCAGGACAATGCGGATTTGCGGCTGACAAAAAAGGGATATGAAATTGGACTGATTTCACAGGAGCGGTATGACTGGGTTTGCAAAAAAGAGGAACTGATAAAAAAGGAAATTGAGCGCGTGAATGAAGTTAAGCTTGGTGCGAATGCGAGGGTACAGAATGTTCTGGAACAATATGGAAGTATTCCACTTCATACCGGTACAACGCTTTCTGATTTGATTCGCAGACCGGAGCTTGATTATGATAAACTGGCAGAAATTGATACAGACCGGCCGGATTTACCTGCGGAGGTAACAGAGCAGGTGAATATTCTGATCAAATATGATGGGTATATCAGCAGACAGATTAAGCAGGTAGAGAAGTTCAAAAAGCTGGAGAAGAAAAAACTTCCGGAGAAATTTGACTATAATGAAATTTCGGGACTTCGAATCGAGGCACAACAGAAGCTGAATGAGTTCCAGCCGTTGAATATCGGTCAGGCATCACGTATTTCGGGTGTCACACCAGCCGATATCTCTGTTCTTCTGGTCTATCTGGAACAGTTAAAATATTCAAATCCAGATTTATTTTTTAAGTTAAACCCAGATGAACACAAAGAAAAACAAAAATAATGGAGGATTCTATGGAATATAATACAGACCATTTTCTGTCTATGCTTGCAAAAATGAATATTTCATTATCAGACAAGCAGTTGCAGCAATTTATGACTTATTATGAAATGCTCATCGAAAAAAATAAGGTGATGAATCTGACTGCCATTACCGATTTTGATGAAGTCGTCGAGAAACATTTTGTAGATAGTGTTTCTCTGATACAGGTTGTGGATCTTCATCATCCGTTAAAAGTTATAGATCTTGGAACTGGTGCGGGGTTTCCGGGAATCCCATTAAAAATTGTTTTTCCGGAATTAAATGTGGTGCTGGCTGATTCTTTAAATAAGAGACTTGTTTTTTTGAATGAAGTGATTGATGCGTTAGGACTGACAGAGATCTATACGGTTCATGGCCGCGCAGAAGATCTGGCACGCATGCCCGAATATAGAGAACAGTTTGATCTGTGTGTTTCCCGTGCGGTTGCCAATTTATCCACACTTGCAGAATATTGTCTTCCATTCGTCCGGTTGGGTGGAAAGTTTATTTCTTATAAATCGGGAGAGTGTGAAAATGAAGTGGCAGCTGCAAAATCAGCTATTTTTCTTCTCGGAGGAAAAGTTGAGGATGTGTATAAGTTTTCTATTGGAGAGGCGCAGCGAGCATTCATTTCTTTAACAAAGGCAAACGGTACATCAAAAAAATATCCAAGAAAAGCCGGAATGCCCTCCAAAAATCCTTTGTAATTTATGCTTTTTTCCACTGCTTTGAGCGGAAAAAAGATGTTATCCACATTTATGGATGAGTTATAAAAAATGGACTGTACCTTTGAGGTACAGTCCATTTCCAATTAATTGGATAACTTGTTTTCGATAATTTGGTAAACCTTTTCCGGATTCTCCAGTTGTGGATACAATTTGCAATTGGAAACATAGGTGATGTCTATGTTAGAATTCAGTTTACGATATTCCTGTGCTGTTTTGTAGTTTGCTTTTATATCGCTGCTGATAATAAAAGAAACCGGTTTTGTGATTTTTTTCACAGCATGCCGAAGGTCAATATTCATATAATTGCCAAGAAGACTTGAGTATAAGTATTTTCCATTACTGTTGTCCATATGGGCTGCTTCATAGTAGGCATCTTTCGTTTTGGAAGAAATCAGCTGAGGTCTGCAGTAATAGATAAAACGGAACTGACGGTCAATACGCTTCGGGTTCATGAGCAAATTATAGATAAAGGTTCCGACCAGAGGAAGATTTATGATCGTTTGCTTTAGTTTACTTTGCTGATCCGGCATGGCATCCATGGAATGGAAGGAAACCGGATTAATAAAAATCATTTTGTCAATGATGGAGGCATCCAGTTGATTTGCCATAATTACAAATGAGGAGGAGAGGTTTGAAGCTACAACTGATGTTTTGGATTTTATAATATCTTTGATAAAAGCAGTGATCAGCTGGACATACATATAGTTGGTATAACTCAGCCCTGGTTTGTCGGAGAGACCGCAGCCCAGAAGATCCATGGTATATACCGTATGTTTCTTTTGAAGTCTTTTTGAAATTTTTGACCACTCAACAGATGAACTAGCGGAATTTGTGTCATGAATAAGAAGAACAGGATCTCCTGTTCCAGTTTTTGTGTAAAAAACATTTCCCTGTTTCCAGGAATAATAGGATCCGTTTTTGGTTGGGAGCATATTCTTTTTTGTGGAAGTGGAGGCAACAAACTGATTGTATGCATACATTCCTGCCAGTGTTGCAACACTCAAAAAAAGAAATTTTTTTGTGCCTTTTTTCATGGAAATCCTCCTTGTATTTAAAATTTGTTTGATTTTAAATATATTATAGACATTTTTGGGTCTTTTTACAAACAATATTTATTTCTTTATTTTCTTTACCCGTAAAATGATTTATAATATTATTGATATTGAAAATACAAAACAGAACATACGTTTGAGGAATAAGATGGTAAAAGATTATCTGGAAAAAATCCGTCAGGAGTATATAGAACACAAAGTTTCTCTGGAAGAGCAGATTTCTTCATATGAAAATAAAGTAAAAGAGAATACAAAGTTTCTTCAGGTTTTAGAGAAGGAAACAAATCCCGGGTATGAAGCGTTCAGCCCGAGAGAATTTAATTCTTTTCATAAAGAAAAGATGGAAGAACTTCGGGCAGATCAAAAAAGGATATCAAATGAAATTATGTGTCTGAGAGATCAGATGCAGGAATATGAATTTCGAATTGCAGATATTACCAGCGTTATCAAGGAAGAAACGGAGATTGAAAGAAAGATTCATGAGGCTGCGGATATAGATTCTTATGATACCAGGCTGGCATTACTTCGTTCTGTTGAAACAGAGCGTCAGAGAATAGCGCGAGAATTACATGATTCTACCACACAGAATCTGACTGCAATTGTACATAAAACGGAATTATGTTCAAAAATTATAGAATCAGATCCGGTAAAATGTAAATTAGAGCTATTTTCCATTGGTCAGACACTCCGTAAAATAATTGAGGATACCAGAGGGTTAATCTATGATTTAAGACCCATGTCTTTTGATGACATTGGATTTGACGTTACGGTTGAAAGAGCATTGGATCGATTTCAGAGATTCCATAGAATAGAATGTGGATATTATACGGAAGGTACATCATATCCGATTAACAGTGTTGTTCAGATTACATTGCTTCGGGTGATTCAGGAGGCATGTAATAATGCAGTTAAGCATGCACAGGCATCTTATCTGGAGGTAAAAGTTTCTTATTTAGAAAAGAAGATTGTGTTAGTTATTAAAGATGACGGTAAGGGATTTGATGTTCATGCAGTTCCCGATGAGACAAGGGATGATAATTCCGGATTCGGATTGTCTATGATGAAAGAAAGGGTCTATCTGTTATCAGGAACAATTTCTATAGAATCTGCACCTGGAAAGGGATGTTCTATTATTGTGTCAATTCCAAAAATGAAGGAGGACTTATAAAAATGGCAGTTAAAATTATGATCGCAGATGATCATTCCATGATCAGAGAGGGATTAAAAAGTTTACTGGAATTGGAAGGAGATATACAGGTAGTTGCAGAAGCAGAAGATGGTGTTGACTGTCTGGAAAAGTTAAAAATTTGTACACCGGATGTATTATTGCTTGATATTAATATGCCGAGAAAAAATGGTCTGGAAGTATTGCAGACGCTTAAATCTTCAAAGTCAAAGGTAAAGGTTTTGGTTCTCACCGTTCATAATGAAGTGGAATATCTGATGAAAGCGGTCGATATAGGGGTGGATGGCTATATTTTAAAAGATTCTGAATCCGCAGAATTGAAAAAAGCTATATTTTCCATCGTAGAAGGAGAAAATTATATTCAGCCAAGTCTTATTCCATCATTAAATTCCAAGATGATTGAAAAGAACAGGGATGAAGGAAAGATAGAGAGTCTCACAAAGCGTGAATTGGAAGTTTTGAAGCTTTTGGCAGTTGGAATGTATAATAAGGAAGTTGCTGAAAAGTTAAATATCAGTGAGAGAACTGTTAAGAACCATGTATCTAACATTTTTAAAAAGATAGAAGTAACAGATCGGACGCAGGCTGCAGTGTTTGCTATTCGCAATAATTTAATTGAATTGTAAAAAGAATGGAAAACGAGAGAGTTTCGTTTAAAAAAGGATAACAAAATGTTTCACGTGAAACATTTTATTATCCTTTTTTATTTTCATAAGTAGAATTTGCTGGAGAGCAGTTTAAATATAAGTTTGCCCGGTGAATTTATGATATGCATGATTTTGCTCCGGTTTTACAAATTAATGAACGGATGTTTAAAATACCGGATCAATAAGAGCATAATATGAATAAAAGTTTTGGAAATACTTTCTTATTAAGCCCATCGGTAAAAAAATAAATTTCATAGTTGTCCCATTTATTACCTTCTTTTCCCTACATATCCAGTTCATCCCGATTTTTAAAGTAACATCACTAATCATATCTTTTAAATTTTTATTTAAGAGATCAAGCAGTTGCTGAATAAAATAATTTTCTGTTTATCATCAGATCAGTGGTGAGGACAATTTTATCATCGTTTCGGAATAAAAATAATTATCTTTCTATCTGTCAAATGGTGCAGAGAGTAAGTTGCTATAATGTAATCATACTTCTGATATTTCAGGGATTTCGCTAATCTTCTGAATAGTCGTTTCTTATATAGCCTGTAAATGAGTCTACATTATTTCCAAGATTTTGTAATTCTTTTGTAAAATCTTTCTGATATGGGTGTACCAGGGATGTGTCAGAGATATGTTTGGTACTTATCAGTATCGTTTCCTTGAAAATCTTTTCCATGAAATTATATGATTAAAAGGTCATAAGGTATGATTGATGCATGTTTGCATGCAATTTGATGGATACCATAATGAACCACACCACAATTGAGAAAGTAGCAATTTACTATGCAAGCATGTAAATTAGCGGATTATGAGATGCGGTCAGATTATGAAAATGCGAAGCATGTATTAATCTGATTAATCTTAAATGAGGGGTAAAATTTCTTTTTGACACCCATGTCATTATATCTCTCCCATATCCTTATAAATAGATATAGATATAGTCACGTTGTGAGAGTACCGATATCAAAACCTATAGGATTCGAAAATATGTAACAAACGTGCAAATATGTTATGAGAGTATCAGTGTCAATACCCATATCCATGTATGGTTACTTTTAGTATTTTATTTTTGTACCATAGAAAGGAGTGAATAAAAAGCGTAAATTAATATATTTCTGGGAAAGCTATAACTGTCAAATTTAACATCCTATTTTTCACAGATAGGTGCTACAAATATTATTTCTTTGTCTATAGTTTCTTTTATTATGTGTAGAAAGAGAATGTATCTTTTCTTTTGTCTTATAGAACTGAATATCTTCCTTCTTGCGTTGAAATCAATACGAAACAGAGTATTATTCATCGTGTAGAAAAAATTGTCTTTTAAGTAACACTATGTATATCAATCCAAAAGAAGATATAAAAAGATTTCCAATCTACGCATTTAGTCTGCGATTCAGTTTATAATAAAAAGAATAAAAAATAAAAATGTTTCACGTGAAACATTTCACAAAAAAAGCTCAAAGAAAAACATAAAAATCTGCAAAATAACAACATAATTACTATTCGAGATTAATCGATTTTATGTTATACTGTAATAGAAAATAAGAGGAAGATGTGTATGATATATAAAAGTATATTATTGATTTTGGGATATCTATACGGAACAATGTTAACTGCAACGTTCGTTGTAAAACATTCCACAGGAAATGATGTAAGTAAAATAGGATCTGGAAATCCCGGGATGGCAAATGTCATGGAACATATCGGGAAAAAGGAAGGTGTTTTGGTATTAGCCGGCGATATATTAAAAGTTATTGTAGCCGGTATTCTTGGTCGCCTGTTATTTCCAGATAAAACATGGCATGATATTTTTTTATATACAGGATTTGGAGCGATTTTTGGACATAATTATCCACTGTGGAGAAAAGGAAAAGGTGGAAAAGGTGTTACAGTTACCTGTACTTGGTTGATACTTACATTTGGAGTTCTGGGAGCAATCTGTTGCATAATAGGAGGCATGGTAGTGTTACTTACCGGATGGCTTCCGCTGGGCGCGGTTGTCATTCCTGCGCTTGCAATTCCAACGGTATATTTTATACATGGAAAATCTATAGAACTTGTATGTGTACTGATTGCAACTGTCCTTATGCTGATCCGGCATCGCAAAGGAATTTACAGAATAATACATGGGGAAGAACCTTTGCATTTAAAAATTAAAAAGGATAAATAAAAATACACTCTATATACAGAGAATAAGAAAGAAAAGAGGAAAATATGGGAAGAATTATTGCAATTGCAAATCAAAAGGGTGGGGTCGGTAAAACAACGACATCGATAAATCTTGCAGCAAGTATTGCTGAAATGGGCAAACGTGTACTTGCTATTGATTTAGATCCGCAGGGAAACATGACGAGTGGACTTGGCGTGGATAAAAACGAGGTTGAGAATACGGTATATGAGCTGATGCTGGATGAATGTTCCATCAATGAGAGTATTCAGGATACCGTTGTAAAAGGCCTGCGTCTGATTCCATCCAATGTAAATCTGGCAGGTGCGGAAATAGAATTATTAGGAATAAACGATAAAGAATATATATTAAAAACAGCAGTTGACTATATCCGTGATGATTACGATTTCATTGTGATTGACTGTCCGCCATCTTTAAATATGCTGACGGTAAATGCCATGACAACTGCAGATACGGTTCTTGTCCCGATTCAGTGTGAGTATTATGCACTGGAAGGACTGAGCCAGTTGATACATACCATTAATCTTGTACAGGAGAGATTAAATCCCAATCTGCAGATGGAAGGCGTTGTATTTACCATGTATGATGTCCGGACGAAATTGTCAAATCAGGTTGTAGAAAATGTAAAAGAAAATCTGGATACAAAGATTTATGAAACGATGATTCCGAGAAATATTCGGTTGGCAGAGGCACCATCTTATGGAATTCCGATCAATATGTACGATAGCAAATCTGCGGGGGCAGAGAGTTACCGCAAGCTTGCAAAGGAAATCGTGGGTCGTAAAGATTTGTAAAAAGAAAGGGAGTAACAATGGCAGTTAAAAAAGGATTGGGAAAAGGTTTGGATTCTCTGATTACAGACAAGGTGAATACAAAACCGGCAGCTTCAAAAAATAATCCAACACCAAAGAGTGAGCACGCGGCAGATGCTATCATGATGAATATCACAAAGGTAGAACCAAACAGGGAGCAGCCGAGAAAAAAATTCGATGAGGATGCATTGCTTGAACTGGCAGAATCCATAAAACAGTATGGAGTATTGCAGCCACTTCTGGTGCAGGAGAGGGAGGATTATTATGAGATTGTCGCCGGGGAGCGCCGATGGAGAGCCGCAAAAATAGCCGGAATCAAAGAAATTCCTGTGATTATCAAGAAACTTACCAGACAGGAAATTATGGAGATTTCTCTGATAGAAAATATTCAGAGGGAAGATTTAAATCCAATTGAAGAAGCACTGGCTTTTAAGCGGCTTCTGACAGAATTTAATCTAAAGCAGGATGAGGTAGCAGAGCGGGTTTCCAAGAGCAGAACAGCGGTCACAAATGCCATGCGGCTGTTGAAACTGAATGAAAAAGTACAGCAGATGGTCATTGATGAGATGCTGACAACAGGACATGCACGCGCACTTCTGGGAATTGAAGATCAGGAACAGCAGTATATCATTGCGCAGAAAATTTTTGATGAAAAATTGAGTGTGCGGGATACGGAGAAACTGGTAAAAAGTCTCCAGAATGAAAAAAAGAAGAAAAAAGAAGAAAAAGAGAAGATTGACCCGAAACTGGAAGCCGTGTATCATGATTTAGAAGAGCAGATGAAAGGCATTCTTGGAACAAAGGTATGTATTAACCATAAGGATGCGAAGAAAGGGAAACTTGAGATTGAATATTATTCCCAGGATGAACTTGACCGGATTATTGACATGATTCGGACGATACAAAAATAAATGTAGAAAAATAGGGATAAAAGCCTATTTAAAATTTTAACAGAATGTAAGAAAATAGAAACAGGAGAAAAATATGATATCAGAATACTTAGGATTTGATTCCGATTATATTATTTTAGGATTAGCAGCTTTTTGTGTTATTTTATTTATACTTACCGTTGTGAATATGGCAAAGACAAGTAAACTGCGTAAAAAGTATGAAGCATTCATGATGGGAAAAGATGCAAAATCATTGGAAGAAACTTTGGTAACCCGTTTGTCTCAGGTCGATAAATTGATATCTGCAAATGAAGCAAACGAGAAAAATATCAGAAAAATGTTTGACAATATGAAATTCACATTTCAGAAGGTCGGACTGGTAAAATACGATGCTTTTAATGAGATGGGTGGAAAGCTTAGTTTTTCCCTTGCAATGTTGAATGAGTCAGATAATGGATTCGTTCTCAATGCAGTACACAGCAGAGAGGGCTGCTATACTTACATAAAAGAGATTATAGACGGAAATTCAATTATTACATTAGCAGAAGAAGAGCAGGAAGCTTTAAAGATGGCAAAAGAATCTACCGGCAGCAATCCTGCAAAATAACGGGAGTGTAACATGAGGGTAAAATCAGTAAGTGAGTTGTGTGGAAATGAAATATTAGCAGAACCAGTTCTTACAGATGAAAAAATGATATTAATTTCAAGGGGAAGCAGGCTCAAGAAGGAATATGTTCCTTTGATCCGTTCACTTGGGATTGACACCCTTATGGTAGAAGATCCGTATGAAAATTATGAAATGCCATCGCGGATTATTGATTATTCTGTTTTCGGTAAGTTTGTGGAACGCGTACAGCGGGTGATGGAAAACCATATCTATCATAAGAATAAGTCGCTGCGCGAATTTGAAGTAATCGCAAATGAAGTTGTAAAAGAAGTAAGCAAAATACCGGAAAATATAATTATTGATATCAATGCCCGGATTGTAAATTTATATGAACATACTGTCATGGTGACACTTGTGAGTGTATTTGTGGCAAGATTACTTCATCTGGATCAGGTGAGGCAATATAATATTGCAGTTGGGGCACTGCTCCATGATCTCGGACTCCGTTATATCACAACAGGATATGTGAACCGGGATTGGGAAAAGGAAGATCCCATAGAAGCATTTGAGTACAAAAAACATACCATTTTAGGATATTCCGCTTTGGATGAGGAAAGCTGGATCCCGGAAGTATCAAAAAAGATGGTTTTATTTCATCATGAAAGACTTGATGGAAGCGGGTTTCCGATGCGCCGCAGAGATTTTGCAATGGAATGCAGGATTATTCAGGCATGCGATGCATTTGACAGTTATATTACGGGTATGGAGTGCATACGGATTCCCCTGCAGGATGCAATCGGAAAGATACAGGAAGGAATCATACACAAGTATGACCGGAAAGTGGTGGAAACCCTGCTATCTAAGATTGCCTATTATCCGGTAGGAACGGCAGTGAAGATGAGTAATCAGGCAGAGGGAATTGTCGTTTTGCAGACAGAGGATCCGAAGTGTCCGGTTGTTCTGGATTTTCATTCCGGGGAGTCAGAAAAAAAATACAATTTAATGTTACAAAAGGATATTTCCATTCTTCAAATAATATGATAGAATATAGTAATGTATGGAGAAAGGAGAACCGCGAAGTGCACAAATTCCTTAGGGCGATTGGATTTTCAGATATTACAAAAAAAGATCTTGAAATGATACTGGATGAAGTAATTACCCGTCCGGAGATTATGAAAATTACAAAAGATTCTGAGGGAAACGAGTTTGCGGAACTGTCAGGTTCATTTGCGGCAAATGCCGGAATTACGGTTCGGGGTACTTATCAGGAAGATGACAGTTTTCATATGGATTATTACTATCCGTATGTGTTTGGTACCAGTATTACGACGAATGAGCAGATTGATGTAGAAAAACATGCCGAGAAAGAGTCCTATGCAGGAGTATGTGACGAGGTTAATCTTGGAGTTACACTGATTTTTTATATACAGAATGTAGCGGATTATCTGGCAGAGACAAACCGGCATCTTTCCAAAATACATTATGGGGCAATGCTTGCAGGACTTTCCACCGAGGGAAAAATACTCTGTCCGGTTGTGGAGAGAAAAAAAAATGATGTACCGGCTATCCAGAAAAATGACCGGCACAATCAGCTGATCGCACAGGCAAGAGAAGGCGATGAAGATGCAATCGAAAGCCTTACGCTGGAGGATATGGATACTTATGCACTGCTGTCCCAGAGAGTGATGAAGGAAGATATTTTCAGTATCGTGAAGTCAACGTTTATGCCATTTGGGATTGAGAGTGACCAGTATACGGTATTGGGAGAAATCATTGACTGTGTCACGATGGAAAATAAACTTACACACGAAAAATTGTATGGAATGAAGTTGTTGTGCAATAACATCCAGTTCGATGTGTGTATCAATGAAAAAGATTTATTGGGTGAACCTGCGATAGGCAGACGGTTTCGTGGAAATGTCTGGATGCAGGGAAACCTTTGTCTTGAATAAATTGTCAGGAACTGCCGGTAATCGGCATTTGTTCTCTTAGTTAAATGGATATAACGACAGCCTCCTAAGCTGTAATTGTGGGTTCGATTCCCGCAGGGAACACTTCAGAATTTTAAAAGAGTCCGTTCAGATTAGATAAATCAATCTATTCTGGACGGGCTTTTTACGTGAATTGAAGAAATGTGATAAGGAGAACCTCTTTGCAGAGATTCTCCTTGATTTTAAATGGTAGGTTTTGTAGGTCTTACTGTAAGCTGTAAACCGAGATGCTGAAAAATATTAAGCAGTGTTCCGAGATTCGGGGTTGTTTTGCAGGATTCGATCCGTGCTACGGATGATTGTGGAATACCACACATAGCAGCAAGCTCTCTCTGGCTAAGTCCAAGAGAAGTACGCTGTTCCACCATGGCACTTACGATGGAGGAAATATTTTCAACTTCATCGATGTCTTTTCCAATTTCAGGATCAACGGTTCTTACATGTTCCTTATAGTCATTCCAGGTTTTCATAATCATTCAGCCTCCTTTCGGGCAAGGTAATCATCACGTTCAGCCTTTGCCCGTTCAATTTCGCGCTTGGGAGTTTTTTGAGTTTTCTTGCGGAATTGATGCAAAAGCACAAAGGTATCATTTTTGAAATAAAAATATAAAACACGGTTATTGCCTGGGCGAAGCTCCCAGATATCATCATCAAGGTGTTTTGTGATATTTTCATTAAGCCGTGTACCATTATCTTCGAGGAGCTGGATGTACAAACTTATCTGCTTGTATTGAATACGGGCATCTTTGTTTGTAGCTGCTTTGACTCGAAGAGATTCAAGAAATTCCCAAAGCTCTGATCTGCCATTGGAATCTTCGTAAAATTCAATGTTGTACATTAGTATATGTTCTCCAAGTGGAAATATTTATTCTATATACATGATAGCATTTATGCTATCAAAAAGCAAATAAAAAATGAAAGAAGGAAACAAAATTTGAGTGAAAAAAATATAAAATTAGTAATTGCCGAGAAACCTTCGGTGGCGCAGTCCATCGCAAAGGTAATCGGTGCAGATAAGAGAGAGGACGGATACCTGGAGGGCAAGAGATTGTGTTTAAAGATGGAAAACTTGTCTGAGACGCAGCGAAGTAAATAAA
>ERZ772858.2217-NODE-2217-length-15433-cov-3.790350_pt1 | contig 15433 bp, 12 predicted proteins | sample MGYA00512136_ERZ772858 | MGnify/ENA primary metagenome ERZ772858 (study PRJEB29015, sample SAMEA2737726) | human gut metagenome | biome: human gut; feature: human-associated habitat; material: faeces | place: China | collected 2012 ...
AGCCGCCGGAGCGGTGCTTAAGCCGTCAGGCGGGAATTGTGCGGTGTTGCCTTAGATATAAAGAAAGAACAGGCCCGCATCTCTGCGAACCTGTTCTGCCGTTCCTTTGGGTAAACACGGTTATCGAAAACGGCGGCATAGCCGCTGCGATGGCTCCGGATTACTTAAACTTGCGCTTGCGGGCGGCTTCGGACTTCTTCTTGCGACGCACAGACGGCTTCTCATAAGCCTCGCGCTTGCGCACCTCAGCAAGAACACCGCTGCGGGCAGTGCTGCGCTTGAAACGGCGCAGGGCGCTCTCAAGGGATTCGCCCTCTTTGACACGGATCTCCGACATCTTTTTCCCTCCCTTGGTCTGAGACAGGAGTTTGCCGGTCAATCAAAATTACAATCAACCAGTAACTGAAATTATACTATACTTTATAGGCTCCTGTCAACCACGATTTTACGCGTTCTGGCCCACTTTTTGAAATTTCATAAAAAGTTCAGTTTTTTGCCCTCATATGCGGGGTATGGGCAATAGTTTATACAAAATAATAAATAATAATGAATAAAGAATAATGCTGGTGCGCCGCCCGCAGCGGCGCAAATAAAATAGGTTGGCTGCTCTGGCTGGAATGCTTTTTGCCGGAGCAACTGACTTGGTTAAAATGTGACGCCGTGGGCGGCACACATCCATTATTCATTATTCTTTCTTCTTTTTTCTTTACCCAAACTTTATGCCAACCCCAATGCGTGCAGCCCCAGCAAAGCGCCGTAAATCACCGGCTGGTGCAGCATATAAATCAGCAGCGTGCGGCTGCCCACGGCGCACAGGGGGCGCAGGGCTTTGGGCGGCTGGCCGGGCTGCGCGGTGCAGCGGTCGCGGAACCACCGCGCAAAAAAGTACCCAACCCAATACAAAAACACCCACGGCAAAAGCGGGAAATAATCCGATGAGGAAAACACCGTCAGATCTGGCAGACCCAGCCAGAAAAGATTCGGCTTGTACCAGGCGGCGGGTAGGGCCGCCAGGTGCGTTCCCTCAAACCCCAGCCAGCCCTGCGGCAACTGGTTCAGCAGGGCAAACAGCACCGCGCTGCCCGTAACCCCTGCCAGCGGGGGCAGCTTTTCCAGCGCGGGGTGCAGCAGACAGGTCAGCAGGGCCGCACAGCCCAGCAGGTGCAGCACGCCGAACCAGATGACTTCCTCCGGCATGGCAACGGCGGTTGCCACGGTCAGCACCACCGCGCAGGCCGCCGTGAGCAGGCCGTTCTTGAGCGGGCGGCGGGATAGGGTAAAGCTGTAACCCGAAAGCAGAATAAAGCTCCAGCAGATATACTGCTGCCACACATGGCAGTGCGTGGACCAGATATCGTACCAGCCGCTGGCATGGCCAAAAATATACACCCAGTCATACATGGCATGGTAAACCAGCATATTCAGCAGCGCCAGCCCGCGCAGGGCATCGATCTGCCAAAAGCGCTGCCCGGCTGCCGCACGCAACAACTGTTGTTCGGTTTGCATCGCGTTCTCCTTCCCTGCCCTGTGCCAATATGCAAAGGGCTGATGTCACTTTACCATACTTGGCATAGCAAATGCAAGGTGCCCTTGCAAAATGACCGAAAATGCGCTAAAATCTTTGGTGAAATATAACAAAGGAGGGGTCCGTTATGCCCGATATCCGTCTTGTTGCATTGGATCTGGACGGCACCGTATTCAATGATGAAAATGAGATCACACCCCGCACGCTGGAAGCCATCCGCGCTGCCATTGCCAAAGGGGTTGATGTCATCCCCGCAACGGGGCGTGTGGCATCGGGTGTGCCGGAAGCGTTTTTGCGCATTCCCGGCGTGCGGTATGCCCTGACTTCCAACGGGGCCAGCGTGGTGGAGCTTTCCACCGGCAAACCGCTGGTCAACCTGCCGTTTGATGCTGCCCTTGCCAGCGACATTTATGATATCGTGGCCGCAACGGGCGGTGCCATGGGCATTTTTATCGGCGGCAAAGCCTACACCGATTATTTTGGTGCCAATGACGGCCTTGCCCTGATGCCCCCTGCCCTGCGCCGCTACCTGCGCGACAGCCGCATTGTGGTGGATGACATGCACGCAGTGTTCGCCGCCCACCCGCACGAGGTGGAAAAATTCAGCATCACCTATCGGGACAATGCCGCCCGCGATGCCGCCTGGCAGGCTGTTGCCAGCCGGTTTAATGTTGAGATTACTTCCAGCATTCCCAACAACATGGAGATCAACGCCCCCGGCGTGACCAAGGGCAGCGGATTAAAAACGCTGGCCGATACCCTGGGCCTGGCGATGAACCAGGTGATGGCCTGCGGCGATTCCGGCAACGACCTTGCCATGATCCAGGCCGCCGGGTACGGCATTGCGATGGGCAACGCCACACCGGATGTTCTGGCCGCCGCCCGCTATGTAACGGACGACAACAACCATGACGGCGTTGCCAAGGCCATTGAAACCTATGTGTTGAAAGGATAACCCCCTATGCCAAATATCGTTGACCGCTTTGGCCAGCTGGTGGATGACGCCATTCCCAAGCCGGAGCTTGCCCGCCAGCTGCTGCTGTTGGGCTACCGCGCCAAGGATGTGCAGCTGCTGCTTGCCCCGGAAAAAGAGCTCACCCCCGCGCGGCAGTATGCGGCACAGATCGCCATGGACGCCATGATTGCGCCCCTGGCCCACCCGCAGCGGGCGGCGCTGGTCAATATCTTTATGCCCTGTGAACTGCTGCACGCCTTCCACCTGCTGCCGATGTTTGCCGAAGCCACCGCCTGTTACCTGAACGGTGCCGCAGCCGAGCGCGGCTTTATCCATTATGCCGAGAGCGCAGGCATCAGCCCCACGCTGTGCAGCTACCACAAGGCTTTGCTGGGCATGGGGCTTTCCGGCGCGGCGGGCAAGCCGCTGTTCACTGCCTGCACCTCCATTGCCTGCGATGCCAACAACCTGACCTTCCGGCGGCTGGCGCAGCATTACGGCATCCCCCACTTTTATCTGGATGTGCCCTATGACCACGACGAGTACGCTGTGGCCGAAGTTTCCGACCGCCTGCGAGAGTTCGCCGCCTTTTTGGAGGATGCGACCCACCAGAAGCTGGACGAAGCGGCCCTGCAGCAGGCAGTCGCCCACAGCGGCCGCACGCTGGAACTTTTGCAGCAGGCACAGGCCGCCAAGGCCGGGCGGAACCTGCACAACGATGTCACCTCCGAATTTTACGAAGTGTTTGTGACCCACACCATGCTGGGCACCCCGCAGGCTGAACAGTACGCCCGCAAGCTGCTGGCGGATATCGAGGCCAGCCCCATGGGTGGCGGCACCCGGCTGCTGTGGGCGCACGCCGTGCCGTTTTATCAGGCGCCCGTGCGGGAGCGGCTGAATTTCTCGGCAGAAAACCAGCTTATTACCTGCGATATGAACGCCGATACCTTAGGCTGCTACATGGACCCGGACAAACCGTTTGAGAGCATGGCCGCGCGGCTGGTGAACAACATCTTTAACGGCAGCGCCCAGCACCGCATCCAGCGCGCGCTGGAGCTGTGCCGCATGCAGCAGATCGACGGGGTGGTCTACTTCTGCCAATGGGGCTGCAAGCAGACGATGGGGGCCGCACAGCTGTTCAAGAGCGCACTGGAAGCCGAGGGCTACCCGGTGCTGCTGCTGGACGGCGATGGCTGCGACCGCGCCAACACGATGGACGGCCAGACCGCCACCCGGCTGGATGCTTTCCTGGAGATGCTGCACAGCAAACAGGAGGCGCTGGTATGAGCAAAACGATTTATTATGCCTGCAAATACGCCCCGCTGGAGCTGTTTGCCGGGTATGGGGCCACCTTCTCGGCGCTGGATCCTCTGGCGGAAAGTTTTTCCTGCGCAGAGCGCTGCGCCCACGCCAACCTGTGCGGTTACGCCAAGGCTGTGCTGGAACAGGTGGAGCAATCCGGCATCCGGGCTTTGGTGCTGACCAACTGCTGCGATGCCATGCTGCGCGTTTACGATGTGCTGGCTGCCAGTGGTAAGATGGAATTTTTGCAGTTGCTGCCCGTCCCCCACCAGAGCACTCCGGCCACCCGCGCCCGCTTTGCGCGGGACCTGCGCAGGCTGGCGGATGCCCTGCAGCGGTACACTGGGCAGGAATTCGACGCCCAGCGCGCCCACGCCTTTTTTGTGCACAAACCACACGCCGAGGGTCCGCATTTGACCCTGCTGGGTGCCCATGGCGGCAGCGTGCTGTATGATACCGTGCAGAAAGCCTTTGCCCTGCCCGTGGTGGATGCTACCTGCACCGGCAACCGTGAGCTTGCCGATGTTGCCCCCGCCGCACTGGAGGACTTTTTGCCCGGTTACGCCGCCGCCCTGCTGGGCCAGATGCCCTGCATGCGGATGGATGCCCCGGTCAGTGAGCGCGCCGCCCTGGTGGACGGCCAGACCGTTGGCATTGTGTACCACACCGTGCAGTTCTGTGATTATTACGCCCCCGGCCTGACCGCGCCGGAGCAGTTCCATCTGCCGGTATTAAAAATTGAAACCGACTGTTCCCGCCAGACCTTTACCAGCGGCGGCGGGCAGCTGAGCACCCGCCTGGGCGCATTTGCCGAAAGCCTGAACGCCGTTCCCGATACCGAAAACAAGGAGGCCCCCGCCATGAACACCAACGCACAATATGCCGCCGGCATCGACAGCGGCTCTGCCAGCACCGATGCCGTGATCCTGGATCGCAGCGGAAAGATCTGCGGCTGGGCCATTGTGCCCACCGGCGCCGGGGCTGCAACCGGCGCCCGCCAGGCACTGGAACAGGCCCTGACGATGGCAGGCATTGCCGAAAGCGACCTGGGTTCCAAGGTATACACCGGCTACGGGCGCGAGTTCCTGGGCGATGACGGCGCAGCCGTGACCGAGATCACCTGCCATGCCCGCGGGGCTCATCATCTGGACCCCGCCGTGCGCACCGTGATCGACATTGGCGGGCAGGATTCCAAGGTGATCCGCCTGAGCGAAAGCGGCGCTGTTGAAACCTTTGCGATGAACGACAAATGCGCCGCCGGTACCGGCCGTTTTTTGGAGATGATGGCCCGCACCCTGCAGATGAAGCTGCCGGAGATGAGCGAACTTGGCCTGGACTGGCACAACGATGTGACCATTTCCAGCATGTGTACCGTGTTTGCGGAAAGTGAGGTCGTCAGCCTGATTGCCCGCAGCACCGCACCGGCGGATATCATCCACGGCCTGAACAAATCTGTTGCGGGCAAAACCGCTGCCCTGGCCCGCCGCACCGGCGGCGTGGCCCCCTTTATGATGACAGGCGGTGTAGCCCGCAACCGCGGCGTTGTGAAAGAGCTGGAAACCGCCCTGAAAGCCCCGGTGGAGGTCAGCGAGTACAGCCAACTGTGCGGCAGCCTGGGCGCAGCGCTGTTTGCGCTGGAAAAAATGGGCGTGAAGCTGTAAAACCTCCGGTGCGCAAAGTACTTGCTTTAAGTCGTACTTTCGTGTACACTAGGGTGTATCATATTAAGGCTGCAAAAATAAGGAGGGCTTTCTTATGTCTTGGGGAACAAATGTACTGGTCGGCCAGTCCGGCGGGCCGACTGCTGTGATCAATTCCAGCCTGGCCGGTGTGTATGAAGCTGCCAAAGCTCTGGGCGCCGCCCATGTATACGGCATGGAGTATGGCATTCAAGGGCTTTTGCAGGGCAAGATTGTGGACCTGGATGACCGCCTTGACGACAAGATGGAAATTGAGCTGCTCAAGCGCACGCCGTCCAGTTACCTGGGCAGCTGCCGGTTCAAGCTGCCCAACCCCGCCACGGACGAACGCCCCTTTGTGCAGCTGTTTGAGCTGTTTGCCAAGTACTGCATTGGGGCCGTGTTCTACATTGGCGGCAATGATTCGATGGACACCATTGCCAAGCTTTCCGCTTACGGGGCTGCCAAGGGCAGCGAGATCCGCTTTATCGGCGTGCCCAAAACCATTGACAACGACCTAATGTACACCGACCACACCCCCGGTTACGGCAGTGCCGCCAAGTACATTGCCACCATCCTGAAAGAGGTCATCTGTGATTCCAGCGTGTATAACATCCGCAGCGTAACGGTGGCCGAGATCATGGGCCGCCATACCGGCTGGCTGGCCGGTGCCGCCAGCCTGGCTGCCGGGGCTGACTGCAACGGCCCGGACATCATTCTGCTGCCGGAGCGCCCCTTTGACGAGAATGTGTTCCTGGAAAAAGTAGCCCAGCTGGAAAAAGACCGCCACAATGTCATCATTGCGGCCAGCGAGGGCGTAAAAAACAAGGACGGCGTTTTCCTGTGTGATTTGGTATCTACAGCAGGCCAGCTGGATGCTTTTGGCCATAAAGCCATTTTGTCCGGCACCAGCCGCTACCTGGCGGATTTGATCCATGTGCGCCTGGGCTGCAAGACCCGCGCGATCGAGTTCTCTACCCTGCAGCGCTGTGCCTCCCATCTGGCAAGCCGCACCGACATTACCGAGGCATACCAAGTGGGCGGTGCTTCGGTGGAAGCTGCTTACCGCGGCGAAACCGGTAAGATGTGCGCCATCCGCCGCATTTCGGATATGCCGTACCGCACCGAAACCGAGATGGTAGATGTGCAGAAGGTTGCCAACCTGGAAAAGCGCGTGCCGGATGACTGGATCAGCCCGGACGGCATGCATGTGACCGAAGCATTCCATCACTATGCCCGCCCCCTCATCCAGGCCGAGCTGACCCCCATCTACATCGACGGCGTGCCCCGCCATCTGCATCTGCATTGATTTACGGGGTTTTTGTTCCTTCTTTGAAAAGAAGGAAGCAGAAGCTTTAATAATATAACACAATAATATTATTTTCCATCAAGAAAGCAATGAATAATAAAAGGCGCATCGCAACCCCTTGGATAGGGTGTGCGGTGCGCTTTTGTGTTGTACTTTTATTTAGGCACTGTAGGGTGGGATGCTCTCATCCCGTCCTTGAGGAACATAAATCATCCACCACATGCTAAAAAAGCTTCTGCAGGGAACAGTCTTGACCGTCCCGAATACCATTAACAAAATTCACCGCATCGGCTCATCCGCGGGGTCGGGTGCAAGCATCGTCCCCTACAAATGTTTGTAGGTTTGCAGCAAATATTTACGTTTCTCGGCGGGGTCGGGTGCCCCCACCTTCCCGGGCAAGTTGCCCTTCCCCCCACAAAACCAAACACCCCCGTCCTTATTCCAGCTGTCACGCAGCCAAAACAAAGGCGGGGGTATTTTTTAATGCCAGAGGGTAAACAGCAGCGCCAGCAGGGCCAGCAGGCCAAGCAGGTAGACGCCACAAATCAGCAGGGTAGCTTTCAGCGCACCCAGGATCGCCCACAGGCGCTCCTTACCGGTCAGCTGGGGGTCTTCCTCCCAGGGACGGTCAGCAGCCTGTTGGGGCTGCTGCGCGGGGGTATGGCCCTGCTTGCGGCGGCGCGGCAGCCAGATACTGTCGTGCTCAATGCCACTCATATCGGCCACGGTGCGGCCGTCATCCTCAAAGGGTTCGTTATGCTTCATTTTTCGTACAGGTGGCACACAACATAGTGGCCGGGTTCCACCTCACGCTGCTGCGGCACTTCGGTCTTGCAGCGCTCGGTCGCATAGGGGCAGCGGGTATGGAACTTGCAGCCCTTGGGCGGGTTGGCCGGGGACGGAATGGAGCCCTGCAGCACAATGCGCTCGCGGCGAATGGTCGGGTCCGGGATAGGAATGGCGCTGAACAGTGCCTTGGTGTAGGGATGTAGCGGATGGCTGAAGATATCCGGCGTTGCACCGTACTCCACCAGGTTGCCCAGGTACATAACGCCGACCGTATCCGAAATATGCTCAACAACAGAAAGATCGTGGGAGATGAACAGGTAGGTCAGGTTATATTTATCCTGCAATTCTTTCAGCAGATTGATGATCTGGGCCTGAATGGAAACGTCCAGTGCAGAGACCGGTTCGTCGCACACAACAAACTCCGGGTTCAGGGCCAGGGCGCGGGCAATGCAGATGCGCTGGCGCTGGCCGCCGGAAAATTCGTGCGGATACTGTCTGACACGTTTTTCCGGCTCCGGGATGCCGACCATGCGCAGCATCTCGACAGCCTCCTTTGCCGCTTCCTGTTTTGTCATGTTTTTGTGTCCCATCAGATTTTCCATAATCTGTTTTCCGACACGCATCGTCGGATTTAAGGAAGCCAGCGCATCCTGGAAAATGATTGCACACTCGCCGCCTTTGTAATGCTGCCACTGTTTTTTGTTGTATTTCAGAATATTCTCTCCATTGTAGAGAATTTCACTGTTCTCTTTAATCTCACCCTGCGGCGCCTTGATGAGGCCCATGATGGATTTCGCCGTTACAGATTTTCCGCAGCCGGATTCGCCCACAATTGCGAGCGCCTGACCTTTCTCGAGAGAAAACTGTACACCGCGGACTGCCTTTACTTCACCGGCATAGGTGTGATAAGAGACTCTTAAGTTTTTTACTTCCAGAATCGGATTGTTTTGTTCGTTCATATCGTTATCTCCCACTTATTACTGGCGAAGTCTCGGATCCAGGGCATCGCGCAGGCCGTCTCCCAGAAGGTTGAATGCCATAACGATGATACAGAGCACGAGACATGGGAACAGAAGCTGTGACGGATAGAAATCCATGTTCTGCTGTCCCATCGAAATCAGGACACCAAGGCTGATCGACGGTGCCTTGAGGCCGATGCCGAGGAAGCTAAGACCTGCCTCCGTAAAAATAAACATCGGGATTGCCGTCGCCGTATCCAGAATCAGGATACCCAGCATATTCGGTACATAGTGTTTTAAGATGATGCGGAGCGGTTTTGCACCGAGCACCTCCGCCGCGTAAACGTATTCCGTCTCACGGAGCTGTTTGATCATACCGCGCACCTGACGTGCCGTGTTACACCATGCGGTGACACTAAGCGCGACCAGAAGTGCAAACAGGTTATTTCCAAGAATCATCATGATCAGAATCGTAAGAAGCAGAGACGGAATCGAGTTGATAACCTCGATGATCCGCATCAGAACCTCATCGACCCAGCCGCCGAAATGTGCCATCAGCGCGCCATATACCGTTCCAATGATGAGTTTGATTGCCGTTGCAACGATCGCGATGATCAGTGATGCCCGCGCGCCGACCCAGACTCTTGAGAAGAGGTCACGTCCCAGGTTGTCGGTTCCAAACCAGTATTTTGACGATACGCCCTGGTTTTTCTCGGCGATATTCATGGATACATAATCATATCCTTTGATATGCGGTCCGATGATGACCATGACAAGCAGAATGCCGAGCACAACAAGAGATCCCATTGCGATCGGATTTTTGCGGAGCCGTCTCCAGGCGTCCTGCCAGTAGGAAATGGTCGGGCGGTCAATCCGGTTCGCATCTTCCTCGGTGTATCCTATTACTTTAAATTTTTCCGGTGTTAATGCTGCCATAATATCCTCCTTATCTGCTCTTTCCTGTCAGACTGATTCTCGGGTCAACGACCACGTACAGCAGGTCCGTGATAAAGAGAACACCGATGTAAAGTGCTGCGATAATAACCGTCTCTCCCATGATAATGGAAAGATCCTGGTTATTGACCGCCGTCACATAATACTGTCCGATTCCCGGGATGGAAAAGATGCTCTCGATGAAGAAGGAGCCTGTGATACACATGGCAACCGACATCGGAAGCTGTGTGATAACCGGGATAAACGAGTTCCGAAGGATATGGCGGCGGATAATCTGTCCGCGGCTTAAGCCCTTCGATTCAGCAGTCAGCACGTAATCCTGATTGATCACATCGAGCATCGAGGTTTTCAGCAGACGCGCATACGTTGCGATATAAGAAAAGCATCCTGTCAGGGTCGGAAGAATCGTGTATTCCCATCCTCCGAACCACAGATCCTTTCCCGCAGGCCAGCCGATCGTCGGCAGAACCTTCAGGTTACCTGCGAAAATTTTCTGAAGCATCAGACCAAAGATCAGGTTCGGAATGGAAATCAAGAGGACCGACAGGGCGATCACCATATAGTCCCAGAAGCTTCCCCTCCTCATTGCCGCAAGAATTCCAAGCAGCAGACCGATCGTGATACCGGCCAGCACCTGCTGGATACCAAGGCGGGCGGATACCGGAAGACGGTCATGAATCAGCTTCTGTACCGTCTGTCCCGCATAGACAACAGATTCCCCGAACTCTCCCTTGCAGATTCCCTTCATTGTGATCACATAGCGCTCCATCATTGGCTTGTCGAGGCCGTAGCGCTTATAGAGGTTTTCCTTTACGGTCGGCGAAAGCTTGCTCGCACGTTCCGTCAGCGGATCTCCCGGAACCGCTTCCAGAAGGAAAAACGTGGCCGTTGCAATCAGAAACAGTGTGATCAGCATTTCTGCAAAACGGCGCAGTAAATATTTTGGCATAAAAATCCTCTCCCTGTCCGGTCTTTTTCGACCGGAATTTTATTATGATAGCGAAAGAAGAGCCTATTGTTTCATAAGCCCTTCTTCCCTCATTTCTTCTGTTTTGCTGCTTTTTTATTTCTGTACAGATGCTCTGTAAAGCTCCTGGCTTGCGCCGAAGGAGGATGTGTAGAAATCTTTTACCCAGTTCTGATAATAGTAATGTTTATCAGAGTAGTACAGCGGTGCAACACCACAATCCTGTGCAACCAGCAGATCTTCCAGCTTCTGGTAAATCTCAAGGCGTTTTGCGTTGTCGTTCTCTCCGGTCAGAGAATCGATCAGGCTGTCGTACTCGCTGTTGCTATAGAGGCCGTAGGAATCATAAACGCCTGTCTTCATGACGTTCAGGAAATCCAGCGGATCGTTGTAATCGCTGAACCATCCGCCTACAAAGATATCGTAGTTCTTGTTATCGCGCTCGTTTGCAAACATCTGGTAATCGCCAACGGTATTCAGCTCTACCTTTACGCCCAGATTCTGGGAAATGGACTGCTGCAGGTACTCTCTCTCGAGCTGATTCTCGGTAGCAGAACCCTGGGACAGCAATGTAATGGTGATGTCTTCCGGTTTGTCGGTGATACCAAGCTCATCAAGGCCTTTCTGGAACAGTGCTTTTAACTTGTCTGCATCGCCTGCATACTGCTCATATTCCTCTTTCATCGTCTCCGACGCCTGCTTGCGGTAGGAAGTTCCGTTGAGCGTGATCGCCGGGGAAACGAAGCCGTAAGCTGCGGTGTATCTTCCGTAAACAGCTGATACCATCTCCTCACGGTTGATGGAGTAGGAAATTGCCTTGCGGATGTTTACGTTTTTCATCAGACCGGATTTTCCGCCCTCAGACTGCTCGTAGCACAGAACCATAGTTCCCGGGTACTCGGTGGTCATGGTCTGCATATTGCCTGCTTCTACTTCTTTGTCATATTTTGCAATGTAATCGCCTGCTGCATCGAAAACGTCCAGCTGTCCGTTATCGAACATGGTTGCTGCTGTTGCGTTCTCTGCTACACAGTACCAGTTTACCTGATTCAGTTTTACGTTGTCCTTATCCCAGTACTGGTCATTTTTCACCCATGTCATGGAGTTATCTTCTACCAGGTTGGTCATGGCAAACGGTCCGTTGTAGACACATTTTGTCCAGTCTTTTCCCCACTGGTCTCCGGCTGCCTCTGCGACATCCTGACGGGTCGGGTAAAGCGGAGTTGCTACCAGCTTGGACTGGAAGGTCGGATCCGCTACCTTTAAGGTAACCTCGAAGGTGTAATCGTCAACTGCTTTGATTCCGATCTCATCGGCAGAACCCTGTCCGTTATAATACTCCTCTGCTCCTACTACGTTGAACAGGTAGAAAGAATAGGAATAGCCGTATTCCGGATTTAACAGACGTTTCCATCCGTACTCATAATCTGCTGCGGTAACCGGCTGTCCGTCGGACCATTTGGCATCCTTTCTCAGATGGAAAGTGTAAACCAGTCCGTCATCGGATACGTCCATGGATTCTGCACCGGCGTACTCGAAACGGTCTCCGTTCTCATCTGCTACGTCACGCATCAGTCCTTCGTAGCACTCTGCCATCATCCAGCGCCATCCCATATCCTGTACATCGAAGTTGTTTCCAAAGGATACCGCGCGAAGATTGATCTGTCCGTCCACTTCGCCTGCAGTCTCCGGTGCTGCTGAATCCGTTGCTGCTGAATCTGCTGCTCCAGTACTGGTTGATGCCGCCGTGGCATTGTCAGCAGTTGCTACCTGTGTCTCTCCGCTGCTTCCGCATCCGGCCAGAAGACCGGCTGCCATGCATCCTGCCAAAAGCAGAGAAACGACTTTGTTTCTTTTTCTCATTGGTGTTCCTCCTTTTTTCCGCAGACCTACCCCGGCAGATCCGGCTGTGTCTGCACACGGGCCATTGTATTTCATATAATTATCCTGAATTTTTTCTCTTGTTCGGACAATAATACAAAATATTACCTTGTTTTTTCACTTTTTTCATGTGATTTTAGCCCAACTTTTATCAGAATATCGGGAAATATCTGTTTTGTCAATCCTTTTCCCGTAAATTTTATGTTTTCTGTTTTTCGTGTCACGGTTACGCAAAAAGAAAGAAACCGCCGTTACACACAGCAGTCTCTTTTCCTTTTTCCCTTGCTTTTCTCTTTTATTCCGCTTTTGCATCCATCTGCCGCAGGCTGTGGATCAACTCCTCACAGATCTCCAGCTCGCTCTTTCCGTCCGTCTCGATGATAATGTCGGCTGCGGCCTCATATTTCTCACGGCGCTTGCTCATCAGATCCGCGATAAACGGAACGGTTTTGTTGTTCTCGATCAGCGGTCTGTCGTGGCTGTCTTTGACACGGTCTAAAATCGTCTCCGGCTTTGCAGTCAGAAGAACAACGCGGCCGTTCTTTTTCATCTCTACAACGTTGCACTCACGCATCGGAGTTCCGCCGCCGCATGAAATGACAACGTTTGTTCTCGACTGCATTTCGATCAGAAGATTCGTCTCGCAGTCACGGAAATACTGTTCGCCGTAAGTCTCGAAAATATCGGAGATGCTCATACCGGCACGCTCTGCGATGATCTGATCCATCTCGATGATATCCATGGCAAACACGGTTTTGAGATAATCGGAAATGGTACTCTTTCCGGCTCCCATGAAGCCAATCAGTACAATATTATAATTGAACAGCTTTCTTGCCTGAATCTTTTTACTGTTTCTTGTGATGCTCTCGAAAACATCCGCCACTTCGTTTTTATGGCGTTTTTCCTGCATCCGGCGTTCCAGCCATTCCTTCTGTTTTGCTTCCTGCTCCGGCTGGAGAATCGGCACGTTATTTGCTTCTTTATATACCATAATGTCCTCGACAATACGGTTTCTCATCAGCAGCGCATCCAGAATAATCTCATCGCACTGTCCAAGGCTCTCTCGTAATACTTCCAACTGATTCATGATATTTATCCTTTCCAGACTTGTGTGTACTTGTTCGCACAGCCCTCTTCCGGTATTTTTGTCGTATTTTTTGACATTTTCTGTTATTATAGCAGTTGTCCTCCGGAATCACAACAAAAATTTGCACAAAGGTGCGAAAAGCCCATGGAATCTTTTCAGAAATCCATGGGTTTTGGTATATTTTTATTTAAGATCGTCTTTCGAATCCGCATGATACCTGTTCTCCCAGGCATCTTCTGTGGATAACTTCTCATCAGAGTTCAGAAAACTCAGCTCTGCCCCCCCGATTTCAGATTCTTTTTCAGCTTTTCAATCTGAATCGAAGTCTGTTTTTCTTCGGATATGGTGTTCAGCTCCTCGCAGATGGCATCTTTGATATCGAGCAGACACTCGAGCATCAGCGGGCTGAAGGTACCGCACTCGCCGTTCAGGATCATCTCGATGGCTTTCTCGTGCGTGTATGCCGATTTGTAGACACGCTCGCTTGTCAGCGCATCGTAAACATCGGCAATCGATACAACCTGGGCTGCAATCGGGATCTCCTCACCTTTTAAGCCGTCCGGGTAACCCTTTCCGTCGTACCGCTCATGATGCCAGCGACAGATCTGGTACGCAATCTGTACCAGCTTCTCGTCCTGATACAGTTCCAGGCTCTTCAGCATGGACGCTCCGATCAGGGTATGTTTCTTCATCTCCTCGAACTCTTCTTTCGTCAGCCTTCCCGGCTTATTTAAAATGTTTTCGTCAATGCCCATCTTTCCGATATCGTGCAGCGCGGATGCCGTTGTGATCATCAGCTGATCGGACCAGCTTAAGTGGTAGCGGTCTGTCTTCTGTACCAGACGCTCGAGGAGCATACTTGTCAGAACGTTGATGTGGTGGACATGAAGTCCGCTCTCGCCATTCCGGAATTCCATGATATGGCTCAGGATACTGATCATCATCTGATTGTTTTTCTCTTTTTCGTAAATCTGCTCGGTGACGAGCGTCACGAGACGGCGCTGTTTTGCATATAATTTGATCGTGTTGAAGACACGCTGGTAAACAACTTTTGCATCAAACGGACGACTGATATAATCGGATACACCCTGCTCATACGCACGGCGCACAAATGCGGTGGAATCCTCGCTCGATATCATGATGACCGGAACCTCTTCGATCCAGTGGTTGCGGTTCATGTAGTCAAGCACTCCGAAACCGTCCATGCCCGGCATGACGATATCCAGAAGGATCAGCGCAAGGCCTGTTCCGTATTCTTCCAGCAGACGCAGGCACTCTTCGCCGGTGGAAGCCTCGATGATATCGTATTCATCCTGCAGAATCTCCGAGAGGATGATACGGTTCATCTCGGAATCATCCACGATCAGGATGCGCTGTTTTTCTCTGCGGTTTTCCTGACGGACAACATCGTCCTGACAACCCAGGATCTGGTCTTTCTCGGTGACAACCATGTTTTTCCGTTGTTTTGCAAGATACATCAGCTGGTCGGCACGCATCGCAGCTTCGCCGATCGTCTCATCTCTTGTCAGAACACCTCCTACGCTGACGGAAAGACGCATCTTCGAGTAGCCCGGCACCTGTGCCTCATGGATCTGTGACTGAATCTGTTTTAATTTCTGTACAAAGTTTTCCTCATCCATCTCCGGCAGAACCAGCAGAAATTCGTCTCCTCCTAAGCGGATCAGACGGTCGGTACGTCGGGTGCAGCGGTTGACGGTCTTTACAATGGTGTCAAGCGCCATATCTCCGGCATTGTGGCCGTATGTATCGTTGTATAATTTGAAATCATCGAGATCGATCATGGCTACGCCGCAGCAAAAGCTGGCGTCCCGGATCTGGTCTTCGAAGTAGCGGCGGTTGAATACTCCGGTCAGCGCGTCACGATACAGCTCTTCGCTGTAGCTGTTCAGCTTGCTTACCAGATTCTGGCGTCCTTCGGAGTCCATCAGTGTTTCATCGTCGAGACGGTTGATCATCTCGATCACGCATGGTTCTCCTTCGATCTCCACGTATCTTGCAATGACCT
>ERZ772858.2237-NODE-2237-length-15323-cov-80.361999_pt1 | contig 15323 bp, 10 predicted proteins | sample MGYA00512136_ERZ772858 | MGnify/ENA primary metagenome ERZ772858 (study PRJEB29015, sample SAMEA2737726) | human gut metagenome | biome: human gut; feature: human-associated habitat; material: faeces | place: China | collected 2012 ...
CCGCTGCCGGTAGTCGCGTTCAGGACGGAGAAGGAAATATCTGACAATTATACCAAAATACTGAAAGATATCGAGAGGGTGCTTGGGATGGAAGAGATAGATGTAAACTCTTTATTCACCGATAGATAGAAAAGCTGTATGTGTTCGTCTTACAATGTATAAAGTATAAAAACATATATACACCATAACAGAATTTCGGCGACTGTTATTTTTGGGCAGGTTAGTATGAACAGCAAGGCAAACTAAAGTTAACATTCACCAATGGGATGAAAAATGAAAAAATTACGTTCCGCCACAGTCGAATCGGTTTTAGGCACATTGCTTGATTTTAGGGCCATGAGAAAAGTACATACCAGAGGTATAAAATTCGCGAACAAACATGTCTTGTTGGCAACTATGGCTTATAACCTAAAAAAGTTAATGAACCATGTTTATTATAAATTCTCAATCTTCAATCTCGATTGCCAACGTAATCAACAATTGGTTGGATTATATGAAATCAGTAACGATCTTTAACTTTGACAAAATAAATTTGTTTGCAGATATTTCTTTCCGCTTCCCATATTCGAGTGATATGTTTCTGCTCGAATATAGGAGGCAGCTCGTTTTGTATTCCTTTATCTCTATAAACTAAAATTGTACTTTTAGAATCTATTTTTGGTATTTTCTAATAAATTCCCTACATTTACACCCGTTTCATTTGAATTAATCTTAATAATGATTGTAGAACCGGAAGTTGTAGGAGAATTTGCCTCTGGCAGCCATGAAGCCTTTCATAAGATATTCAAGCTGTTTTATCCTAAGGTATATGCTTTTATACGGGGATTTATAAAAGATTTGGATGATTCTGAGGATTTGACTCAAATTGTCTTTATAAAACTATGGAATAAGAGAGCGATTTTTCACAAGGTACATCATTTTGATTCTTATTTGTTCATGCTTACCAAATATACCGTTTTTAATTATATCACAACTAAAAAAGTCTCCCGGTTTACAAGCGAAGATAATGTTCCCGAGATTTCTGATGAATATACTCCTTATGATAAATTGATAGCGAAAGATTTGCAATTATTAATTGATATGGTAGTGAATGAGATGCCTCCTAAAAGGAAAATGATATATAAGTTGAGTCGGATAAAAGGACTTTCTAACGAACAAATAGCAGAGAAACTGGGGATACAGAAAAAAACGGTGGAGAATCATTTGAATATCGCTTTAAATGAACTGAGAGACGCTTTGGCTCTTTCTATTTTAGTTTATTTAATACTGCCGGTTTAGGTGTATCATAAGATAGAACTATCTTTATTTATATAAAATGTGAAAATGAATAATTATATACATAAGATAATAGACTTTTTCTTTCATCATGAAGTTTCTGATGAGATAACGGAACGTGTTTATAATCGTATGGTTTTTCCTGTGGAAGATAAAGCAAGAGAAGAAGCTGTTTCACACATTTGGGATAAACTGGACGATGCTTCTTGCTCTGACGAAAAAATAGAGAAGGCTTTTTATAATTTGGAGACCTCTTTAGGATTAAAAAAAGAAGAACAGACTGTCGAATTAGTACATCGGGAACATATAAGAAATACGAAAAGAATAAATTGGGGAAGAGTAGCTGCTATTTGGGCTATTCCTTTCATTATGGTGTGTTTTTCGGCTTACTATTATTATTCTGCAAAGGATTATGTGAAGGAGACGTTGTCCGAAGTGACTTATATGCAGCGTTATGCAGCTATGGGTACACGTGAAGAAGTGGTTCTTCCTGATGGGAGTAAGGTTTGGCTTAATGCCGGTACTTTGTTGGTATATCCCTCCAGTTTCATATCTGAATCTCGCAATGTTTATATTGCGGGAGAAGGTTTCTTTGAAGTTTCAAAAGATAAAGAGCATCCTTTTATTGTCACTACCAATCATTTAGAGTTGGAAGTGCTTGGTACGACATTCAATATTTCGGCGTATCCGGACAATAATCAGATAATGGCTACATTGGAAACCGGCAGGTTACAGGTAAAGGTAAATAAACAACCGGAGAAATATTTTCTGGAACCCAATGACCAGTTGATATATACTCCTTCCACAGGGATAGTACAGCAGCATAAAGTGAATGCTGTTTCCCACTCCGATTGGCGTATGGGAGGGTTGTTCTTTGGCAATGTGCCGTTTAATGATGTTCTTCATACTTTGGAACGTGTGTATGGTGTGAAATTCCATGTGCGTACATCTATTTACCAGAATCAAAGTTTGAGAGTTCATTTTAATAGAAATGAATCGTTGGAGCAAGTACTTCAAATCATTAAAATATTGGTTCCCGGTATAGAATATGAAATTGTTGGCAAGAATATCTATTTAAGATAGCGGTTTAGTATTTGTTAACACAAAACCATTGGGTGTAGTATTTATTTTAATTGTCTTTCTCATGTACGTACACCTTATGTCGTTAATAAATCTAATATGAAATGAACAAGAAATTTATTCGAGTGTTGGGGCTTGGTGTTGGCTTATTTCTGGCCGGCAGCCTCTCTGTTAATGCACAGAAAGTTTCCTTCAATGGGGAACGTCTTTCTTTAAAACAAGCGTTTGAGAAAATTGAATCTGTTTCGAAGTATAAGATTGCTTATAACACTTCACAACTGGATGTCAATAAGCAAGTTGTCTTGAATCAAAAGAATCAGGATGTATTGCAAATTCTGTCGGATTTGCTAAAAGGAACTAATTGTGTCTATCAAGTGAATGACAATTATATTGTTATCACTCTGAAAGATGATGAGAAGGTTAAGAAAATTAAGGGTACTATAAAAGATTCGGCCGGGGAACCTATTATTGGTGCCAATGTAATTTTAAAAGGAGATGCCACTGTAGGAAGTATTACAGATATAGATGGTAACTTTGATTTGTCCGTTCCAAGCAATGCTACTTTGCAAGTTTCTTATATTGGTTATAATACTCAGGATGTTCCGGTCGGAAATAAATCTTTCCTTAATATTACTCTGAAAGAAGATACGGAAACATTGGATGAAGTGGTGGTTGTAGGTTATGGCTCGCAGAAGAAAGTCAATGTGATTGGCTCTATTGCATCAGTGGACAGTAAAGCATTGGAATCTCGTGCAGTGCCTGACGTTTCTAATATGTTGACCGGTCAGATGTCGGGTGTTACCATTACACAGGAAAGCGGTAATCCGGGACAGGATGCTGGTACTATTCGTATCCGTGGTGTCGGTTCGTTTGGAGCAACTCCTAGTCCTTTGGTTCTAGTAGATGGACTTCCCGGTTCTTTGAGTGATTTGACTCCGGCCGATATTGATAATATTTCAGTTCTGAAGGATGCCTCTTCAGCAGCTATTTATGGTTCTCGTGCTGCCAATGGTGTTATTTTGGTAACAACCAAGAAAGGAAAGGAAGGTAAAGCCCGTATTATTTATAATGGTTCCGTGGGTATGAGTCAGGCTACAGAATTGCCGGAATTGGCTCATTCTTATGAATATGCAGAATTTTATAATAAGGCGATTGGGACAGAAACCTATACGCCTGAGATGATTCAGAAGTATCGTGATGGTTCTGACCCTGACAACTATGCTGACGAAATGTATCTTGATGATCTTTTGGGCGGTCATGCACTGCAAACCAAGCACGAGTTGAGTGTAAGTGGTGGTACGGAAAAGGTACAATATATGGTATCATTGGGATATTTGCGTCAAAATGGTTTGTTGGACAATAACTATTATAACCGTTACAATGCTCGTGTAAACCTTGGTGCGGAATTGGCTAAGAACTTGAAACTACAAGTGCGTCTGAGCGGTATGACTTCTGATCGTCATGAACCTTCTACTCCGGGTTCTTTGGATATTGGCGGATTTAAAGGGATTATTTCTAATGCCGTTCGTTTTCCCGGTTTAACTCCGACTTACTTGCAGAATGGTGAGGTCGGTTTAGGACCTAAATTGCAAGGTACACCGGTGGCATGGGTAGACTGTGCGTCTTCATATCGTGAAGACTATGACAAATTTAAAAATAATATTGAATTGTCATATCAGCCGATAGATGGATTGACTTTGAAAATTTTAGGCGGTTATAATTATACATTAAGTCACGTTCGCCATTATCGTTGTGATATGATTCTTACGGGTGACAAGAGTACTGGTCCTTCTACATTGAGCGATGAAATGAAGCGAACTGTTTATAAGACCTTCCAAGCTGTAGCTGATTATAATAAGTCTTTTGGTAAACATAATCTTGCTGCATTGGTAGGATATACTTGGGAAGATGAAGGTCAGCGTACTTTATCGGGTAGTCGTAATAACTTTCCGTCTGATGACGTACCTTTCTTAGGGGCCGGAGGGGCAGACGGTCAGACAAATGGAGGTGGAGGATATGATTGGGCTATACAGTCTGTCTTCGGTCGTTTGACATATAACTATGATCAGCGCTATTTATTTGAAACAACAATGCGTTATGATGGCTCTTCTCGTTTTCCGACAGATAGCAAATATGGTTTTTTCCCTTCTTTGGCTGCAGGTTGGCGTATCTCTGAAGAACAGTTTTGGAAGGAAAATGAAAATTTGTCTTTCATTAATAATTTAAAACTGAAAGCTTCTTACGGTATATTGGGTAATAATAATATCGGTAACTATCCTTATCAGTCGGTATACTCTTTAGGGCAAGAACAGAACTATGTATTTGGCGGAGTGTACACACAAGGAGCAGCTGTTACTACTTATGTGGATCCGGGTTTGAAGTGGGAGCGTACTCGTACTACCGATGTTGGTATTGAGACTGCATTCTTTAATAATAAGTTGACATTTAATGCTTCTTATTTCTATCGTAAGACTACAGATGTATTGTATAAGCCGGCTGCAAGTTATTCTTCGATTTTCGGATTAAGTGTATCGCAAGTAAATACCGGTGAGTTGGAAAATAAAGGTTGGGAGTTTGAAATAGGTCATCAAAATACAATTGGTAAGTTCCATTATCATATTAATGGTAATTTCTCTATTATTGATAATAAGGTATTGACATTGGGTATGGGAAATGTGACCCAGAACAATGGTATGGTAGGTAACGGTAGCGATTTGTTTATCGGTTATCCGATGCAGATGTTTTATGGGTATAAAACGGACGGAGTATTTCTGACCGATGATGAAGTAGGTGACTGGTATGATCAGACTGCGATAGCCAAAGGTTCTAAAGCCGGAGATATTCGTTATGTTGATATTACAGGTGATGGCAAAGTAACACCGGATGACAAAACGTTCTTAGGTTCTCGTATACCTAAATATACTTTTGGATTGAATTTCGGTGGAGAATATAAAGGATTTGATTTCAGTGTATTGCTTCAGGGAGTTGCTAAGGTGAAAGGTATGTTGTCTGTTTATGCAGGTCATGCATTCTATCAGGAGGGTAATATTCAGAAATGGCAAATGGAGAATTGCTGGAATGTGCAGCAGGATAACCGTTATCCTGAATATCCTCGCTTGGAGATTATGTCAAATGCAGGTAGCAATAATACACTGACTTCTGATTTCTGGGTATTGGATGCTTCTTTTCTGAAAGTACGTAATGTTCAGTTAGGTTATACATTACCCGAACATATAGTTAAAAAGTTTGGTTCCACCGGTATGCGTTTCTATGTTTCTTTAGACAATCCTTTAACCTTCAAGGGATATCGTAAAGGCTGGGATCCTGAAAACACAAGTAATAACGGTCAATACTATCCAACTATGTCAACTTATACTTTGGGCTTAACTTTAAAATTCTAATGACTTATGAAAAGATTAAAATATATAGCTTTTACTGTTTTATTAGCTTCATTTTCATTGCAATCATGTGATTTGGAGCGTTATCCATTGACAGATTTGTCGGAAGATAATTTTTGGACTGATGATAAGAATGCCGAATTAGCTTTAACTTCCTTATATAGAGGTAGTATTACAAATGGTTTGGAATATAGTGTTTCGGACTTTTGGTCTTATCATGGTATGTTGTTTATGGAACATCTGACAGACAATGCTTATGACCGTCGTGGAGAAAATAATCCATTCTTTAATATTTCTAGTGGTAAACTGTTGAATAATAACTCTTTTATTAAAAACTATTGGTCATCGGCTTATAAGCGTATCGGTTTATGTAACCGTTTCTTGGAGGGTATTGCCAATGCTCCCGAATCAGAACAGAAAACCAGAATGATTGCCGAAGCCCGCTTTTTGCGTGCCACTCAGTATCATTATCTGGCCAGTTATTTTAAGGATGTACCTTTAGTGACCAAAACTTTGACAGGTGAAGAGGCCAATATAGTTGAAAAGGAAACTCAGGCTAATATCTTGTCATGGTGTGTGACAGAGTTTAAAGAGTCGGCAGCTGATCTGCCCCGTTTTAAAGATATTCCGAATAGCGAAACAGGACGTGCTTGCAAACAGGCTGCTTTAGCATTTTGGGGCAGAACTTGTATGCTGATGCAGGATTGGGCAGGTGGAGCAGCCGCTTATAAGGAAATTATCGATTATGGTGATAACTCAATTCATCCTGTGTATCGGGAACTGTTCCATCCTTCAACCGGTGTAGGCAACAAGGAGAATATTTATTATATATCCTATCTTGAAAACTATTTTGGTTGCGGTCTTCCACAGCATATTTTGTCTGCAAAAGACGCTGGATGGAGTCTGTCTAATCCTTCGGCCGGATTATTTGAATCTTATGAGTTTAAAGACGGAACTCCGTTCAGTTATGACGATTCACGTTACAACCCGGATAATTTAGGTGAGAACCGTGATCCGCGTCTTGATTATACCATCTATTATAATGGAGCGACTTTTATGGGTACTGAATATCGCATGAGTCCGGATTATGAAGCATCAAAGAAAGAACGTTTGGATTATTCTTCAGAAGCATCTAAGACTGGTTTTATGTGGCGTAAATATTTTGATGAGAATCCGATCAATGATTTGAATAGCTATAGTGCAGTGACTCCGGTAATCAGATATGCAGAAGTTTTATTGAGCTATTTGGAATGTTTGATTGAAAGCGGGCAGGCCATTGATCAAACAGTATTGAATTTGACCATTAATCAGGTGCGTGGACGTGCTGATGTTAAGATGCCACCTATTACAGAAACTAATTCAGACAAATTGCGCGAATTACTCCGTAATGAGCGTCGTGTTGAATTGGCTTTTGAAGGTATCAGATATTGGGACTTACTGCGCTGGAAACTTGCTGAAACAGTGCTTGTTGGTGAGGTATGGGGTGCTCCTTATCCTAAATCTACCACTTATGCTGGTTCTACCAAGTTTGTAGATCCAACAGGACATTGCCGCTGGTATGTAGGAAGACGAGATTTTCGTAATCCTCAGGATTATAAATGGCCGATTCCTTTGTCAGAACAAAATATTAATCCTAACTTGCGTGAGTAATTCTAACAATAGGAAAAAGTGTGTCAAAAATGCTATATTAGGTTTTTGACACACCTTATCTGACTAAAATGTTAAAATATCATGAAAAAACAGTATTTGGCTTTATCTCTCTTAACACCGGTGTTGTGTTCTGCTCTGACTGTGGAAGCTAGGACTCCCAAAGAGAATAAAGTGACCAATCGTGAGCAGCCCAATGTGATTATTATTTTGGCTGACGACTTGGGTTATGGTGATTTGGAATGTTATGGTGCAAAGAATGTGCAGACTCCCAATGTCAATCGTTTGGCGGGTGAAGGTATTCGCTTTACCAATGCTCACACCATAGCTGCTACCAGTACCCCTTCCCGTTACTCTTTGTTGACTGGTGAATATGCATGGCGTCGTCCTGATACCGATGTGGCAGCAGGAAATGCCGGTATGATTATTCGCCCGGAACAATATACTATGGCAGATATGTTTAAAAATGCGGGATATACTACTTGTGCAATCGGTAAATGGCATTTGGGGCTGGGAGATAAAACGGGACAACAAGACTGGAATGCTCCGCTTCCTGCTGCTTTAGGGGATTTAGGGTTTGATTATCATTATATCATGGCAGCAACAGCCGACCGTGTTCCGTGTGTATTCATAGAAAATGGTAAAGTGGCAAATTATGATCCTTCTGCTCCTATAGAGGTTAGTTATAAACAAAATTTTCCGGGTGAGCCTACCGGTGCTGATCATTCCGAGTTGCTCTATAATCAGAAACCGAGTCACGGACACGATATGTCTATTGTGAATGGTATCAGTCGTATTGGTTTCATGAAAGGTGGTGGTAAAGCTCTTTGGAAAGATGAAAATATTGCCGATTCTATTACTACTCATGCCATTGACTTCATCAAACAGCATAAAGATGAGCCTTTCTTTATGTATTTTGCAACCAATGACGTTCATGTTCCTCGTTTCCCGCACGACCGCTTCCGTGGAAAGAATCCGATGGGTGTACGCGGAGATGCTATTGTACAGTTTGATTGGTCGGTAGGTCAGATTATGGAAACACTCGACAAACTGGGGCTAGCGGAAAATACATTGATTATCCTGTCTAGTGACAATGGTCCTGTGGTAGATGATGGTTATGATGATAAAGCAGAAGAATTGTTGAACGGGCATAGTCCTGCCGGTCCGTGGAGAGGGAATAAATACAGTGCATTCGAAGGAGGTACTGCCGTTCCTGCTATCGTGCGTTGGCCTAAGAAAATTAAGGAAAATCGTGAGTCGGATGTCTTGATGTCACAGATTGATTGGATAAGTTCTTTGGGGGCACTGATCAATGCTAGACTTCCCAAGGGTAGTGCTCCTGATAGTTACAATCGTATCGGTAATTTGCTGGGAACAGACAATGCAGACCGTCCTTGGGTAATTGAGCTTGCTTCTAATCACGTGTTGTCTGTTCGTACCAAAGATTGGAAATACATTGAACCGAATGATGGTCCTGCAATGATACAGTGGGGACCCAAAATTGAAACCGGTAATTCAAGTACTCCCCAACTTTATGATATGAGGAAAGACATAAATGAACGCGCTAATATCATATTACAGCATCCTAAGGTGGTATATGATATGCAGAATATACTTCGCAGAGTACGTAATAAAACCATAAAGATGGAATAATAGTTTCTAATAAACAAAATTTCTATATTAATGTGAGTTCGATATAAATCAAAAAATAGAAAGTTGTCCGTCATTGACCAAATTTACGTCAATGGCGGGCTTCTTTTCAAAAAAGCAGTATGCCGCGATAACCGACAAGGAGTTGGCTATAAAGTTACTGAATGAACGATGTCTTGAGTGTTCAATCTGTGCGATGTTCTTCAGTTCGTCATTGACCGTTTCAATCAAGGCTCTTTTTCTTAGCAAAATCTTGTCGGCAATACTCATCAGTGAGTTCCTCATATTATTTTTAACTTTAGTAACAAGTTGTATGCCATTAAGGAAAAGGTTTTCAAACAGAGCCTGACCTATATATCCCTTGTCTGCACATAGTTTTCCTTTGATGTTTTCCAGAAACCTACCCTGTTTCAACGGTTCCCGGTCATCCACGTTTCCAGGCGTGAACATGAAATTGAGGATCTCTCCTTTGTCATTGATTATCAGATGCAGCTTGAATCCGAAGAACCATCCCATAGAACATCTTCCACGCTCGGCAAGCCCTTCAAATGTCTTATGAATCAAGATTCTTTGGTTACGGCATACACGTAAGGGAGGGGAGTCAACGAAACTGATGCCGGTACAGGTTTCCAGCAGTACTTTTTTGATGAAGATGGTCATGAGAAGCAATACTTCCTTCTCCAGTTCCACAAAACGGTTATAGGACACCCGGTGCGGAAACAGGTGTTCCAAATGTTTGCAGACATACTCTTTGTAATAATGCTTGAAGCAGCGGAAACCACCGGAGTGGAACAGAATAAGAATGACCATCATCTCCGCATCACTCATCCGGTTAGGCTTATTACGATGTCCGATCTTCTTGTCTTCAATCATATATTTTTCCTGTTGAAACGAAAATTCCTTGCAAAAATCATCGGTCATACAATAAATCTCTGTAACTTTAGACTTTGGAAACATAGTGGTAATCGTTTAAATGTTATAATTGGACACTATAAATTTAATGATTTTATCGCTATGTTTCTAATTGTCAGAAAAATATATTTATTCTTATATCGAATTCACGTTAAACTACTATGAGTCATCTTTCCCGAAGTTTTAATGGAGTATTTCGATATCTCCGGTTGGCATGACGCCCCTGTAAAAATCGAAGTCTGGCTTGATGAAAAAACTACTTGGAACGTTCCGATTACAAGAGTGGAACTGTGATTTCACATGGTTTTACAGATGAGAAAGTTATTTAGGATTTTCCTCTTTGTGGCAAACCTGTTTATCTCTACGTAAGACATTGTCGAGGGTATGACAAAGTTTCCACAATCGTTGTTTCACAACTTCCCTTTGTCCAATGATATAACTATCTGGGAAAGCCGGCAACAATCGCTGATGCAAGCATAGACCGTTTGGTAAGCAATATCAACAGGATAGAGTTAAAGGGGGAATCTCTAAGGAGAAAGAAAGGAAAATAATATTATTTTTGTAAGACTCTTATATAGTTATAAAACAAGTGTCAACCATGGTACTGTTTAAGCACTATCATCAGCGATAACTGAATATGAACAGTACCTGAAGATACTATCAAATTTCGTTGAATAGAATAAATATGAAAAGAAGGTGTGCATTTTGACACACCTTCCATATCTACAAAAGGGATTGTCGGTTCACGACCTCATTTCAAATAAATAATAAGAGGAATTCCACTCCTCTCATACCTTCTCCTGTTTTCCCGCCTCTCTCTTTTTCTCCATATCCTTTTCAACCAGGGTTGTGATCACCCTGGAAGGGGAGGAATTATGGATATACATGAACAATCCCGGATTTTCTTTCAGGGCGACAATCACCGCCTTCTCGCAGGGTTCCTCTATATATCTGACCGTCTCACAATCTTGTGACACCGCACTTATCTGTAGTTTTTCAGATGGTCTGGATATATACATGATATTGTCCGCACAGGCGCTGACCGCCGCATACCTGACCTTTTCCGTCGGGGAGCCGATATAAATGAAAAGCTCCGGATCGGCCGTGACAGCCCTTATCTGAACCTTCTCGGTGGGATGTTCAATGAATATGATGGAGCCGCAGTCACTCTCCACAGCCTGCATCTGGAGGTTTCCGGACGGGTTATCCATATAGATGATCTGTCCGCTGTCACTCTTCAGCACCTCGGACTTTACCTTTTCCGTCGGTTTGTTGATATACAGGAACACTCCTGTATCCTTCCTGACCGCTTCCAGCTGTACCTTCTCGGATGGCGCATCAAGAAGCATGATCAGGGAGGCGTCCTTTCTGACCACCTCCAGCTGCACCTTTTCAGACGGCGTGCTGATGAATTGTATCATCTCCGGATTTTGTCTGACAACATACAGCTGGGCTGCCTCGGACGGGCGTTCCATGCTCATTATCTCCATCGGATCTTTCCTCACCTTCCGCAAATCTGCTCCGGACAGATTGTCAATCAATCTTTTCAATATATTTTTTTTCATCTTTATACTTCTCTTTTCTTCAGTCTTTGATCATATTTCCTGAGCGGCAGCTGAATGAACCTGTTTGGCGATCTGGAAGGCCTTCAGACCGTAGCCCGCCGGTCCCTTGACAATAGCGAACACCGAGTTTCCCGATGCTCCGGGCAAAGCGGTCTTGTTACCTTTCAACATCTCGCTCATGGCCTTTCCGGATACCCTGCCTATGTCAACCCCGTGGGCCCTCATGTCTTTCAGGATATCCGTCGCGTCAAAACTCTCCCCGTTGGTACGGAGCACCGCACTTCCGTTCCTTATTGTCAGTTCACGGCGGCCGCCCTTGAACCTCATTTCTCCGGAGGATGGTTGCGCTTCCGTTGCTTCCGTTTTCTCCACGACAACAGTCTTTTCCGGAACAGCGGAAGTTTCCAGGACCGCCTCTTTCCTGAACGTGCCGACTGCCGCGGAAATTTTTCTTGTACGGTAGGCTTCCGCCTTTTCCGTCGCTTCGTATCTGGCGTCGTAGGTGTCCATATGCCCGGCATCCCGCATAAGCTCTCCATATCTCTCCTCTATTTCCCCGAGCCTGGTAAAAAGATTCTTTACCGCTTCTGAAATGTCCTCCTTGAAATGGATGCCTGCGGTTCCTCCGGGCATGACGGAACCGAGACATGACAGGCATGCCTGCCGGGACGGGTTCTTTATCCTCAGGATGTTTGCCGGACTGTCATGCACCGCCATCAGCTGGACTTTCTCCGTGGGATTCTTGATATGGCCTATCAGGGAGGAATTTCTGCCAACGGCCAGCATCTGTGCCTTTTCCGTGGGGGTTCTCACGAGTCTTATCAGGGAGGCGTCCCCGTTAAGGACAGACAGCTGTACTTTTTCCGCCGGTTCGCTGATAAACCTTATCAGTTCCGGATCCTGTCCGACCGCATACAACTGGGCCTTCCAGTCGGGTACGCTTATCTCCCGGATGAGATGCGGGTCCTTCCTGACAACGGAGAGCTGCGTGTTTGCGGAAGGGCTGCCGATGGCGGTGATCAGTCCGGAATCCGCCATCACAGCCAGCAGCTGTGCCCTCTCGCATGGATTTTCCAGAAGGGTGATCATTTCCGGATTCCGTCTGACGACCAGCAGCTGCATCTTTTCCGTGGGTTCATGGATATAGCGTATCATTTCCGGATTTTCGGCTATGGCGGCCAGACAGACCTTTTCTGTCGGCTCACGGAGCTGGAGCAGACAGTCCGCCTTTTGTCTGACAGCGGCCAGCTGTACCTCTTCCGTAGGATTGTCCAGAACCGAAACCAGATCCGGATTCTGCCGGACGGCGGCCAGCTGCATCTTCTCTGACGGATTCTCGACCGCGGTGATCAATTGCGGGTTTTTTCCCAGTTCCCTGAGCTGGGCACGTCTTATAAAAAAATCTGTTATTCTCATATATGTATGCCCGTCATGCCGGTGGCTCAGCGTTTGGTTATCATAATTCTCTTTGAACTGATGAGGAAATTTTTCCGCTGATGTCCGCTATGCGCACACCGTAGCCGGAGGGCTGTTTCCGGATAGAGAACAGCATTTTCTGTTTTGCAGGGTTCAGGACGGTCCCCCGGCCCCGTAACATGCTTTCCCATTGGCTGCCGGATATGTTCTTGACATCTATTCCGGCTTTTTCCAGCCCCTTCAATATGCCGGTCGCGTCATATTGGTTCCCGTTGGTACGTATGACCGCGCCTGCGGATGTGATCTCTATCTCACGACGGCCGCCCTTGAAAAGAAGAGGGGGCGTCATGCTCTTGTCCGGCGCGGCTGCTTTCTCATAATGGTTGATTGTGACCTTGCTGCCTGCCTTGATTATACTACGGAGATGCGTATCCAGATCGACGTGACGGAACGAGGCTGTCATGACCGGCGTGCCGTCTTTTTCCGACACCGCTTTCCTTGCGCATACGCCAAGTACCTCATGGAGTCTTTCCGCATCCTGATTATATGCCTTGTATTCATCCCCCACACGGATAAGGGCCATTGCATCCGAATATTGTTCTTTCGAGCGGTTATACATATCGAGAATGCCGGAAGAGACCGTTTCGTTGTTTCCTTCTTCTTTTATGGGAAGTGGGGATATGTCCTCTTCCCTGGCGGATGTGTCTGCCAGGGTGTGCTGTTTTTCCACACTTTCCTCTATCATGGCGGATGCCTTGCCGGCCTCCCGTAACACACTCATGACATAGCCGGGGTCCTCCTTCAAATTTGACAGCCAGCTTTTCAGATACTGTGCGTTCTCCTTTCTCGGAGTTACGGCTATTCCCAGATCCCTGCCTGTGACGGCAGCAGTGAATTCGGCGATGATTTCCTCCCGGGCATATCCGCACGTTCCGAACGGGTGATGCAGGCCGCGGTCCAGTCGTGAGGAATGCCCGGTGGAGTGGGCCATTTCGTGAAGGGCGGTCATCTGGAATGATTCCATGTCCTTGAATTGTCCCGGAGTCGGAAGAACGATCCTGTCTTTGGACGGGCTGTAATATGCCCTGTCCTGCACCTTCAGTTCTATGGGACAGAGCCATTTCTGTTCCTTTATCATTTTATCCAGCCAGGGGTTCCCGTTTCCTTTTACGTTGTCCACTACGGCAGGACCGGAGAATCTGACCCTCATGTCCTCATATCGCTCCGGATATTTTTCTTTGAAATCCGTCTGGTCTATGTTGAATACATAGAAATGTTTCATGAAGGGAGTCACCTTATATTCCTGCTTCTGAAGTTCCGGGAGGCTTTTGTAATCATCGAAGCTGATTTTTTCTCCCGTCGTCTTATGCTTCACGGTGATATCGTAAAAAGTCACGGGAAGGGCGTGCGATCCTTTTATGACCATCAGGTTCTCATCCTTCAGCTGACGGAAGGTCATGAATACCGGGAGGGTGTATCCCATCCTGTCCATCTCCATGTAGAGCATAAGACGGTTCATGCTGTTGTACGGACGCCCTGATATGTTCTGTGGCAGGCCGGTACGGGGGGTGAACCAGGGCTTCTGCCATTCACCGGCGGACATCTGCCTGATCTTGTCAATCATCAGTTCCGCATATCTTTCCAGTACCTTCCCGTTCATGGCAGCAGTTCCTGATAAAGTCTTTCCTCGTATTCCTTCAAAAAACGCACCGCATCCGCTGCTGTGGGACAGGTGATGCCATTGCCCCGGGCATAGTCCGAAAACGGTTCCTTCAATTCCGGGTTGAGCATGACATAACCAAGCATGTCCAATTCCCCGTTTTCCACTTTGTGTATCAATTTCATTTCTTCCATTGTGTATTTTTTATAATTGATGGGACAAATGTAAAAGCGGACCAGCACAACCTTTTTGTGCTGTATCCATATTTCTACAAAAAAAGAGAGCTTTCCTTTTCTTTCTTTGGCAGTTTAATGTATTATTCGTATATTTGCAGTGCCAAAATTACCCACGAATAAATTTCGTATTATAGAGCGTGTGAATGCTCATATTTTTGATGGGCTTTTTTTATGCCCTAAATTATCATTTTGCTGTTTTTAGCAAAATGATGCATATAAAGGATACTGTAGAAGTCGCAACTTGTTGTGCAAACTACGGCTGCCTTTCCCGACTACATTTTTGCTCTATGAGCGAAATCTGTGGGTGTTTTGGCGAACTTGGGAAACGGCGGCCGTTCTTGTGTTCTATATAATTGCCGAAACGCCAAAATACTCACAGTTATGAAACAAACAGTTTCTATTTTTGCTCCCGACATAAATGTCGCTAGCAAATCTTCAGCTATTCAATTATGGCTGAACCGTAAAAACCAATTCTTTTCTTCTG
>ERZ772858.2243-NODE-2243-length-15273-cov-3.121961_pt1 | contig 15273 bp, 10 predicted proteins | sample MGYA00512136_ERZ772858 | MGnify/ENA primary metagenome ERZ772858 (study PRJEB29015, sample SAMEA2737726) | human gut metagenome | biome: human gut; feature: human-associated habitat; material: faeces | place: China | collected 2012 ...
ATGCGATCTTCTGATTTTTCACAAAACGGTATTCTGCCGGAATCCGGTCAATACATTTCCTTTAATTCTACTAAATTCCCCTTTATTCTGCAAACTGTCTAATGATGTCTTTTACAATAAGGACTGCTTTATCCATTCCTTCTACCGTGATATGCTCAAATACGCCATGGAATGCATGTCCGCCCGTTCCAAGATTCGGACACGGAAGTCCTTTGAAACTGAGTCTTGCACCGTCTGTTCCCCCACGGACCGGTGACACGATTGGTGTAATACCTGCATGCTCAATCGCTGCTTTTGCGTAATCGATCAGCTGCATGCACGGTTCAATCTTTTCGCGCATGTTGTAATAAGATTCTACAATCTCAACTTCCACTTTTCCTTCGCCGTACTTTTTATTCATCTCTTCTGCGATATCACGAAGTTTCTGTGCTCTTGCGTCAAAAGATCTGCGATCAAAATCACGGATAAAGTATTTCATCTTAGTCGTTGTCACATTTCCCTGCACGCTGACCAGATGATAGAATCCTTCATATCCTTCGGTTGTCTCCGGTCTTTCATTTACCGGAAGCATCTGGTGGATCTCGGTTGCAATGGTCTGTGAATTAACCATCACGTCTTTTGCTGATCCCGTATGTACGCTGACACCGTGAATGGTGATAAATGCAGTCGATGCATTGAAATTCTCGAACTGAATCTCGCCTTCCTCATCACCGTCCAAAGTGTAAGCATAGTCAGCACCAAAACCTTCCACATCAAAATGCTTTGCTCCTCTTGCAATCTCTTCATCCGGTGTAAATCCGATGCAGATCTTTCCATGCGGAAGTCCTTCTTTGATGATCTCTTCTGCCACGGTAAGAATCTCTGCGATTCCCGCCTTGTCATCTGCCCCAAGAAGTGTGGTTCCGTCAGTTGTAATCAGAGTTCTGCCCTTTAATTCTGCAAGGTACGGGAACTCATCTACTTTCAGAATATCTCCGGAACCTTTCAGGACAACGTCCTTCCCGTCATAATTCTCAATGATCTGTGGCTTTATATTTTCCCCTGATGCATCTGCCACAGTGTCCATATGCGCAACCAGACCAAGCGACGGCTTGTCTTCGCATCCAGGAGTTGCAGGGATGTGTCCATATACATATCCCTTGTCGTCCACTCTTGCATCTGCGATTTCAAGACCTTTCATCTCTTCTACAAGCATTCTTGCCAGTACCAGCTCTCTGTCTGCTGACGGGACAGTATCGCTTGTCTCATCACTGGTTGTCCATACCGGAACGTAGTTTAAAAATCTTTCGTAAGCTCTCATATTGTTAGGTTCTCCTTTGCTTTTCTTAGTTTCATTTTATTACATAAATTGTCGGATGTACATTGGCGAATGTCGACAATTTATGGGGCTTTATTTTGTTCAATATTTTTTAGGTCCTGGCTCTTCTTCGCAAAGATAAAAGCTTTCCACTTTTTCAGGGAGTGTATGTTTTCATTTGTTAATGAAGTTCTATACTTTCTTGTTCTTTAGTAAAATAACTACAGCATCAGTTCGTGGTAAACTTCGCCGTATAGGTTTTTCCATTTGGCGAGACCGTCTTCCAGGATCATGTAGCTGTGGGCGCTGTTTTCTTTTGGGATGGAAACGGAGCCTGGATTTAAGTAGAGGTTCTCGTTTCCGAATGGTTCCCAGGCCGGTACGTGGGTGTGACCGTGTAGGAGAATATCGCCTGGCTGCATTGGGATTGGGGTCATGACGTTATGATGGTGTCCGTGGGTAGCGTAAATGATTCTGTTGCCGCACGGGATCACTGCATAATCTGCCATGATTGGAAAATCCAGTACCATCTGGTCTACCTCTGTGTCACAGTTTCCGCGTACACAGAATAATTTCTCTTTGACTTCATTTAACATTTTGATTACCTTTTTGGGTTCGTATTCCAGCGGAAGATCATTTCTTGGTCCATGATACAGGATGTCGCCCAGAAGTAACAGTCTGTCCGGACATTCTTTTTTCATCGCATCCAGCATTTCCAGACAATAATATGCGGATCCGTGAATATCTGATGCAATCATTAGTTTCATAACGTTCGTCTCCTTTTCTTCTATCTTTTTGGTAAATATTTCTGTTTCTGTAAATCTTTCATAATTATAAATAGGGGGATTGCGTAGCAATGGAAATGGAGCAATCTGGTATCATCATAAATATTCTGCCGTGACAGATTTCTCACTCTTTTTCATCTCAGACGGTGTACCGGCAAACAGCAGTCTTCCTCCGGCATCTCCTCCTTCTGGTCCTAATTCTACCACATAATCAGCGGATTTGATAAATTCTATGTTATGTTCAATAACAAAAATGGAATTCCCTTCATCCACCATCTGGTTCAGAAGCTTTAACAGACTCCGGACATTCTTGATATGCAATCCGTTTGTCGGCTCATCAAGAATGAAAATACGGTCTTTACTTCCGAGATAAGAAGCAAACTTCATTCGCTGCAACTCTCCGCCGGATAAAGTAGAAAGTGCCTGATTTAGGTGCAGATAAGAAAGTCCTACTTTTTCCAGAGGCTCCAGCGCTTCGCTGATCTTTGTTCCCCTGAAGAATTCCCCTGCCTGTGCAACAGTCAGATCCATCACTTCCGCAATATTCTTTCCATCTACTTCGTATTGCAGAACTTCTTTTGAATACCGAAGTCCTTTACACACATCACAGGTCGTCTCGATGTCATCCATAAATGCCATATCCGATACGATCACTCCTTTTCCCTTACATGCCGGACACTTTCCTGCGCCGTTAAAAGAAAACAAAGATGCCTTCTGACCGCACCGCTTTGCAAATATTTTCCGGATTTCATCTGCGACTCCCAGATAGGTCGCCGGAGTGGATCTGAGACTTGCACCTGCAGCGCGCTGGCTTACAAACACCACATTCTCTCCCATACTGCGGTAAAAGCTTTCCATCAGAGAACTTTTTCCGGATCCGGCAACACCAGCGATCACAACCAGATTTCCTATTGGAAATTCGATGGTAATGTCCTTCAGATTGTGAAGATGGATATGCTCCATCCGCCATATTCCTTTCGCTTCCCTTGCCTTTGCTTTTAGAGAAGTAGTAAGCCGCATCTCTTCTCCGGTCGGCGTATCACTCTTTAAAAGTTCCTTATAACTGCCTTCAAATAAAACTCTTCCACCGGCCATTCCCGGTTCCGGACCCATTTCCACAATGTGATCGGCCATCTCGATCATTTTCCGGTGATGCTCCACCAGAACAACCGTATTTCCACCATCTCTCAATTTTTCCAGTGCACGGCGCATCCGCTCAATATCATGATTATGAAGCCCTGCACTCGGTTCATCCAGAATATACAACAAATCAGAAAGCGAGGAATTCAGACATTTTGCAATCTTGCATCTCTGGATCTCTCCACCAGATAAAGTAGATAACCCTCTGTCCAGAGACAGATATCCCAGTCCGATATCTATAAGTGCAGACAGTTTGGTATGCAGTGTATCCTGAATATCTTTTGCAAGCGGATCTTCTATTTGATCAATCCACGCACGCAGCTCGGATAATGGAAGTTTTATTACATCAGCAATATTTTTCCCGTCAATTTTGCAGGACAACACCTTCTGATTCAATCTTGCCCCATTACACTCCGGACAAACTCCATGACTGGTGATCGGATCCAATAACTCCCTGTGAAGTTTTCCTTCTTCCGAATTTAGGACACTGCGGTACATCCGATGCACAAGACCTTCGTATTTCGCAGTTTTCGGCCATCCTTCCGGTGGATTCTTAAGACGTATCTGCGGTGAATACAAAAACAGTTCCAATTCTTCTTCGGAATAGTCTTTAATCTTCTTATTCAGATCAAACAATCCACTGTTTGCATAGCGGATCCATCTCCACTGCCCCGGCTCAAATGCCACATAATGGATCACCCCGTCATCATTCAGACATTTATCAAAATCCACCAGCTTATGCACATCCAGATCTGTCACTTCTCCAAGTCCGTTACACCGCAGGCAGCATCCCTGTGGATGATTGAATGAAAAGCTGTCCGAATAACCGACAAAAGGCTGTCCCACTCTGGAAAATAAAAGCCTCAGAAGGGTATAGGTATCCGTATAAGTTCCAACCGTCGACCGCTGATTCGGCGACGGCTTTTTCTGATTGATTACAATTGCTGCCGGTAGATTCTCAATCCGTTCTACATGCGGTCTTCCGTATTTGGGAAGATATTGCTGCACAAAACTCGGGAAAGTATCATTTAATTCCCTGCGTGACTGCGCCGCAAGAGTATCCAGAACCAGCGAAGATTTTCCGGAACCTGATACTCCGGTAAATACTGTGATCTGATGCTTTGGTATCCGGATGGATACATTTTTCAGGTTATTCTCCGTCGCATGGTGAACAATAATCTCATTTGTTTCCATATATTTATATTCCTCTATTTTACTCTTTCTACAGTAATTTCTGTATTTCTTATTGTATCTTTATCAAAAAAGAAAGTAAATAGCAAGTTTTGGTTGACTTTAGTATGGTAGATTGATAATATAGTGACGTGACATTTTTTGAAATTATATGAGGAGAGATTATTATGAAAAAAATAACAGCACTTGCACTTACTTCAGCAATGGTATTATCCCTTGCAGCATGCGGAGGTTCTTCCTCTGACACAAAAAAATCCGACAACTCAAAAAGCTCATCCGAAAGTGATATAGAATATATTCAGGATAAAGGAACTCTTGTAGTCGGAATCACAGATTTTGAGCCAATGGATTACAAAAATGATAAGGATGAATGGATTGGTTTTGATGCCGACATGGCAAAAGCATTTGCAAAAAGCCTTGGCGTAGATGCCGAATTTGTCGAGATCGACTGGGACAATAAAGTCATGGAGCTGGATGGAAAAACCATCGACTGCGTATGGAATGGTATGACACTTACTGATGAAGTAACTAGCGCAATGGCATGCACCTCCGCTTACTGTAACAATGCGCAGGTAGTGGTTGTTCCTTCTGATAAAGCAGACAAATATCAGGACAAAGACAGTCTGAAGGATCTTTCTTTTGCAGTTGAATCCGGAAGTGCCGGAGAAGAAGCTGTAAGCGGAGAAGGATATGACTACACTGCGGTTTCTTCACAGTCTGATGCCCTGATGGAAGTTGCAGCCGGAACCTCTGATGCAGCAGTCATCGACCTTCTGATGGCCGGTGCCATGGTCGGAAAAGGTACCGGATACGAAAATCTGACTCATACCGTTGAGCTTACTACCGAAAAATATGGTGTTGGATTCCGCAAAGGTTCCGACCTTGCAGACAAACTGAACGAATTCTTCAAGACAAGCTACAATGATGGTTCTATGAAGAAATGCGCTGAAACCTATGGGGTTCAGGATGCCATTATTGAGCAGAAATAATATTTAAGGCAGGAACTTTTTATGGATCTGATTATGAAACAAATGCCGGTCGTAGTGTCCGCACTGAATGTCGGCTTTTTACAAACTTTAAAATTATTTATTGTGACGCTGGTCGGTGCCCTTCCTCTCGGACTGGTCATTGCCTTTGGTTCCATGTCTCATTTCAAGCCTCTTAGCTGGCTTGCGAGACTGATCGTCTGGGTGATCCGTGGCACCCCGCTGATGATCCAGCTTCTGATCATCTACTATTTCCCCGGGCTGGTCTTACATAACCCGATCTGGGGTGGTGGTGAAACAGGACGATTCCTTGCAGCAGCCGTATCTTTTATCATCAATTACGCCTGTTATTTTTCAGAAATCTACCGCGGTGGAATCCAGGGTGTTCCGGAAGGTCAGAAAGAAGCCGGTCTTGTACTTGGCATGACAAAGCATCAGATCTTTTTCAAGATCACACTCCTTCAGATGATCAAACGCATCGTACCACCGATGTCAAATGAGATCATCACCCTGGTAAAGGATACTTCTCTTGCACGTATTATCGCGCTGCAGGAGATCATCTGGGCAGGACAGGCATTTATGAAAGGCTCACATGGCATCTCCGGTGCCATCTGGCCGCTGTTCTTTACCGCTGTTTATTATCTTATTTTCAATGGTATCCTGACCGTTCTTCTCGGACGCCTTGAAAAGAAACTGGAATATTTCAGATAAGGAGAATTCATATTTATGCCAATCTTAGAAGTAGAACATATCAGTAAATCTTTTAATAAAACTCCTGTCTTAAAAGACGTTGGATTTAACCTGGAAAAAGGACAGGCTGTTTCCATCATCGGATCTTCCGGAAGTGGAAAGACAACGCTTCTCCGCTGCCTGAACTTTCTGGAACATCCGGATAACGGAATTATCCGGGTAAATGGCGAAACACTTTTTGATGCCTCTGTCCCGGCAACCACTCAGGAATCCGTGATCCGTAAAAAACGACTGCATTTTGGTCTGGTATTCCAGAACTTTAATCTGTTTCCGCAGTATACCGCTCTGGAAAATGTAATGCTTGCCAAAAAACTTCTCGCCGCAGAGCAGCCGGATTTTAAAGAAAGAAAACGTGAAATTCTGACCGCCATCGAGGTACAGGCAAAGGTTCTTCTGACACAGATGGGGTTGGATAACCGGATGGACAATTATCCGCATCAGCTTTCCGGTGGACAATGCCAGCGAGTTGCTATTGCAAGGGCACTTGCCCTGCAACCGGACATCCTCTGTTTTGATGAGCCGACTTCTGCACTGGATCCGGAACTGACCGGAGAAGTATTAAAAGTTATCCGCGAGCTTGCCGACCAGAATACGACGATGATCATTGTAACCCATGAGATGGCATTTGCACGCGACGTTGCCGATCATGTGATCTTTATGGACGACGGACGCATCGTTGAACAGGGTGATCCGCGTCAGGTGTTTGAAAATCCAAGTGAAGAGAGAACAAAACAGTTTCTTTCGCGGTTTCATGAAGGATAAGCTGTTAGATGAAGAAGAGGACTTGTAAGGTTTTAGTCTTACAAGTCCTCTTGAAATTTTATCTATTACATTTTTCCATTTGTGGATAGCATTCTTTCGCAAACTTTTTGTTATCCCAATAGCATGGTTTTTGAGGTGTCTTATAAAGATCGCATTCACTACATCTGTTTATTGTCTTTTTGTCCTTTTCCTAACTTCACCTGCTTTCCCATTTTCATTGACTTTCCCTCTGCCGCACCTTATACTTAAAAGTAATGACTTAAGAAACGGGGGAAATATTCTATGTCAAAATCTTCAGCCAAACTGATGACCGAAGGCTCCATCTGGAAGCGTATCGTTGCTTTTGCGATCCCGCTTTTTTGGGGAAACCTTTTTCAGCAGCTATATAACACCGCCGACTCTCTGATCGTTGGAAATTTTCTTGGAAGCTCTGCGCTTGCCGCTGTCAGCTCTTCCGGTAATCTGATCTTTCTTATGGTCGGTCTTTTTAATGGAATCGCCATCGGATCCGGTGTCATCGTCGCCAAATATTACGGTGCCAGAGACATTCCGAATCTGCAGAAGTCCATCCATACAACCGTTGGCTTCGGACTGATCTGCGGCGTGATCCTTACCATTGTCGGTATCATTGCCGCACCACAGATCCTGGTGCTTATGGGAACACCGGAGGCGGTACTTCCAAACTCGATTACTTATTTCCGGATCTACTTTACCGGCTCACTTGCCTTTGTCATGTACAACTTCTTTGTCGGCATTCTGCAGTCCGTCGGTGACAGTACCCATCCTCTGATCTACTTAATCGTTTCTTCGGTAACGAATATCATTCTTGACCTTGTACTGATCGCAGGTCTTGGATTTGGAGTAGGTGCTGCCGCTTTTGCAACTGTCATTTCACAGTTTTTAAGTGCTATCCTCTGTATGGTGCAGCTGCTTCACAGTCCGGAGGAGTTTCGGCTTCATCTGAACCGGATCAATCTGGATTCCTATATGCTCCGCCAGATCATTTCTTATGGTCTGCCAGCAGGACTCCAGAACTCGATCATTTCCCTGGCAAATGTATTCGTCCAGGCAAATATCAACCAGTTTGGGGAAATGGCGGTTGCCGGATGTGGTTCTTATATGAAGATCCAGGGATTTGGATTCCTTCCGATCACCTGTTTTGCACTGGCACTTACTACTTTTATCAGTCAGAATCTGGGAGCAAAAGAATATGAGCGTGCTAAAAAGGGCGCTGTATTCGGTGTGATCTGCTCTCTTACGATCTCTGAGCTGATCGGTATCTGCGTGCATTTTACCGCTCCACAGCTTCTATCTGCTTTCAGTTCCACCGCAGAGGTTATCCGCTACGGAACCATGCAGGCTCATACGGATACCTTTTTCTACTTCCTGCTTGCTTTTTCACACTGTATGGCAGGAATCATGCGCGGAGCCGGTAAATCCACAGTCCCGATGTATGTTATGCTGGTATGCTGGTGTCTGATCCGCGTTTCTTATATCGTGATCATTTTAAAATTCATCCCGTCCATTCAGATGATCTTCTGGGCTTACCCGATGACCTGGGCGCTCAGTTCCATTGCTTTTCTGATTTATTTCCTAAAGTCAGACTGGATACACGGACTGGAAAGATAAATTCCACAAATTTATACTTGACTCATCGTATACAAAAAACCATTACAGGATCTGATTAAATCACATCTCTCCTGCAATGGTTTTCTTTTATCCTAACCTACATACAGTTTCTCACTGCTGTATCCGTTTTATTTCCATTATTTATCCATTCATATTTCCGTTTCGTCAAGAATACGGAAATGTTTCCTGTCTACTTCGATCAGCCTGTCTTTCTGCATCTTCCCAAGCTCATTTGACATCGCGGACCTGTCTACATTCAGATAATCTGCAAGCTGCTGCCGGTTGAACGGGATATCAAATTCTTTCTTTCCGTTTTCCATAGCCTGATAAGATAGATACGACAGCAGTCTTCCCCGGATTGATTTTGATGAAATATGAAAAATCCGTTTCGACAGACGGAGATTCTTCTCTGCGGAAAGCTTCAGTAGATTTTCAATTAACGTATGATGAAACACACACGAATTGGAACAGACTTTCAGTATCCTTCCCACATCAAGAAACAAAATTCTTGCCTCTTCTGCCGCAACTACATTGACCATCAGCTTCTGCCCCGGAATCGCTGCATATGTTTCTGCAAAAATCTCACCTCTTCCAGCCCGGTCCAGAATGCTGTGATTCCCCCAGATATCATCATTCTCAATGAACACGCTGCCGGCAAGAACCACGCCCATCGAAGTAACCTCATCCCCGGCATGGTAAATGATTTCATCTTTTTTATAAGTCTTTTCTACCGGATTCAGACAGTTCAGCATCTGTCTGGCGTCCTCCTTCGTGACGCCCCGGAAAATTGCTGCCTCCTCAAATATGCCCATTTTCTGCTACTCCTCAATTCTCAATGCATTTCTGTCCGCTTTTTAACCAAATCAAACAGCAAAACAAATTACGAATATCCACCTGACTTTATTTTCCAAAGTTATTTTTTCGTTTCTTTCTCTGATATATTCTGCTTAGCCCATCCTCTGTTTCCTTTTGCAATCTTGTTTTTATAGCCTTTTTCGTCTTAGTATGTGCCCGGATTGCTCCATTATTATATAATTCATACTTTTGACGATTACATCATCTTACTATATTTTTGCAAAATCGACAAAGCTGTACTGTTTATCTTTGCCAGATAAAACAACATTCTCTATAGACATTCATTCAATAAGATTTTTAAACTCAATCGTTTCCAACCTATACAAAAAACGGAGAACAAGATTTTTCAAAGTTGTACATGACTTGAACAATCTCGTTCTCCGGTTAATATCTTATGATTTCCTGTTCCCTGACATAACCTCACATTTGTCAGATTCTGCGTCTATTCTATAAACATCGCATCCCCAAAGCTGAAGAATCGATATCTCTCTTTAACTGCTTCTTCATATGCCGCAAGCACATGCTCTCTTCCGGCAAGCGCACTTACCAGCATGATCAGCGTTGACTCCGGTAAATGGAAGTTCGTGATCAGGCAGTCCAGTACCTTGAATTTATAGCCCGGATAGATGAAAATCTCTGTCCATCCACTGCACTCTTTTAACTTTCCGTTTTCATCAGCCGCAGATTCTACGGTCCGGCAGCTTGTCGTTCCGACGCAGATCACTCGGTGTCCGCTCTCTTTTGCACGGTTGATCTTTTCTGCCTCAGATGCCTCGATCCGGTAGAATTCCGAATGCATATGGTGATCCAGAATATCATCCGCTTTTACCGGACGGAAAGTTCCAAGTCCGACATGAAGCGTTACATGCGCAATCTCCACACCTTCTGCTTTGATTTCTTCCAGAAGCTCCGGTGTAAAATGCAGTCCTGCCGTCGGAGCAGCCGCAGATCCGGAATGCTTTGCATACACAGTCTGGTAACGATTCTTGTCCTCCAGCTGGTGGGTGATGTAAGGCGGAAGCGGCATCTGTCCAAGCTGATCCAGAATCTCTTCAAAAATTCCTTCGTATTCAAAATGGATCAGACGGTTTCCTTCCTCTACAACCTCCAGAACTTCCCCTTTCAGAAGACCGTCCCCGAAGCTGACTCTTGCTCCGGGTTTCATCTTCTTTCCTGGTTTTACAAGTGTTTCCCAGACATCATTTCCTTTTCGTTTTAAAAGAAGAACTTCGACTTTTCCGCCGGTTCCTTCTTTTTCACCGATCAGTCTTGCCGGGATAACCTTGGTATCATTGATCACAAGGCAGTCTCCCGGTTTGAGATAATCTTTGATCTCACGGAAAATGTGATGACTGGTTGCACCGGTTTTTTTATCAAGAACAAGCAGTCTGGAACTGGATCTGTCTTCAAGCGGATCCTGCGCGATCAGCTCTTCCGGTAAATCAAAATAAAAATCCTGTCGTTTCATTCTTTTGACCTCTTTTCGCCTACTTACGAAGCTCGATACCCATTTCCTCCAGTGCCTTTAAGATACGGTTCATAGCAGCTGAAATGTCAGCTTCTTCCAGAGTCTTATCTTTTGCACGGAATGTGATAGAGTAAGCAACAGACTTGAAGCCTGCCTTGATCTGAGCGCCTTCATAGATATCGAACAGCTTATAGCTTTCCAGATAAGCGCCACCCTTGTTCTCGATCACTTCTTCAACCTGTCCTACCAGGATGGATTTTGGCATTACCATACTGATATCACGGCTGACTGCCGGGTATTTTGCAATTCCTTCGTATTTTCTGTCAAATGTTGCAAGTTCTGTGATCTGTGGCATATCAATGACAGCAACGTATGCTCTTTCACCGATTCCATAGATATCAGCAACTTCCGGATGAACCTCACCCATGTATCCGACAACCTTTCCATCGTAAACGATGTTTGCCTGACGTCCCGGATGAAGGAAGTTCTTTCCTGCATTTGGATCATAAGTTTCTTTCTTATGAAGTCCGACTTTTTCAAAGAACTCTTCTACAACACCTTTCATACTGAAGAAGTCTCCATCTCCGTACATTCCAAGTGTAAACTGCATTCTTTCGTCCGGCAGTTCTGTCAGTGGAAGTGCCTTTGGAAGGTAAATATTTCCAAGCTCGTACAGACGGACATTTTTATTTCTTCTGTTGTAGTTTGTTGCAAGAGATGTCAGCATACCATTCAGGGATGTTGTACGCATGACACTGTAATCTTCTCCAAGCGGGTTCATGATCTGGATTGCCTGACGCATCGGATCATCCTTGTCGAGGAGGAGCTTGTCAAATACCTTCGGGCTTTCAAATGAATAAGTCATTCCCTGGCTGAATCCACAGAATTCTGCAATATTTCTTGCTACTTCTTCCACACGAAGCTTGAAAGAAAGCTTACCAGTTGTAGCTTCACCTGTAGGCAGTGTAGTCGGGATATTATCATATCCGTAGAATCTTGCTACTTCTTCCGCAAGATCGGCGATACGGAATAAGTCATGACGGAAGGTTGGTGCGATCACTTCTTTTGCTTCTGCATCATATTCCAGGTCGATCTTTTCAAAATATTTGATCATATCTTCTTCCGGGATGTCTGTTCCGAGAAGTGCATTGATCTTGTCGGCATCAAATGGTACACGTACAGGTTCTTTTTTCTTGCTGTATACATCAACCATTCCTCCGACAACTTCACCGGCTCCCATCTCTTCGATCAGCTGGCATGCACGGTCAATGGCTGCCTCTGCATTATTTGGATCCAGACCCTTCTCAAATTTACCGGATGCATCGGTACGAAGTCCGACTTTCTTACTGGATTTTCGGATGTTGGTTCCATCGAAGCATGCAGCTTCAAATAACATGGTCTGTACATTGTCAGTGATCATAGAATTTTCGCCACCCATGATTCCGGCAATACCTACCGCTTTTTCGCCATCACAGATCATCAGAACAGAATCATCCATTTCTCTTTCCTGACCATCCAGTGTTACGAATTTTTCTCCTTTATGGGCATTGCGGACGATGATCTGATGACCTGCGATGGTATCCAGATCATAAGCATGCATTGGCTGTCCGTATTCTTCCATTACATAGTTTGTGATATCAACAAGGTTGTTGATCGGACGGATTCCTACGGAAGAAAGTCTTCTCTGCATCCATTTCGGTGAAGGTCCGATCTTGATATTTTTTACGACTCTTGCACAGTAACGTGGGCAAAGGTCTGTATTTTCTACTTTTACTTTGATGTAATCATTGACATCTTCATCATTTCCGGTTGATGTTACAACCGGTGGCTTGAATTCTTTGTGGAATGTAGCTGCAACTTCTCTTGCGATACCAACCACGCTGAAGCAGTCTACACGGTTGGAGGTGATCTCGTATTCAAATACGACATCATCCAGTCCGAGTGCCTTTACTGCACTTTCTCCGACAACTGCGTCATCATCAAAAATGTAGATTCCATATTCCGGTGCTTCCGGATACATATTTCTGTCTGAACCAAGTTCTTCGATGGAACACATCATTCCGTAGCTGTCGACTCCACGAAGTTTTCCTTTTTTGATCTTGATTCCGCCTTCTACTCTCTGCCCAGGCTCATGTCCGCCCGCAACGCGTCCGCCATCCAGAACAACCGGTACCTTGTCTCCTTCTTTTACGTTCGGAGCACCTGTAACAATCTGTACGGTCTCTGTTCCTACATTTACCTGACAGATGATCAGTTTATCTGCGTCCGGATGTTTCTCAATTTTCTCAATCTGTCCTACTACGATCTTGTCCAGATCAGCATCCAGCTTTGTAAAACCTTCTACTTTTGTTCCGGAAAGAGTCATTGCATCTGTATATTCCTGCGCTGTTACGTCAAGATCCGGAACATACGCTTTAATCCATGATAATGAAGTATCCATTTTATATCTCCTTCTGATTTGTTTATATATTTCTCTTATTCAGTCTCCAAAATCCAGCATCTTTCGATGCTGCCGCAGCTCTTCGCACTGCTCTCTGATTTTGTCGTGCTCACTAGAACTGTTTCAGGAATCTGATATCGTTCTCGTAGAGGAGGCGCATGTCGTCGATCTCGTATTTGAGAAGGGCGATCCTTTCAAGTCCTACTCCGAATGCAAATCCAGTGTATTCTTCCGGATCGATTCCGCACATTTCGAGTACGTGTGGGTGAACCATACCACAGCCGAGGATTTCAATCCATCCTGATCCTTTACAGAAACGGCAGCCTTTTCCGCCACACTTGAAGCATGATACGTCTACTTCTGCACTTGGCTCTGTGAATGGGAAATGATGCGGACGGAATTTTGTCTTGGTATCCGGTCCGAAAAGTTCTTTTGCAAATACTTCCAGAGTTCCCTTTAAGTCAGCAAAGGAAATATTTTTATCGATTACCAGTCCTTCGATCTGATGGAAGGATGGTGAATGGGTTGCATCCACTTCGTCAGAACGGAACACTCGTCCCGGTGCGATCATACGGATCGGGAGCTTGCCCTGTTCCATCACACGTGCCTGAACCGGTGATGTCTGGGTACGAAGCACGATGTCTTTGTTGATATAGAATGTATCCTGTTCATCTTTTGCCGGATGATCTGCAGGAATATTCAGTTTTTCAAAGTTGTAAAGGTCATATTCTACTTCCGGTCCTTCCACAACTTCGTATCCCATACCGATGAAGATACGCTCTACTTCTTCCAGAGCGATCGTATTCGGATGACGATGACCTACTGTATTTTTCTTGGAAGGAAGTGTTACGTCAATAACTTCCTGTTTTAATTTTTCTTCACGGATTGCAGCATCCATTTTCTTCTTTGTCTCATCAAGAAGTTCTTCAATAGCAGCTCTTGTCTCATTCACAAGCTGTCCTACCTTCGGACGTTCTTCCGGAGCTACATCTTTCATTCCTTTTAATACGGCTGTCAGTTCACCCTTTTTACCAAGAAACTTTACACGCACATCATTGAGTTTCTCCGGAACGTCAGCCTCCTGAATTCTTGCGACTGCTTCCGCTTTAATCTGTTCCAGTCTTTCTTTCATCGTTTTCTCCTTTCTTAACTCACTTATCAGGGACGAATATTTTCATAAAGAAAGACCTCATCCCAAAAGGGACGAGGTCTGAATCACTCGCGGTACCACCCTGATTCCTGTAATCCATCTACAGGCACTCTAAATTGTGTAACGTACAACATACGGCATTTTCTACTGGTCTTTCAAAAATGCAGCTCACGTGGGAAATTCGATTGCCGATTGAACTTGGGAAAACTCGCAGCCGGTGATCTTCCCTCTCTGACAGAAACCGGTTCTCTACTTTGCACGGTCTTAGCTTTTATCTCTTGTCAATAAATTAGTAAAAACTTACCTTAACTATTTTAACATACGTTTCTCTTTTGTCAACCCTTTTGTCAGGCGTTTCGTAATCCCAAGTCCCTCAAGGATCGCATTGATCTCACCTCCGAGAAGAATGATATACATACATCCATAGAGCCACAGCATAATCAGTATGATCGTCGTAAAACTGCCATACATACTTGTAAAACCTGTAAAAATATCCAGGTAGACTGAAAAGAAGAATGAAAGCAAAAGCCATCCCGATGCTGTAAAAAATGCTCCCGGAAGCTGCTTCCGCAATGTTGTCTTTCCACGGTTGGACCGGTTTGGCAGAAACTTATATACCAGATCCCAGAAAAACGTCAGCACAACCAGTGTAAGGCATGTCCTGATCCTGATGATAAAATTCATCACCTTACTCATAAAAGGGATATGCTCATAAACAACCGCGCTCAGACTGTTTCCAAATACGGACAATACCAGTGAGAGCATGATCGCAATCAGGAACAATACCGTATAAAAGCATGCCCTGAAACGCAGATAAAAA
>ERZ772858.2245-NODE-2245-length-15258-cov-2.511412_pt1 | contig 15258 bp, 10 predicted proteins | sample MGYA00512136_ERZ772858 | MGnify/ENA primary metagenome ERZ772858 (study PRJEB29015, sample SAMEA2737726) | human gut metagenome | biome: human gut; feature: human-associated habitat; material: faeces | place: China | collected 2012 ...
AGCATATCCGCCGTTTGAATATCCGCCGTCTGCTTAAACATCGACATCAGCTCCGGCAAGTTATAAAACCGGGCAAAGCGTGTTTTCGCTCGATACCCAGTCCCCTCCGGTGCCAGTTCAATGGCAGTAACAGTTTCGCCAAAGGTGCTTGCCCAGGCATCAAAGTGCAGCAGGTTTTTCTCTTTGAGCGTTCCATACTGAAGATATTTCTGCATCGTGTACATCTCCACCATGCTGTTGCTGATTGGGGTGCCCGTCGCAAATACTGTGCCTCTGCCACCAGTAATCTCGTCCAGATAACGGCTTTTCATATACAAATCACTGGATTTCATCGCCTCCGTCTGACTGATACCGCCCACATTCCGCATCTTAGAAAATGCGGCAAGGTTTTTATAGTAATGTGCCTCGTCCACAAACAGTCGATCAACACCCAATTCTTCAAAGGTAACAAGGTCATCTTTCCGGCTCTGGTCGTTCAGCTTATTCAGCTTTGCCTGCACTGCTTTTTTAGAGTGTTCCAACTGCTTGACCGAGAAACGATCTCCGTTCTGTTCTTTCAGTTCTCGGATACCATCTATGATTTCATGGTACTGCTGCTCCAGAATATAACGCTGCCGCTCAACAGACATTGGAATCTTCTCGAACTGGCTGTGGCCAATAATAACGGCATCAAAATCGCCGGTTGCAATTCTGCCGCAGAAGCGTTTGCGGTTCTTTTTTTCAAAGTCTTTCTTTGTTGCAACCAGAATGTTGGCAGAAGGGTACAGCTGTAAATACTCTGCCGCCCACTGTTCTGTCAGGTGATTCGGCACGACAATCAGCGATTTTCGGCACAGTCCAAGCCGTTTGCTCTCCTGAGCTGCGGCAACAATTTCGAAGGTTTTCCCTGCTCCCACAACATGTGCAAGCAGCGTATTGCCTCCGTAGAGAATGTGTGCAACTGCGTTCAGCTGATGCTGCCGGAGCTGGATTTCGGGGTTCATACCAACAAATTTCAAGTGAGTTCCATCATACTCACGGGGTCGCAATGCGTTGAACTGCTCATTGTAGAGCTTGCACAGCCGTTCTCTTCTCGGCTGGTCTTTCCAAATCCAGTCCTGAAACGCTTGCTTAATCAATTCTTGCTTACCCTGTGCAATTGCTGTTTCTTTCTTATTCAGGATCGGTACTCGTTTTCCGTTTTCGTCTTCCACATAGTCGAAAACACGCACATCCCGCAAATTCAGTGTATCCTCAATGATCTTATAAGCATTTACACGATCTGTACCATAGGTGCTGATCGCGTTGATATTGCTGCGGTCATAGGACTTGCCCTCTACATTCCACCCGCCGGTGTAGCGGGAATAATGCACCTTCACTTTCCACTGTGCGTAATACGGCGTGTCCAGCAGCTGATACATGAATTCCTGCACCACATCTTCCGGAAGCCATGTTGCGCCAAGACGAACCGAAATCTCGCTTGCAGTCAGGTCCGTTGGCTGAACTTCTTCCAACGCGGTCACATTCGCTGCAAATACCGGCTCACTTTCTGCCAGTCTCCGCGCCACCGCCAATTTTTCACGCACATTGCCCGAAAGGTACTCATCTGCGGTCAGGTATTTCGCCTGAGTGCCGTTCTCCTCATAGAGCGGATTCCGAAAAATGACACCACTGAGATCTGCAAATACTTCTTCTTCCGTTTTACTTGTCAGCTGCATCATATACGGCATATCCACCTTTGCCTTTTCGCCCATAGAAACTGCCAGAGCTTCCGAGGCGGTATCAACGCTGGTAATCTCCGTGTGCTGCCGGATTGTGCGCTTGCTGAACATATCTGCCTTGCGCACGAAGTTTCCCTCGTCATCCAGCACTTCCAAGGAAGAAAGCAGGCAGAAGGAACTGTCATCAGCAAAAACAGATTTGTTTGCTCTGGTATTGATGCGCCCATACTTCTTCTCAAATGCATCGTACAGGGCATTCAAGTTAGTCTGTTCCTGCTGAATCATTGTGTCCGGGTAATCTTCTGTCTGATATTCGATCAGCTTACGGACACACTCGCGGATTGCAATTAAGCCTTTAACTCGGTTTACGCCGGTTACAGACAAATCGACCGGGTGCATGATGCTGTTTTCCCGATAATAGACTTGACCATCTACAACAGTAAAGCTGAAGTTGCGTACGGACGGGTCAGCCGGGATAGAGCGATCTTCCTCCTCACTTTCCGGGTCATCAACTTCGTACTCCATCACAGACCCATTGATATTTTGAATTGCATCCGTCAAGAGCTCTTCCAGACTGCTGCCGTTAGTCGGCAAGCAGGCCGTTTCCGGACCATATGGACCGCTCACTTCCTGCATGGTTCCAAGCACCATATTCGGATTATCTACAAAATACTGATTCATGGGCAAACCATTTACATCAATGCCAAGGTTGACCCATTCCGGCAGCTGATCGACCATGCGATCACGTTTTTGCAAAATGAGAATATCTGTGGTGACTTCTGTTCCCGCTGCATCCTTGAACGTATTATTGGGCAGTCGGATTGCTCCGAGCAGCTCCGCTCGTTGTGCCAGATATTTGCGTACAGACGGATTTTCCTTATCCATCGTGCCTTTACTGGTGATGAACGCGATAATACCGCCGGGCCGCACCTTATCCATAGTGCGGGCAAAGAAATAGTCGTGGATCAGGAAGTTATACTTGTCATACCGCTTGTCCACAATCTTAAAAGAGCCAAACGGCACATTACCAATGGCGGCATCAAAAAAGCTGTCCGGCAGATCTGTTTTTTCAAACCCACGAACAGCGATAGACGATTTCTGATATAGCTGCTGCGCGATTCGTCCGCTGATGCTGTCCAGCTCCACGCCATAGATTTTCGAGTCGGACAGATTATCCGGACGCATACCGATGAAATTGCCAACACCGCAGGACGGCTCCAGAATATTACCACGCTGGAATCCAAGCCTTTCTAAAACCTGATACATCGACCGAATCACAACAGGCGGTGTGTAGAACGCTGTCAGCGTCGATTCGCGCGCGGCTTCGTACTCGTCATCGGATAGCAGTGCTTTCAACTCGGCATAATGGCTGTTGCGCTCATCGAAACAGTCTGACAGCCCACCCCAGCCAACATATTGAGCAAGTTCTTCCTGCTCCTGTAGCGTTGCCAGCCGGTGTTCGGCCTCCACTTTTTTCAGCGTGGTAATGGCACGGATATTTCGTGCATATCGCTCCCTCGGCGTTCCGACACCCAGCAGATCATTGGAAATATGGTACTCTGCGCGTTCTGCATCCGGAATTTCCGGCAGCAGTGTCAGCGGTGCCGCTATCTCCTTTTTCCTTGCAGCTGGTGGTATAAGCAAAGTTTCCTTCGGTTGCTCTGGCTTCTGGCGCTGTGCAGCATACTCGTTTTCACCAAAGGCAATGAGTTCATCGAATGTCATATTTGCAAGGGACTCATTCAGGTCACCCAAATCCGCAAACTGAATCCGGGCAATTTCTTCATTGTCCACCGCATAAAGCATACGACTGTTCTCAAGATCTACATCCACCTGAATACTATGCTCGCCGTCACCCGTTGTGCTGTACGCCAGCGGCACTGCGGTCAAGTCGCTGAAATCCGCTTCCTCCTCAAAGCACTCCAGCGCGTACAGGTTGATCATGCGTATGCTTTCGTTCAGCAGATATTCTCTGTGTCCCTCTGCGTAGTCCACGACTGCAAAGCCCTTTGGCGGTGTTCCAAGGTCTGTCAGGAAATCCTGTGGAATGGTAGTGCCGTTCTGGTCACGATACAAGGTAATGGTAAACGGTGCACCTGTATCTACGTCTTCTTTGACTTGCTCGACAAGCTGGGTTTCGTCATCATATTCCACCTGTTCCCCGACGTGTCCGTTCGAGTCCAGATAGTCCAATCGACCAACAGCCAGCGGTTTTACATCTGCTGTTTGTTCGCCACTGCTTTCTTTCGGCTGGTCATTCAGCGGATTTTCTGCAATGCGCCGATCAAAGTCACTGCGGCTCAGTTCTTCGTTGAACAGCGGGTACTCCGAATCATACAACCGAACCATATGATCGTCGATTGCAAGAATTTCATATTCTTTAACGCCCAGATAAACCTTATCGCCAAGTGAGTAGTGCCGCTGCACCGGTTCTTCTTCATTTGCCGGGGCAGCAGTCGATTGATCCGCTTTCGTTGAAGACTGTTCCGCACTGATTCGCTCAATTTCTGCCTTACTCAGATACCGTCCCAGTGCAATCAACTCACCAATGCGCTTCTCAACAATATTCCAGGACAGATTAACTGCCTTGCTGCCGTCATCATGCAGTTTGCTGAGGTGAATCCCCTTTGCATCATACTCCAGCCAGTAGTCTGTACCGGGAATGGCATCAGAATGGCCGCCGATTCCGTACTCTCGCCGCAGAAACCGAACATTCGCTTCTGTTCCTTCCTGCTTGAGAAACTGTTGGTAGATGCGCCGTTTTCCGTCTTCAAATCCGCTGCCACTGCTGAGTACATAATCAATCGCGTCTTGCGGCATAACAAAAGCCGAGTCTTTTTTGGACTCGGCTTCGCCAATCAGAGAAAGCTGTTCATTTACGCTGGGCAAAACTGCTTCATCCGGTGAAAGCCACTCATGCAGCACGATCATTCCGGTAATATGGTCTGCAACCGTGCTCCACTTCATAATCACTCTCTGATCCGGGTCGCTTGCCGAGCCTCGCCACATCATAAACACTGTGTCAAATGCTCGATAGCCTGCCCGCTGACCGTTGCTCAGTATCATTTCGGTGAACGTGTTATCAAAGAACGTTTTGATAAAATCTGCACGTTCATTCTTGTCCTCATGGTCAGAAAAAAATGAAGCGATTTCTGTCCGATGGCCTTTCAGCGCATCACTGGTACGCAGCAGCTCATTCTTTTCCTCATCGGAGTGGTAATACGGCGCCTTGGAGTCCTTGTACCACTCATCGTGAAAGACCTCCAATCCGGTCGAGCCAACGGCCCGCATCGTGGCAGCGCCAATATCTCGCGTTACCGGTACACCAGTTCCTTCAGCACGATTTCCTCCGCTGCTGCCTGGATGTTGTTCATCAGCCCGACCCACTTCATCTGGTTCTCCGCTTTCAGGCTCTCGTTCACGCCCTCCTGCTTTGCCATCTGCGCGGTCAGCGTTTCCATCATCTCGTTCGCCTGACGGTCGATCTCCTCCAGGTGCTGATTCAGCTTGCCGGTCAGCAGCATCGCTGTGTACGTGCCGTTCCGGTTCTCCCGAAGGAATCTCCGCCGCAGCATTCCATACCTCCCAACCTTCGGTGCCTCCGGCACGATCAGATCCGGCAGATAATACTCGCCCTCCTTGTGATAGGTCACTTCCATATTCAGCGCTCCCTTCTGTTGTTGCTGTTCTGTTCACATCATACCGGCTGTCCGCCGGAACCTCAAATGTGCGATTCTGATTTCTTTCTTCTCGCTGCAAATCCTGCACTAAAACTGCGATTTCGCGGAGCAGAACCTCAGACATATCACTGACTGCTGCTCCCAGAATGGAGATAACCTCTGGCGTATTAAAATTGCAGACCTTGTCCAGAGAATTTCCGAAATATGCTCTGCCCGGAAGTCCACTGCGGATATGCAGCATATAGCCGACACTGTAACTGAGTGCGGTCAGCATTTGTAGGCGTGTATTGTCCTCGTCCAGCTTTTCCAGCAGGCTGCCCGCTTTTGCCTCCATCAGCTCTGCCAGATAATCCTGATAATTATCATTAACGAATGTGACCGCCACATTGAGCAGGCAATCCTCCAGTGACTCTTGAGCATCAACCTCATATCGTTCTGCCAAAACCTTTTTGACAGGCTCAACGAATCTCTGTTCCATCTTCCAGATGGGAACTTCTTTTCCTGCTCTGCTGTTGGTATCTGATACATCAAACACATGGCGCAGCTTATACGGCGCATCCGTATCGACCAGCAGCGCAATGCCTTTGGTATTGCGATTAACCCAGCGGCCATGCTTATTCCACCAGCTGACTTCGGCGCAGGCTGTCGCATCAGGCTTCTGTGCGAAAATCAGCAGCTGCTCCTGAAACGAATATTTGAAATTATTCGCCGCAGTGGTCAAGAAGTCCATATAGTGATTCGTATCCACTGTCAAAGTCCGCAGATGTTCCGCCTCCATCTCCGTAATCACCTGATACTTGCTCGGCATCTCGCTCACCTCCATCATCAATCTGAATTGTCACTTCAACAGGAATCGGCAGCTCTCCTAAAAGCGAAGAATACAGCAGTCCTGTCCGGGCATTGGATATTTTCGTCACCAGTCCAGTCAAACGAAAGACCGTCGCATTCACTTCTTCCTGATTTGCTGCAAAGTAGTATCCGCTCCGGTCACTGCAAATAGGAACGCCATCCTGACGCAAGCGATTGATCTTGCGGCGCAGGTTACGCCCGTTCAAGGAAAAAAGCTGCTCCAGCTCTGTGCTCGGAACAGCTTTTTCTTTTCCGGTGTGATATTTCTTCAGATACACGCACAGTGCTGCGTTCTTATCCATACACTCCTTCCTCCATCATCGTGCATCTCTTTGCACACTTGACAAGCTCTGTTTCGGGAAATCCCAGCCATAGACCTTGCCGATTTCATCGCCCAGCCGGCGGGTTATGCGCGTAATATCCGCCCTTGTTGCGGTGCCGCGATAAATTTTCTCTTTCAGATTCTCAATCTGCGCATCGCTGACACCGTCCTTATAGGTTCGATAGAGATAATGGTTGGTGCCATCATGGTGAACCGCATCACAGCGCATATCACCCAGCCTGTCAACATACCAGGTTACATAGTCGCACTCCGAGAACAGGCAGTCCTTGATGTTGCCGCTCTTGATTTCCTTGTAGCCGCTGTAACGTCCATTCCAGAGGCCGAGATCGACAATCACCAGAATCGGCTTATCCAGCTGAATATCGAGATTCATGCGTTCATCGTCCAGATATTCGCTATTCCGTTCATACATCTTTTCCTCCCGTTCCTGTTCGGAAAGTTCGGGATACTCTGCCTCCAGGTCCTCACGCCAATCCTCGTAATCCAACGAGTAATTGCTCCAAATCAGGTATTTCGGCTCTGTCATCGCGCATCACCTCGATCCTTTGGGCGGCTGCGTGTATTTCGGGTAGTATTCTCCATCGTATCCAGCGGCAGCACCGTGTTATGGCAACGTTCCATCTGTTCGGCAAACTGGCAGATATGATATATCGAGTCCCAGCTGGAGCCGATTTCTACATGGTAATCGTCGATGTACCTGCAAACCCTGTCTATATGGGTCCCGTCCTGCCGCAGGATACGAATTTTACCGCCATCTGGCAGGCGAAAGAGCGCCGTATAATCCGATGTGATAAAGCGAATCCCTTTTTCTGCCTGATGCAAATGATGGTCCAGAAACTCTCTCTTGTAGCAGTAGCAGTAAACCGTATACATTCCTTTCTGTGGATTCAGCCGCAGAAGATAAGAATAATCCTTTGTATCCGCACGGAACGCGAAATCCTGACCCGCAAGGTCAATCGCACTGTCGATCTGACGGTAACAGTACGCTGATACCGCCGCTCTGCTTTTCAGAAAACCGTCATCTTCTCTCAGCTGATTGATTAACTGATTAAACTCGTCATCAAACTCGGGCGTCAGAAGCCTCTCACAATGACTGGTCCAGTCATGAAAGAACTGATCGCCGCTGTCACCCATATCTGCACGCAAATGACCGATACAGCCGGTCTGTCCCATAATCTGGTCAGACTGCGTGTAGCAGTACATCTGCTCTGCTTTGGTCGCAGGTCTTACTTCAACATTCATCGTCTGTCCTCCTCATTTATGTGATTTCATACGCTGTTTGCAGTGTATGTAGCCGTACCTTTGCGCTTGTGCAGTTTCGCCCTTATACTAAATTCATCAAAATGAATCGGAGGTACTCCCATGAAACGCATTACATACTTTCTCTCCGGTGCATTGGCGGCGCTGCTGATCAGTTCTGCAACAGTTTCCGCCTTTGCAGCCGGCGGTCTTATCACCCTCAACGTCCAGCCGGCCCAGGTCATGGTCAACGGCGAGGTTTTTCAGCCTAAAGATGCACAGGGTCGTGATGCTCTTGTTTTCACTTACAACAGCACGACCTATGCACCGGTTCGTGCGCTGGCTGAAGCATATGGTCTGACCGTCGGTTATGATTCGGCCAAAAACATGGCTACTGTTGACGGTGCTGCACAGGCCGCTAATCAAACTGGCAGTTTTTCCTCTCAGTGGACGGTCACGGAAAAGCCGGTCACCCGATACGGTAATGAGCATATCTTCACTGCCGTTTATTCCGGCCCGCTTTCCATGGACAAATTCAAAAGCTGGTGGAAGTCAATGAATGCCGCTGATCTGAAGGCGCAGGCAGAACAAATGGCTTTGAAGGCTCAGTCTGACCTCCTCGGCTCCGAAATCACCATGTATTTCAGCTTTGGTTCTTATAATCTCGGCACTGCCTTTGCACAATCCGGCTGCACATTCAGCAACTTCGACCCCGCCTCTGTCTGGATCAAGTAATTCTCATGACAACACCCTGTCCATAATGGACAGGGTGTTGTTCTACTTTCGCCACCAGCGCCAAAGCAATACACCAATGACAGTCGCTGCTGCCGCTGTGCCGCAGATTACGCGCTTTCTCATTTTCAACCCTCCTCCTGGATAAAAGAACATCGGCCATTGCACAGCAACAGCCGATGTATGTAAGTCTATTCGCTTTTCAGCCCAGTTTGATAAGCAGTTCGTCAACCGAGTCGGTAATATGTCCCTGTGCCAGCAGCTTATTTCTCCAGATGAGCAGATATCTCCGGAGCATCTGCAATTCCTTATATGTGATCTCCAGCTGAACTGTATTCTTCCGTTTGAACATTTGCAAGCACTCCTTTCTCTTGACTTCATCATATATGCCGTAAGAAGTGTTTGCAAATATGCAAACGGTATGTATGTGGCCTGTCGATTGACAGACCACTGGAAAGCCTTACTTGTACCAGCTTTCCTCAGTGCCCAGAATGGCATTGTGTGCGTTTGCTGCTTCCAGAATATCGCTGTACGCCCAGTAACGGCGGCTTACATCGGGGAAGGTGTTCAGCTTCCTCAGATTATCGCTGACATACTCCAGATCAGCCGCACGGCCAAGCAGTCGGTTCACAATCGTCATGACCTCTGCGCGAGTAATCTGACGGTCAGCGCGGAACGAACCGTCCCCATAGCCGGTGATCCAGCCATGCTTTGCAGCGGCCTTGATATACTCTGCCGCCCAGTAGCCGTCGCTCACATCATCAAAGCTCTTGAACTGCTCCATGATTTCAGCATCACCATCGCCGTACACATCAAAGAAGCGGACCGCCATAGTTGTAAACTCGGCACGGGTAATCTGCTCGTCCGGCGCAAAAATAGTCTTGCTGTGGCCATAGGTCACACCGTTGTTGTTCAGGTATTTCACATAGCCGCTGTACCACGCATACGCAGGCACATCACTGAACTTGGTCTTTGCCACAGGGGAAATGTTGTCCCCATTCTTATCTGCCAGCAGTCGTGCAAAAATCGCCGCTGCTTCGCTTCGGGTCATGTTGCGTTCCGGTCCGAACGTACCGTCCGTATAGCCAACGACATAAGCGCTGTGATGTTCCGTTCTCTCGACTTCGGGAACCGTAACCTCACCGTTCTTATCAGTCTTGCCGGTGGCCTTGTCACCCAGATCGTTCTTCACAATCACATTGATATTCTTCTGCGGCATCTTCTTCTGGTCGGTTACGATTACCGTCACCTGATGCTTGCTGTCCATATCAACGCCCTTGGGCAGTTCAACCGTAATATTGCCGGTCTTGCCAATGGACACCTCAGAACCCTGAATCGGACGTCCGGTGTCAGTGTGAACCACCTTGATCGTCAGCGTCCAGCGGTCACGATCTGCATCTTCGTAACCCTCCGTAATCTTGCCATCCTCGTTGGTCTTTCCGTTTCCAATGGGAACCGTAATCTGACCGGCCTTGTCGGTCTGATCTGCTGCATAGTTATCATTCTTGTCGGTCACAGCGATACGCATACCCTGAACGGCGCTCTTATCCTTTACCAGCTGTACCAGAACAGTGGTCTGATCATCATAGTCCAGCAGTCTGCTGTTCGGCAGACGGATGGAAATGCTGTTGTCCTTGTTCAGCACCACGGACGCATTGGAAACAGGCGTTTTATCCTCCGTATCCGTTACCGTCACCAGATAACCGCCCACAACAGCCTGGCCCTTGCTGTCAGTCATACCGCTGTTGTAGATTTTCTCGATCGGCTGCGTATCCAGCTTTTCGCCGCACTCAGTACACTCCTTGTGCTTGCTGCCTTCGGAGTCCGCAGTAGGCTGCTTATCGATGATCCAGTCACCCGGCTTGTGACCGGTTGCCTTGGTATAATCGGTCTTGCTGGAATCGCCGCAGCGAGTACAGGTCATCATGGTGTAACCCATCTCCGTGCAAGTCGGCTTAGTGATTTCGGTCTTATAGTCATGGCCCAGTGCCTTATTCAGAACCGCACCGCATTTTGTACAAAGCTGAGGCTCCGTACAGGTAGCCGCAGAACCGGGAACATGACCGGCAGCAGCATTTCCCTCGATTTTGTGCTCACCGCAGCGAACGCAGTGATATTCCATCACGCCCTCACCGGTGCAGGTTGCATTCGTCACCAGAGTACCCTTGTCCCAGCTATGGCCGAGCGGTTCCGTATAATCTGTTACGAATGCACTGCCGCAGCCATCGCAGCGATGAATGGTCTTGCCGCCATATTCACAGGTGGCGGGAATCACATGGTCTTCGTACTTGTGTGCCAGAGTCGCAGTAATATCTTCGATGTGCCGCTCTCCGCAAATCGAGCACTCACGAACGGTATAGCCGGGATTGGTGCAGGTAGCCGCAACCGAATGGGTTTCAAACTTGTGCTCACCCTTGGGCGTTGCCGTTTCTTTCATTTCACCACAGCGGGAGCACAGCTCCAGCTGCTTGCCGTCTGCTTCGCAGGTGGCTTCGCGAATCTTTACACTCTGCCATACATGACCCAGAGAATCTACATAATCGCGCTTTTCGATCTTTCCACAGGCTGTGCATAAATAACGATCATAACCTAGCGTCTTGCAGCCGGCCTTTACAGAATCCAGCAGCGTGAAATGATGCTTTTCTCCGCAGCCTTTATCTGTGCAGCAGTTGCCGCCGCAGTTTTTATCCTCGCAGCCGCAGTTCGGGTCAGAGCAGCCGCAGCTGCACTTACCGTCATCCTTAGTGGTTTCATCATGCAGCCAGACGTTTGCTACACCGTTCTCGGTCATCTCTACGCCCTGATAGGTGTAGGTAATCTGATAATACACATCGTACTGTCCCTTGTCGGTATAGTTCGGCGCGCTGGTCAATGTGCAGCTGTCTGCACTGTTGCCGTAGCGGATTTCCGTGCGTACACCGGCATCAGAAAGGTCTGTCACGCTGATGGTGTGCGGTGCTCCGTCCACAACACCGTAGTAGCTGGCAACAACGGACTTTGCACCCACATACTCGTATTTTGCGTAGTCGCAGTCCTTGCACTTCTCTACGATGGCAAACCGGCCATTGGCAGGCTGAGAAAGGATTTCTTTCTCCATGTCATGCCGTTCCAGAACACTGCTCTTGGTGTGATTCGTGCCGTAACAGAACGCGCAATACTCACCGCCGGTCGTTGTGACCTTGTGATAGGTACTGTCCACATAGTCATAGTTTTTCTGTTCGGGCAGTTCCTGCATGAATTTCGAGTCACAGTCATAGAGCCAATAGACGTTCTTGCCGAAACCATAATCGTTAATGCTCATGTTGCTGTTGACCGTACCGCAGATCTCACACACGGCTTTCGTCCAGTGATAACCCGTATAGCTCGCGTTCTGACCAGGAACGCCATCCAGGATCGTGCCCGTACCCGAGCCGCCGACCATCGTACCGTCCGAATACTTCACATTCCGGTTCATAGCAGTCTGTCCGTCCCTCGTATACTCCGGAATGCGGAACGCCTGAAAAGAAGTTGCCTTACCGCATACACCACAGTTGAAGGTTTCATGCGTTACAACCGCATTGACATCCAGCTCATTCGTTCGACCGGAAGCCTGCATCCAGTGCTCCGCAGGATCATGATAGCTGTTCACCTGTGCAGCACCAGCCGAAACAGGAAACAGCGAAAATGCCGTCACTGCCGAAAGCAGCATGGCAACGGCTTTCGTGCCGAACTTTTTCGTTCTAGCTTTCATTTGAGATACCTCCATTTGTCTTGATTTGCGGCATGAAAAAACTCCACAGTCCTTGCTGTGGAGGAAAATCCGCCGCTGTTTTCTTGTGTCCAATCATAGCTACATTGCAACCACCTCCTTCGCGATTTTGCAGCCCCTATACTTACTTCTCAGGTAGTAATACAGATGGTTTACTAAAGGGGAGAGTGTGAGAGGGGGAATGAAAGAGCAGGGAAGTGGGGACAGTTGTACCGCAAATGGGCATACTTTCCCCATGATGAAGGTTATCTTGCTTGTTCCCTTTTCTGCCGCTCCCTTGCACGCTGATAATATTCCAGCGCCTTGATGATATAATCCTCGGTCTTTTCCAGCGGCACTGTCGAGGGAATATACGGACGCAGCCGTTCTGCCTTGAAACTGATTTTCTCTTTCTGGTTTGGCTTTTCCTCACCAAGAATCGCTTCGATGACCTCCGCACTCAGCTTTCCAGCTTTGGAGAACTCTTTGAGCCGAATGGCCTGCGGGAGTGATGGCGTGGCATCATTGTAGCTGATGCTGTTCAGAAGATTGTGCTGTTCCGTTTCCGTCAGATAGGAAAGCTCCACCGCAGGACGAAACGCAATCTTGTTCTCATCAACCATATCCAGAAGCTCAGGAATGAGTTCTGTCAAGCGGATATAGCGTCTGACTTGTTCTCTGCTTTCTCCTATCTGTTCAGCAAGTTCTTCATTACTACGCGACTTTGACACCACTGGTGTCGAAGTTAAATCCGTTCTCTGACCCTGTCGCTTCATCGCCTCCAGACGCATCTTGTAGCTGAACGCCTTTTCACTCGGAAGAATGATTGAGCGCTGCAAATTGGATTCCACCATCAGGATGATTGCTTCATCTGGACAACTCCTTGATTTCTGCGGGAACGCGCTCCAGTCCTGCCAGTTCACAAGCCTTTCGCCGTCGATGCCCTGACACGATCTCATACCGGCCATCTTCTTTCTGACGAAGCGTAACCGGCGTGATAATACCGCGCTCTTTCACGCTCTGCACAAGCTGGTTCATGTCCTCGTCCATTTTGACTTTGAATGGGTGGTTCGGGAAATCGTCAATCTCAGATAAGGGAATATCATAGATACGCGGCAAGCGACTTTCTGCGCGCCCCTCATCATTCATAAACAGTTCAGCGAACCCCGTCAGATCGAGATCGATGTCTTTCTTTCGACTCATGCTCCAACACCTCCTTCGTCACCGCCTCATACGCAGCCGCAACCTTTCCGCCCTTATCATAGGCAAAGATGCTTTGCCCTTCCTGGGCGCTCTCAGCGGCACGAACAGAAAAGGGGATCTGCGTATCAAAGACGCGGACTCGATCGCTTACAGCGGCTCTCAACGCCGTAGAAATGGCTTTTGCGTTGTTAGTTCGGTTATCCACCATCGTCAATAGAATGCCATCGATGTTCAGACGTGGATTGATCTGGCGTTTGACCTTGGCAACCGAGTGCATCAGCTGATTCAGACCTTTCGTTGACAGAAAACTCGGCTGCGACGGGATAATCACCCGGTCAGCCGCTGCCAGCGCATTGATGGTCATCATGCCGAGTGACGGCATACAGTCAATCAGGATATAGTCATAGTTTTTGCTGACCGAATCAATGTAGCTTTTCAGCACATACTCTCGGCTCATCACATTGAACAAGCCGACTTCTGTACCGGACAGCTCGATATTCGCAGGCATCAGGTCAACGCCCTCTGTACTTCTCAGCAATCCGAAGTTCTCCGGTAGCGACTTATCGTTGATGACGCATTCCATTACATCAGAGAGTGTTTCGCTCAGCTGATCCGGATTACGCTCTCCAAGGCTGATTGTTAAACTGCCTTGCGGGTCTGCATCAATCAGCAGCACTCGCTTTCCCTGTTTCGCCAAGCCGACACCCAGATTTACCGTTGTGGTGGTCTTTCCAACGCCGCCTTTCTGATTGGTAATTGCGATTACTCTGCATTGTTCCATATTGGTTTCCTCCTTTCTCATTTTAAGCTGTCTGAATCAGGCAGCTATGTATGTGAGCGCCCAGGCGCTCACTCATCCTGCGACAGTTTGCAGTAGTCATCCACATACTGAAGCAGCCAATAGGCGAATTCACGCATAAACCATGCGCAGAGATACGGGTTGTCCATCAGTTCAGCCGGAAGTTCAACTTCCATATCAAGCATTTTGGAAAGCACCCGAATAAAGAGCAGTGTGGAACTCGGCATATACAGATCGTTAAGTCCACTGACCACAACCGCGATAGCCTCCAGTTTACATTCATCACCGTTAAAGTGTTCTGCCGCCGCATCAATCAGGTACTCCGGGTAATGGACTGCCAGATCTGCCAGCTTTTCGAGAGTTAATTCTTCATTCATAACATTTTCCTCCTTTGGGTTATGTACGCACACTGTTCTTCTCTATGCCCTGTGTGCCGGGCATCATCAGGCGGCTGGCTGCGAACCAGCTCCATAGGCATCTCACCTCCCCGCCTTCTTTATGACCGGGCCGCGAATTACGGAAGTATCATTATCCCTTGCACCTTTCATCGCCTCCGCCGGTAGCAGTCCGGATTTCAATCGAATCGGTTGGATCGCTCCTCCGTTTCCGGAATCATGGCGCACCGTCGATAGCGGCTTGAGGTTTCCCTCGGTGCAGGTAACGTACCTGATGACTGTTATTCAGTTCTGCGGGAGGCCATCAACTTTGCCTCTCACTAATCAACTACAACCTTCAACCTCAAAAACTGATAAAAAACTTTTGAGATTTTTCAAAAAATTTTGGAACATAAAAAAAGCCTCTGCTTCCACATTGGAAACAGAGGTTATTTTTCAGTACACGAAATCAGTTGTAAACGCAAAAACCGCCGCACCAGATTACTCTGATGCGACGGTAAAACTTTTGCAAATGTGTGATTTTTGGGGCATTCTACCGACTTCGACACGGATTGGCATACGCTTGGCACACGTTGGCATACAGCCCGGCTT
>ERZ772858.2252-NODE-2252-length-15199-cov-7.249736_pt1 | contig 15199 bp, 11 predicted proteins | sample MGYA00512136_ERZ772858 | MGnify/ENA primary metagenome ERZ772858 (study PRJEB29015, sample SAMEA2737726) | human gut metagenome | biome: human gut; feature: human-associated habitat; material: faeces | place: China | collected 2012 ...
CAAAGCTGCGCAATACTTCTTTTAACAGGTAGGAGCCGTAGCCCTTGCGCCGCCACCGGGGCAGGATGCACAGGGCGGCAAGCTGTGCGCCCTTGGGGGCGGGAGAAAGGCAGCACTCTCCGATGCAGTCCTTTTCTTTATACAGGGCAAACCCCTGCTCAGTGCGGTGCAGTTCCATAAAAAGCTCCTCCTTGACGGGTCGATGTTCTTCCCTTACAATAGCAAGCGGAAACGCTGCTGTCAAGGGCAGAAAACAGGACCGCATTTCACATATTCTTCACGGCGCAAGCGATTCATTTTCACATTTGACAGTTACAATAGGGACAGTTCAAAGGAACAGATGTCCCTGCGGACCGGCCTTTGAGGGAAGGATGTAGTAACATGGAAAACGAGAACAAGTGGGAATACGATTATTCCGCTTCCAATAACGAGACCGGCTACCCCAACGTGGGCAGCAGCGGCATGAACACGGCGAACCAGTATAACGAGCCGGAAGCGCAGCCCGCGCGTCCGGCCGATACCGCCCCGGCAGATGGCGGCAGCGTGCCGCCCACCCCGCCGGAGCAGCCGCAGTACAGCGCCCCGGAGCAGCCGGAAAAGCCCCGCCGCAAGAAAAAGTTCAACGGCGGAAAACTGGCACGCAGCGCCGTGGCACTGGTGCTGGCAGCCGCCATGGGCTTTGCGGGCGGCTTTGTGGGCGCAAAATACGGCGGCGGCAGCAAGGTGGTCATCCAGCAGGTGGAGCGCCCTGCCAGCTCTGACAGCAGCACCGACAGCACCGGCAATTCCATCAGCGCCACCAGCGGCACCGGCCTGAGCACCGCACAGGTAGCCGAGATGGTCAGCCCCAGTGTGGTGGTCATCACCACTGAGCAGGTGGTCTACTCCCAGTGGTCGTGGTACGGCCAGAGCCAGGTGGAGAGCGGCGCGGGCAGCGGCGTCATCATCAGCTCGGACGGCTATATCCTCACCTGCGCCCATGTGGTGAGCGGCGCTTCCAACATCACCGTGAGCATCGGCGACAAGGATTACCCCGCTACGCTGGTGGGCGAGGATACCACCAGTGATATCGCCGTGGTCAAGGTCGATGCCACCGGCCTGACCCCCGCCACCGTGGGCAACAGCGACAGCCTGAAGGTGGGCGAAAGCGTCATGGCCGTGGGCAACCCCTTGGGTGAGCTGGGCGGCACCGTGACCAGCGGCATCGTCAGCGCCCTGAACCGCAGCGTGACCATCCAGGGCACCAGCTCCACCAACACCATGTCCCTGATCCAGATGGATGCCTCTGTCAGCCCCGGCAACTCCGGCGGCGGCCTGTTCAACATGAACGGCGAGCTCATCGGTCTGGTCAACGCAAAGTCCTCCTCCAGCGATGCGGAGGGTCTGGGCTTCGCCATCCCCATCAACGATGCTATCAAAGTAGCACAGGATCTGCTGGAGAACGGCTATGTCTCCGGCCGTCCCTACATGGGCATCACCTATCTGGCTGTGACCGATGCCCAGACCGCCGCACAGCTCAACGTCAATGCCTACGGCGTTTACGTTGTGGATGTTGTGCAGGGCGGCCCCGCCGACAAGGCCGGTCTGAAGACCGGTGACCGCATCGTGAGCGTCGACGGCACTGAGATCGCCCAGAAGGACGACCTTGGCACCCTGATCCAGCAGCATGCCGCCGGTGATACCCTTTCCATCACCGTGGCCCGGGAAGGCCAGATGCAGACTGTCAGCCTGACTCTGGGCGAGAAGAACGCCCAGACCCAGCAGGCACAGAAAAACTCCTGATCCTCCCAAATCTTTTTCCTGATCCATAAATCAAAAATCCCCTGACCGGCGTGAACTGGTCAGGGGATTTTCAATTGCAGGTTGTCAAAAGTTATGGTATACTAAACTCGCTGTCAGAGATGACAGCAAAGGCGCTGTGTCCACAACGCAGGCGGCTGCTCCTTACCGGTCCAAACGCCGGGTAAGGCATTTTTCTTGAGAAGTTGCCACTCCCCGGACGCTTACGGGCAGAAAGGGGGTGAGAGCCATGAGTTTTTCGGATGTTGCAGTGTTGCTGACGCTGATCGGCGGAACCATCTTCGTAACGTTTCAGATTACATGGAAAATCGCCACAAGCGATAAAAAACGCAAGAAAAAATGACCGCCTCACAGTTCCCCAACTTGAACGGTCATTTTTCTTGATCACCAGGTAAGGAGCTAGTCGTTTGCGGGCCAGCGCCTTTTCTATTTGTAGTATAGTCAATTTTTAACGGATTGTCAAGCAACGGCAGACCGTATTTTTATACCTGCCCGAACACGGTGGCGCTCAGGGGCAGGAGGACGGTCTGGCCGGTGCAGATGCGGCTGCTGCCCCGCCACAGGCTGGAGGAGATGCCGTCGCTCAGCAGCTTCCAGCTGCCGCCGGGCAGGGTGACGACCTGCGCCGTCTCGGTGGGGTTATAGTAGACGCACAGGGCGCTCCATGCCGCGCCGTCGCCCCACTGGGCGGGGAGCCGCCAGCCCACAAGAGGCTGTTCCAGCGGGAAGAACTCGATGGCGGCAGGGCCGGCCTTGTCCAGCGCGCCCAGCCGGGGGAACGCCGCCCGCAGACCAATGAGCCCGCGGTAGTAATCCACAAGGCTGTGGAACTGTTCGGCCCGGTGCCAGTCCAGCCGGTTGAGGGCCGGGCTGGAGTGGTAGCTGTTGCCCTGCCCCTTCTTGGTGCGGGCAAACTCCTCGCCCGCCTGCCAGAAAGGCAGGCCCATGCTGGTCAGGTAGATGCCCGCCGCCAGCCGGTTCTGGGCCAGGGCGGTCTTGTCCACAGCGGCAAACTCCGGGCGGGCGTAGCGCACCATCAGGAGCTTATCCCACAGGGTGAAGTTGTCGTGGGCCGAGACATAGCTGATGATCTGCCCCGGGGCGTGGGGCGGCAGCTTTTCACTGCGGCACCACGCCGCCACCGAAGCACCGATATCCCAGAAACTCCCGGGCTTGCCCTCCACATAGCCCGGCTCCCGGGCATCGAAGCAGCCGCCCTTGATGGCATCCCGGGTGTTGTCGCAAAAGATGCCGATGCGCTCGTTCAGCATATTCAGGTTATTCTTGTTGGCCTCGTACCGGTGCAGGGCGCTGCAGCCGCCCTGCCACGGCTCACCGTACATCAGGATATCCCGCCCGCCGGGCAGCTTGTCCAGTTCAGCCCGGAGGAGGTTCATGGTCTCCACGTCATACAGGCCCATCAGGTCAAACCGGAAGCCATCGATGTGATATTCCCGCGCCCAGTAGAGCACCGAATCAATGAGATAGCGCCGGGCCATGGGCCGCTCGGAGGCAAACTCGTTGCCGCAGCCGCTGCCGTTGGAGAGGGAGCCGTCATCGTTCTGACGGAAGTAGTAGAGGGGCACCGCCCGGTTCAACACATTGTCGGAACGATACATGTGGTTATACACCACGTCCATTACAACGCCGATGCCCGCCGCATGGAGGGCCGCGATCATCTGCTTGCACTCCCGCACCCGCACCTCACCCCGGGTGGGGTCGGTGGAGTAGCTGCCCTCGGGCACATTGAAGTTGGTGGGGTCGTAGCCCCAGTTATACTGCCGGGTCAGGGGGCGGCTCTCATCCACGCTGCCAAAATCAAAGATGGGCATGAGCTGGACATAGCTCACCCCCAGCCGTTTGAGGTAATTCAGGCAGGTGGGGTGGATGCCGTCGCTGCTCAGGGTCGTCCCCTGCTGGGTAAAGGCCAGGAATTTGCCTCGCCAGGCCGTGTGCACGCCGCTGGCCGGGTCCTGCGAGAAATCCCGGACGCCGACCTCCCACACGCTGCGGCGGGCCGGTGGGATCACCGGCCGCACATCCCGCTCCCAGCCCTGCGGGTCCACCCGGGCCGGGTCAAAGATCATGCTGCGCACCCCGTTCACCCCGGCCGAGCGGGCGTAAGGGTCAGCTGCATTGCAGGTGCCAAACGGGGTGGTAAGGGTGAAATCGTAGTATTTCCCGTGCTGGTCGCCGGGCAGATAGACGCTCCACACACCCTTGTCCTGCTGCTGCAGGGGCAGGGTGCCCACACAGGCCCCGCCGGTGCCCCGGCGGTACAGGTTCACTGCTGCCTGTTTTGCCGTGGGAGCCCACAGGCGCAGGTGCGTCCCGGCGGGGGTATACTCCACCCCCAGCGGGCCGTAGTATTCCGTCTGGCGGGCAAAGGCTTCGCTCTCAAACAGCGTCTTCCATTCAGCAGGTGTTCTTGGCTCCATGGCAATCCATCCTTTCGTTTGACAATAGTGTAACGAACTTTGTCCTTTATTTCAACCCTTTCCTTGCAAAACGTACCAGACTCCACTATACTGAAGAAAAAACACTGCACGGAGGGAAGTTTTATGGCATACACCGATGATTGGGAAAGTCTGATGAACGGCGTGTTCGGCCCGGGGGGCAGATTCAAGGCCGCCCCCGGCACTTCTGCACCCAAAACAGGCGGCAGCGCCGCCCTGCCTGACCTGAACGCGGCACTTCTGGAACAGCAGAAACGGCTGGACGAGCTGTTGAAGCAGCAGAACGCCCAGCTCAAAACCCAGAGCGATGCCACCGCCGCCGCACTGGAAAGCAGCCGCCAGATGCTGCGGGACATGGAGGACGAAGGCCTGCTGGCCAGGGGCACCACCGACGTGAAGCCGGAGCACCTGGGCAGCTTTGAAGGCCTTGCCGCCGAGGTCAGGCAGACGGTGCTGGGGCAGGATGCTTTTGTGGACAGCGTGGTGCGGGCCATGCGCCGCCCCTTTGTGCTGGGCACCGAAGCCCCCGCCGCCCGCAACGTCATCCTGCTCACAGGCGGGGCAGGCACAGGCCGGCATTTCGCGCTGGAAGAAACTGCCCGCTGCATGGCGGCCCGGGGCCTTTTGCAGAGCGACAGGATCGCCACGCTGGATCTGGCCCTTTACCCCAATTCCGGAGCCGAGAAGCTCTTCCTGCAGGACCTCTACGCTGCCCTGCACGCACCCGGGGAGATCCTTGCCTTTGAGCACTATGAGAGCTGCTATCCCGGCTTTCTGAAGACCCTGTCCGATCTGGCCGTCAAGGGCAGCGCCCCCCTGTCCAGCCGGTATCTCGTGAACAAGGAGGGCATCCTTGTGGATGCCGGCACGGCGCTTGCCCCGGGAGCCGTCAGCCGCATCGACCCCTGCGGCAAATACCTCATCTTCTACTCCCACAAGGGCCGGGAGGCACTGGCCGACAAATTCGGCGCGGCGCTGGTGTCGGCGCTGGGGGATGTCTGCGAAACGGCCTCCTACACCCGGGAGGATCTGGCCGCCCTTGCCGCACAGCAGCTCAACGCGCTGGCCCAGAAGATCCGCACCCGGCTGGGGCTGACCCTTTCCGCCGGGGCCGACGTGCGGGACTATGTCGCAGCCCAGTGCACCGCGCAGAAGGGTGCCGCCGGGCTGGCCGAATGCTGTGACCGTATCTTCCGTGCCCTGAGCGAATACTGCCTGCGCACGGACAAGACCCTGTCCGGCACGGCGGCCCTGACCGCCGGGCCGGAAGGGGTGCTGTTCCGGCTGAACGATGGCCCGGAGGAACCGCTCTTTGACCTGCTGCCGGCGGCCTATACCGGCGCACTGGATGCCATCCGGGCCGAGATCAACGAACTGGTGGGCCTTGCTCCCGTGAAAGAGTATGTGTTCGGTCTGGCCGACAACCTGCAGGTACAGCAGCGCCGGGCTGCTGCCGGGCTGAAAACGGCCAACCTGTCCATGCACATGATCTTCACCGGAAACCCCGGCACCGGCAAGACCACCATTGCCCGGCTGGTGGCGAAATACCTGAAAGCCATCGGTGCCCTCAAGGGCGGGCAGCTGGTGGAGGTGACCCGTGCCGACCTGGTAGGCCGCTACACCGGCCACACCGCTCCCCTGACCAACAGCGTCATCGAGAGCGCTCTGGGCGGTGTGCTCTTCATTGACGAAGCATACAGCCTCTACCGGGGTGAACAGGACAGCTTCGGGCTGGAAGCCATCGACACCCTTGTAAAGGGAATGGAGGATCATCGGGACGAGCTTGTGGTCATTCTGGCCGGGTATACCCGGGAGATGGAGATCTTCCTCACCGCCAACAGCGGCCTTGCCAGCCGTTTCCCCAACAAGATCGAGTTCCCGGACTACACCGCTGAGGAGCTGCTGCAGATCACCCACGTTCAGGCAAAGAACAAGGGGTATCGTCTGGCCGAAAGCTGCACCGAGCCCCTGCTGGGCTATTATGCCCGCTGGCAGGCTGCCGATGCCCGCACCGCCGGCAATGGCCGCCTTGCCCGCAACACACTGGAAAAGGCCATCTTCCACCAGAGCCGCCGCCTTGTGGCTGAACCTGCCGCCGCGCTGGATCTGATCCTGCCCAGTGATCTGGAATTGAAGGAACCGGAAGAATAAAACGGAGAAAGGAGTTTCTGATGAATACCAAAAACCTGCACCAGATTTTCGCAAACTATATTGACCGTTTTGAAGAGCTGAACGACCCGGAGCACAATGAAACATTCAAATGGTGGGCAGCAAAACAATTCCGGAAGCAAATGGATGCTGCCTTCAAACAGTCTGGACATAATTTTGCAGTAACCTTAGATCATATCAAGGGTCACAAAAAAGAGGAACGTGTTATAGAAACAATCATTGATGGGAAGATGCAGCCTTTTGGCGGATTGGTAAAAATTTCCCAGCAGAACGAAGAAGCAGCTAATTCTGTCAAGCGGCTGTTTCAGGATTTGTTCAAGGATGACTGCGGTGATTTGGAAAAGCGAGAAGAAAAAATCGCAGCATTTCTTGAGGACAGTGAAAAACTACGGCTGAAATATTTTCCGAACTATTACAGCTATAAACAGACGGCTCGTTCCGTTGCTGGATATCTGTTTCTCTATGAACCGGATAAATACTATATGTACAAAGCAAATGAGGCAAAGCTTTTTGCGGATTGCGTGGAGTACTATGGCGATTGGGGCACTGGCGACCAAATTAAACTGAAAGAATATTACCGGATGTGCGATGAACTTGTTGCAGAGATTAAGAACTGCAAAGAATTGATGTCCACGGATAAGAGCCGTTTTGATGGTCATTTCCAGTATATTCGTGATGATCTTGCTAATGATGAAGCAAAACACATACTTGCATATGATATCATCTATTGCACATCTGTGTATAACTTGTACAAAGGACTCACATTCAAAAATATCACATTCAAAGAGAAAAAACTATATCAGGAGCGTTTGAACAAGGCACTGGCACTGCAAGAAGAATATCAGAAAGCGGAAGAAGAGTATACTCTGCTGGATCAGGCAGTACAGCACTATGACGCAGTCTTTGTGCCCGGTACTGCTGTGGCAAATCTCAAGTATGGCCCTGGCAGAATCGTTGCCCGGAGGGATGCGGTTCTTGATGTTCAGTTTGAATCGCAACCAGATTTAATCAAATATGACTTCTGGCAAACTGTTACTGGGCATTATCTTAAATTTGAAGATTCGCTGGACAAAGAAACTGCTCAGCAATATGAGGATATTTTCCGCCGACATGACGGTATCAGCAGTGGACTGGTACGCCTTCAGAAAGAGCTTGAAGGATATCAGGACGTACTGGAATAATTAAAAGCAAGCTATACACAATAAAAGGTGCTGCCCCGTCAGATCAACCTGCGGGGCAGCACCTTTTTGTGTGTATGATTTTTTACTGATTTGCCTTTGCAATTCTGCTGCTCAGGTCAAACAGCCCCTGCCGCACTTCGGGCGGGGCGACCACTTCTATCTTGCCGCCAAAGCCGCAGACCCAGCCATAGAACTGGTCACTGACGCAGATGGGGACATCGAAGTGGAAAGACCCATCCTCTTCCGGCAGAAACATGGGCGTTGCGCCGAAGCGCTCCCGCATGGCACCTTCCAGATCCGCGGTGCACCGCAGGGTAACGCGATGCTCCGGCCCGCCGTACATTCCAAAGTGCTTGCGCAGATAGGCAGGCAGGTCAAGATCCGCAAACTGCTCCTGACCCCGCCGGGGCGCATCCAGCACCCGGACCCCGCTCATCTTGTCCACCCGGTAATGGCGGATGCCCTTTTCGTCGGCAAAGGCAATGAGGTAGTAGCACCCGTTCTCCCAGGCCAGCTGCCACGGGCTGACGGTCCTTTTCTCTTTCTCGCGGCTGTCGGCTTTTCTGTAGAGGAACTCCACCATTTTACCGTTGTTGATGGCCTCGTGCAGGGCATCGATGCTGTACAGCAGGCTCTTGCTGTCGGTCTTGGGGCGGCCCTCCACATAGACCTGACGCTGCAGCTGGCTGCCCTCGTAGTTGGAGCAGAGCTTTTCCAGCTTGTGGATCAGCCGCCTGCTCGTGGTGCCGGATACCACCCGGCTTGCCTGCACGGCATCCACCAGCAGCTTGAGCTCCGCCAGATCAAAGGTGCGGCTGGCAAGGAAATACCCGCCGCCCCGGCCCCGGCGCAGCTTGATGTCATAGCCCAGCGCACCCAGTGCCTCAATATCGCTGTACACGCTCTTGCGCTCACAGCGGATGCCCTGCGCCTCCAGCAGCTCCACCAGCTGCGGCACGTTCAGCAGGTGGTTTTCATCGGTCTGCTGCTCAAAAATGCGCAATAGCGCCAGCAGCTTGGATTTCTGGCCTTCCTGTTTGGGCATTCGGTACACCTCATTTTTTCGTGTTGTGCTAAACCTCTCAGTCCCGCTTTACTCACCAGCTCCCCCACTGGGGAAGCTGAGAAAAACAGCAGTGCTGTGTGCTGAAAAGGTTACGGCGCTTTCTTATCAAACGCCGCACGGCGCTGGGTGGACAGGCGGAACATCTCCTCCAGCTTTTCCCGGTCATCGGCCACAAGGGCGTTGCGCATCTCGTTCAGCGCCCCGCTGAACTGGTCGATCTCGGAGATGAGGTTTTCCTTGTTCCAGAGGAACAGCTCCGCCCACATCTTATCGTTGATGCGTGCAATGCGGGTCAGGTCCCGGAAAGAATCTCCGGTGTACTCGCACAGCGAGGTATTGTCGTTGGCGCACATCAGGCTGACAGCGATGGCATGGCAGAGCTGGCTGACATAGCCGATCATCCTGTCATGCTCCTGCACGGTCAGGGTGCAGATATGCTTGAAGCCCAGCACCTCGGCCAGCTCCCTGGCCCACTGAACGGCCTCCGGGGTGTTCTTTTCTGTGGGAGTCACGATGAAGTTGGCCGGGGCAAAATTCACCTCGGCGGCGTGCTCCACGCTGGAGGTCTCACGGCCCGCCATGGGGTGGCTGGCAATGAACTCCACGCCCGGCCTGCACATGGCCTGAATGGGCTCCACCAGACCGGTCTTTACGCCCGACACATCGGTAAAGATGCAGCCCTCCTTCAGCAGGTTGCCGTAGGTCCGGAACCACTCGAGCAGGGCCGTGGGGTACAAGCCAAAGATGATATGATCGGCCTGACGCACCAGATCCTCAAAATCGTGGGTCTTGCCGCTGGCGATATAGCCGTGGTCGAGGGCATACTGCAGATGGCCCTCGCTGCGGTTGATGCCGTCCACATGGAACCCGGCCCTGCTCAGCTCCAGAGCGTACTTGCCGCCCAGCAGGCCCAGGCCCACAATGAGATAACGCTTTGATTTATCCAACATGTTCCACCTCCGCGCCCAAAGGCTTGATGGCTTCCAGAAAATCCGGCCAGCTCTTGGCAATGGCCTCGGCCCCGCTGATGGGCAGGGCCAGCCCGGCGGCCAGCGCCAGCACCGCAAGGCTCATCACAACGCGGTGGTCGTTGTGGCCGGAAAGCGGCTGCTCCGGGGCATGGAGCGCGCCGGCACCCCCATGGATGGTAATGGTGCCTCCCTCGCTCTCCAGCTGCCCGCCGCAGGCCCGCAGCTCGGTCTCCATGGCCTCGATGCGGTCACTCTCCTTGATGCGGAGACGTTCGGCGTTGCGGATGACTGTGGTGCCCTCACACAGCAGGCCCAGCACCATCAGCACGGGGCCCAGGTCGGGGCAGTCGGCAAGGTCGATGTCCGTTCCGTGGAGCGGGGCCTTTTCAAACACCACGCCCTGCCCGGTGCGGGTAAATCTTGCCCCGCACCGCCGGAGGATCTCCAGAATGGCGGCATCGCCCTGCAAAGTCTCCTCAGACAGGCCGGTGATGGCCACCCCGCCGGTCACAGCGCCCAGCACGGCAGGAAAGGCCGCCTGGCTGTAATCGCCCTCCACGGTGTAATCACCGGGAAGATAGTGCTGCCCGCCGGGAATTTCCAGCGTGTTTTCATCCAGCCAGCGGCTCTCCACGCCAAAGGCGTGCTGCACCGCGCGGGTCATATCGATGTAGCTCCGGCTCTCCACAGGCGGGATGAGGTGCAGGGTGCTGGTGCCGCCCAGCAGGGGCAGGGCAAACAGCAGCCCGCTGATGAACTGGCTGGACACGTTGCCCGCCAGCTCGTATTCGCCCGGGGTCAGGGCACCTTCCACAGTCAGGCGGTCCGCGCCCTGCTCAAAACGCAGGCCCTGCTGCTGATACAGCGTTTTGTAGACCGACTGGGGCCGCTCCATCAGCCGCCCACGGCCTGTAAAAGTCACTTCCTGCCCGGTCAGGCTGGCCAGTGGGATGAGGAAGCGCAGGGTACTGCCGCTCTCACAGCAGTCCACGGGGGCATCAACCGGCAGAAAGCGGCCCAGCCCCTCCACCACCGCGTCGTTTTCACCGGTGGTAACACGGGCGCACAGTCGGCCCGCCGCGCCCAGCGTGGCGGAGATATCCTTACTGAAAGCAAGATGATGGAGATGGGAGGTTCCCTTTGCCAGCGCCGCGCAGAGCACCGCCCGGTGAGCCATGCTTTTGCTGGGCGGCGCGGCGATCCTACCCGCCACTGGGCGGGCGCGTTTTACCACCACATCCATCTTACATATCCCGGCCAATGGCCCATGCAACCTGACGGCACTTTGCCATGGCCTGTGCAAAGGCATCCGGGGTCAGGCACTGTGCGCCATCGCTCCATGCGTGGCGGGGATCATAGTGGACTTCCACCTCCAAACCGTCGGCACCGGCGGCCACAGCGGCGATCATCATCGGCTCAACCAGATTGGCCTTGCCGGTGGCGTGGCTGGGGTCCACAATGATGGGCAGATGGGTCTTTTCGTGGATGATGGGCACAGCGGAGAGGTCGAGGGTGTTGCGGGTGTACTTCTCAAAGGTGCGGATGCCCCGCTCACAGAGAATGACCTGCTCGTTGCCGCCGGCCATGATATACTCTGCGGACATGATCCACTCCTCGATGGTGTTGCACAGGCCGCGCTTGAGCAGAACAGGCTTGTGCATCTTACCCACGGCCTTGAGCAGCTGGAAATTCTGCATGTTGCGGGCACCAATCTGTACCACGTCCACATATTCCTCAAACTCCGGGATCCGGTCTTCGCTCATCAGCTCGGACACGATGGGCATTCCGGTGGCCTCCCGTGCCTTGACCATATCGAGGATGCCCTCGGTCTCCAGACCCTGGAAGGAGTAGGGAGAGGTGCGGGGCTTATAAGCGCCGCCGCGGAACAGGCTTGCACCGCCCGCCTTTACGCCGTTGGCAATGCGCAGTGCCTGCTCCTCGCCCTCGATGCTGCAGGGGCCTGCCATCACGGCGATCTTCTCGCCCCTGCCGATCTTCACGCCGCCGCAGTCGATGATGGAATCGGCGGGGTGGAACAGGCGGTTGGCCCGCTTATAGGGGGCGGACACGCGGGTGACGTTGTCGATCCAGGGGTTGGCCAGCACGTCGCGCTCATCGATCTTGGTGGTATCGCCCACCAGACCGAACACATTGTAATCCTTGCCGGTGATCAGGGTCACATCCAGGCCCTGCTTCTCGAATTTGTCTACGATCTTTTCCAGCTCTTCCTTGGGGGTGCCTTTTTTGGTCGAAATGATCATCTTGTTTCTTTTCCCTTCTGTTTTGTCTCTATGCTTTCCGTTTTGCTGCACAGCCTGCCCTACTTGCCAAGGGCTCCCCCTTCGGGGGAGCTGGCGAGCGAATGCGAGACTGAGAGGGTTGTTACTGCACCAGGTGCGTCTGCGCGCCGCCATCCAGCCGGAGCAGCTGCACAAGATAGGCGCAGGCATGAAGATATCCGCTGACCCCCTCGCCTGCAAAGCGGCCCTGACAGCCAAAGGAGACCACGTCCACGCTGCGGAAGGGCTCCTTGCCGCTGGGGTCGGCCAGCATCACTTCCACGGCGGGCACGCCGCACACCTGCAGCGCTTCCAGAATGGCCACGCTGTAATAGGCGTAGCCGCCCGGGTTGAGGATGATGCCATCGGCCCGGCCTGCCGCCGACTGGATCTCATCGATGAGGTCACCCTCGTGGTTGGACTGAAAAAAGTCCACCTGAACATCCATCTGGGCACAGCCCGCCTCGATATAATCCAGCAGTGTATTGAAATCGATCTGCCCCTCCATGCCCGGCTCCGTGAACTGGGTCAGGTTGAGGTTGGGACCGTTAATGACTAAAAATTTCATCCAGCGCCTCCATTGCCGCCGTCACGGCATCCGCAGGGGTGGTCTTGTTGGGGATCACAGCATCCGCTGCCGCCAGATAGAGCGGACGGCGCTGGGCTTCCATGGTTTTCAGGGCCTCAGGGCTGGTGGAAAGAGGCCTTCCGCCGCCCACCAGCAGATCCTCCAGCGGCCGGTCGATAAAGAGCACGATGCCGTTGGCGTGGAGCGCCCGGAGGTTTGCCGGATCTTTGACCACGCCGCCGCCGCAGGAGATGACCTGCCGGTTCTCCCTGGCAAAGCGGGCGGTCTGCGCGGCCTCCAGCTTCCGGAAGCCTGCCTCCCCCTCAGCGGCAAAGATGTCCGGGATGCTCCGGCCGTCGGCCTTGACGATCTCCTCGTCCAGATCCACGAACCGCTTGCCCAGCCGTTCCGCCAGAGCGCGGCCCAGGGTGGATTTGCCCGAGGAGGGCATCCCGATGAGGGCAATGTTCAGCTGTTCCCGCCGCAGTTCGTTGGTCACACGGGCGATCTCGGCACCGGCATCCTCAAACTTGCGGTCGAGGAAAAATTCTGCCGCATACACAGCCTGCGCCACCAGCATTTCCAGGCCGCCGACGGCAATGGGCACCCCCAGCTCCTCGGCCCGGAGGATGAGCTCGGTCTTATCAGGATTATAGATGACATCGATCACGGCTTCCAGCCCGGGCATGGAGGTGATATCCAGGGCGCTCACGCCCACATTGGGGTACATGCCCACCGGCGTGGTGTTGATGATGATCTGCGCCCCGGTGGTCAGGGCCTGGGCATAAGTCAGCTCCCCTTTTTCGGGATCGGGATGGCGGCTGACGGTATAGATCTGTTTCGCGCCCCGGTCATGGGCCACGGCCCAGGTGGTGTTGTGGGTGCCGCCGGTGCCAAGAATGAGTACAGTCCTGTCCTTGAACTCCACCCCGTGTGCATCGCACAGATAGGAGAAGCCGGGATAATCGGTGTTGTAGCCGTAGAGCAGGCCGTTCCTGTTGACGATGGTGTTCACGGCGTTGATGGCCTTGGCGTGGGGGTCGATGTAGGAGCAGTACTCCATGACCACCAGCTTATAGGGGATGGTGACATTGATGGCCCTGAACTGCCGCCGGGTCATAAAGGCCCGAACTTCCTCTTCCGTGGGCAGGGGGCACAGGTCGTACCGGTAGCCGCAGAGCATCTCGTGGATGACCTTGGAGTAGGAGTGGCCCAGCCGCCCGCCGATGAGTCCGTATTCCATTTACAGCACCTCCTTGCGGTAACCGGTGGGGTCCTCCATCCAGGCCATGCCGTATTTTGCGGTGAGCAGGTCGCCCACGGCCAGCGCGGCGGCACAGGTCTGCACAATGGCGGCCCGGGGCACGATGCAGGGGTCGTGGCGGCCCTGAATGGACAGCTCTGCGTCCTTCTTTGCGATATAATCCACCGTGTCCTGCGTTTTGTAGATGCTGGGGGTAGGCTTGACCGCCGTGCGGAACACCACGGGCATCCCGTTGGAGATGCCGCCGTTCAGGCCCGCATTGTGGTTGGTGGCGGTGACGATGCGCTCCCCCTGCATCCGGAAGGCATCGTTGGCCTCCGAGCCCTTCTGGTCCGCAAAGCCGAAGCCGGAGCCGAACTCGATGCCCTTGACCGCCGGGATGGAGAAGGCCAGGTGAGCGAGTTTGCTCTCCACGCTGTCGAAATAGGGCTCGCCCACGCCTGCGGGCAGGCCCAGAATGGCGGTCTCCAGCACGCCGCCCACACTGTCGCCCTCGGCACCGGCGGCACGGATGGCGGCCTTCATGGGTTCCTCCACACTGCCGTCCAGCAGGGCAAAGCCCTCGGACTTGTTCAGCAGTGCCTCGGCCTGCGCCGCCAGCGCGGCGGGATCATCCAGCGCAAAGGGGGCATCGCTGATCCCGGCACACCGCCCGATGTGCGTCACAATCTCGATCCCGGCCCGGTTCAGAGCGCCCAGCACCAGAGCGCCGCCCGCCACCAGCGCGGCGGTGACGCGGCCCGAAAAGTGGCCGCCGCCCCGGGCATCCTGATAGCCGTGGTACTTGGCGTAAGCAGTGTAATCCGCGTGGCCGGGCCGCAGCAGGTCAGCCGTTTTGGCATAGTCGCCGCTGCGGGTGTTCTGGTTTTCGATCATCAGGGCAATGGCGGTGCCGGTGGTGCGGCCGTTGACCACGCCGGACAAAAACTGCACCGCATCCCCCTCCACACGGGGGGTGGAAAGGCCGTCGCCCCGGGCACGGCGCTTGTCCATGCAGGCAGCAAGAAAGGCTTCCTCCACGGGCACGCCCGCCGCCATGCCGTCCAGCACCGCACCGACAGCCCTGCCGTGGCTCTCGCCAAAAATGGTCAGCGAAAGGTCGCTGCCAAAGGTGTTTTTCATGGCTTACTCCTCCACACCCAGCAGGGGGCGCAGGCCCTCCACGGGGATGGTCTCGGCCCGCCAGCAGCCCAGACCCGGCACCTTGATGACCGTGATCTGGCCGCCCTGAGCCTTTTTATCGTGCAGCATCTCGGCCAGCACCTTTTCCTTGTTATAGGTGGTGCGGGTGGGCAGGCCAATGCGGCGGTAGACCGCCCGCACCCGCTTCTGCAGCGCCTTGGATTCGATCATGGGCAGCATGCCCAGCGCCACGCATTCGCCGTGGAACAGGCCCACGGTGCGGCGGCCCTTGATGCCCTTGACGGCCTCGATGCCGTGGCCGA
>ERZ772858.2259-NODE-2259-length-15149-cov-13.537962_pt1 | contig 15149 bp, 14 predicted proteins | sample MGYA00512136_ERZ772858 | MGnify/ENA primary metagenome ERZ772858 (study PRJEB29015, sample SAMEA2737726) | human gut metagenome | biome: human gut; feature: human-associated habitat; material: faeces | place: China | collected 2012 ...
CGACAACTCTGATATCTTATCATGTTTGTCATTGTTTGTCAACAACTTTTTTCATTTTATTTAGAAAATATAGAGCGGAGAAGGAGGGATTTGAACCCTCGCGCCGGTCAACCCGACCTATACCCTTAGCAGGGGCACCTCTTCGGCCACTTGAGTACTTCTCCAGATATTTTCTATATAAAATTACGTCCTTACGTGACGCATTGTTTATTCTACTAAAAACAGTCCTTTTTGTCAACCTCTTTTTTAATTTTTATTATATTTCTGATGCAAATTTCTTAATTGACGTCTCATATAGATTATTTCCATCCTGATCGATTACTACAATGGCCGGAAAATTCTCTACATATAACTTTCGGATTGCTTCTGCACCAAGATCTTCATAACATACAATCTCGGATTTTCTGATACACTTTGAGAGCAGAGCACCTGCTCCACCTACTGCTGCAAAATAGACTGCATGATTGCGGATAATAGCGTCTATAACCTCTTTTGATCTCTTTCCCTTGCCAATCATTGCTTTTTCACCAAGATCAAGCAGGGTAGGGGCATACTTATCCATACGAGTGGCTGTAGTTGGTCCCGCAGATCCAATCGGACGTCCTTCACGGGCAGGAGAAGGACCCATATAATATATTGTTGCATCTTTGATATCAATCGGTAATTGCTCTCCCCGATCCAATGCTTCTATCATCCTCTTATGTGCGGCATCCCTTGCTACATAGATTGTCCCTGTGATGTATACATAATCCCCGGAATGAAGTTTTTTTGTCACTTCTTCTGTGATGGGTGTTGTAATATGCTGATCCATACCTGTTCCTCCTTATATCGTTCTGACTGCATGACGATTTACATGGCAACAGATATTAACCGCCACAGGAAGCCCTGCAATATGTGTCGGATAAGTATTTATATTAACAGCAAGGGCGGTAGTGGTTCCACCTAATCCTCCCGGTCCAATGCCAAGCTTATTGATTTTTTCCAGCATTTCTTTTTCCAGATCTGCAACATAAGGAATCCCGGAATGTTCATTTACCGGTCTTGTCAGTGCTTTTTTGGCCAGAACTGCACATTTTTCAAATGTTCCGCCGACTCCAACACCAACTACCATTGGAGGACACGCATTTGGTCCTGCATCTTTTACGGCAGTAAGAATCGCATTTTTTACTCCGTCTATTCCATCCGCAGGTTTTAACATGAAAATACGGCTCATATTTTCACTTCCAAATCCCTTCGGAGCAAATGTAATCGTCACCTTATCTCCGGGAACAATCGAATAGTGGATAATTGCCGGTGTATTATCTTTCGTGTTTTCACGAAGAATCGGGTCAGCTACAACGGATTTACGGAGATACCCTTCCGTATAACCCTGGCGCACACCTTCATTGATTGCATCTTCCAGCCATTGCCCTTCAAAATGCACGTCCTGACCGATTTCTACAAAAAATACAGCCATTCCGGTATCCTGACAGATAGGAATCATTTCTTCTCCCGCAATTTTAAGATTTTCCTGCAGCTGCAGAAGAATTTTTTTTCCAAGTTCGGATTTTTCTTCTTCTGCAGCCTTTTTCATGGCATGTTCCATATCTTCCGCAAGAAAATGATTCGCTTCAATGCACATTTCTTTTATATTTCTTGTGATTTCTTCTGTCTGTATGGTCCGAATCATGATGGATCACCTTCCGTCTCATTTTCTTCTGTTGCTTCTTCTTCCGGTGGCATCAGTGATTTATCTTCTACGACTCTTGCAATGCTTGCAACCGTCACACCACTTTTGAGATCAATCAGTTTTACACCAGAGGTTACACGTCCCAGTAATGCCGTATCGTTTACGCGAATTCGAATGATGATTCCTTCTGTTGTAATCAACATCAGTTCATCATCTTTTACGACAGACTTCACTCCGATCAGATTTCCAGATTTTTCTGTGATTTTATAGCATTTTACACCTTTTCCACCACGGTTCTGTGTTGTAAACTCGTTGATCAGTGTACATTTTCCAAGACCTTTTTCCGATACGATCATGACGGACTCTCCCTGGGAAGCCATCTGCATGGCGATTACTTCATCTCCGGCAGTAAGGTTCATTCCAATGACTCCCATTGTCGTACGACCGGTTGCACGGACATCGGCTTCTTTAAACCGGATACACTGTCCATACCGGGTAAATAACAGAATTTCTTCATCATCCCCGGTAATTTTTACTTCGATCAATTCATCATCATCACGCAGACTGATCGCTGCCAATCCTGTTTTCCGGATGTTTTCATAGTCAAGCACGGAAGTTTTTTTCACTATTCCGTTTTTGGTTGCCATAAACAGATATTTATCCTTCTCATAATCTTTGATCGGGATCATTGCGGTAATCTTTTCATCCGGCTGTAACGGAATGATATTGATAATTGCGGTTCCTCGGGAAGTCCGGCTGGCTTCCGGAATTTCATATGCCTTAATCCGGTACACACGTCCCATATTGGTAAAGAACATCAGGTAATGGTGGGAGGTTGTCATAAGCATTTCCACGATATAATCATCCTGAATGGTCTCCATTCCCTTAATTCCCTTGCCTCCACGGTGCTGGCTTTTGAAATTATCGGTTCCCATGCGCTTGATATAGCCAACTTTTGTCATGGTAATGACCGTATTGGTTTCCGGAATCAGATCCTCCATGGAAATATCAAACTCATCGTATCCGATCTGTGTTCTTCTGTCATCGCCATATTTATCTGCAATTTCCAGAATTTCTGTGCGGATAACTGCAAGAAGTTTTTTCTCATCTGCAAGAATTGCCTTAAGTTCCGTGATCTGTGCCATGAGGTCTTTATACTCGTTTTCGAGTTTCTCACGTTCCAAACCGGTCAGGGTCTTCAGACGCATATCAACAATTGCCTGTGCCTGTGCATCGGATAATCCAAACCTCTCCATCAGGGAATTCTTTGCGTCTGCAGTTGTACGGCTTCCGCGAATAATGGAAATCACTTCATCAATGTTGTCTAATGCAATGATCAATCCCTGTAAAATATGCGCACGTTCTTCCGCCTTGTTCAGGTCAAATCTGGTACGTCTTGTGATAACCTCTTTCTGGTGAATGAGATAATAGTTAAGTAATTCATATAAATTCAGAATTTTTGGCTGGTTATCCACAAGCGCAAGGTTGATAACGCCAAATGTATCCTGCATCTGTGTGTGTTTATATAATAAATTCAAAACAACACTTGGATTTACATCTCTTCGAAGCTCAATAACAATGCGCATGCCTTCGCGATCAGACTCGTCCCGAAGATCTGTAATTCCATCAATTCTTTTATCTTTGTGCAGTTCTGCAATTTTTTCAATCAGTCTGGCTTTGTTGACCAGATACGGAAGTTCGGTGACAACAATACGGTTTTTTCCGTTATCCATCGGTTCAATATCTGTCACAGCGCGTACACGGATTTTACCACGGCCGGTCCGGTATGCCTCATTGATACCGGCAGTACCCAGGATCACACCTCCGGTTGGAAAATCTGGTCCCTTGATGATGTTGATTAATTCATCAATGTCGGTCTCTTTCTCCTCAATATCGTTGTCAATTAATTTCACAACGGCATGAATGACATCCCGCAGATTGTGAGGAGGAATATTTGTTGCCATACCGACCGCAATACCTGTCGTTCCGTTTACCAGAAGGTTCGGGTAGCGCGCCGGAAGTACGGTAGGTTCTTTTTCTGTTTCATCAAAGTTCGGGGTAAAGTCAACGGTATCTTTGTTGATGTCCCGAATCATCTGCATGGAAATTTTTGAAAGCCTTGCCTCTGTGTATCGCATGGCGGCAGCACCGTCTCCATCCACAGAACCAAAGTTACCATGTCCGTCGACAAGTGGATATCTGGTCGACCATGGCTGTGCCATGTTGACAAGTGCCCCGTAAATGGAGCTGTCCCCGTGCGGATGGTATTTACCCATCGTATCCCCGACAATACGCGCACATTTACGATGTGGCTTGTCCGGTGTATTACTCAGTTCGATCATGGAATACAGGACACGCCGCTGTACCGGCTTTAATCCATCCCTGACATCCGGAAGCGCACGGCTTGCGATAACGCTCATCGCGTAGTCGATGTAGGAGGTTTCCATCGTTTTCTTCAGGTCAACCTGTTGAATTTGGTCAAATATTTTATCGTCCACTGATCTGCTCCTCCCTAAATATCAAGATTCTGTACATACTTGGCATTTTCTTCTATAAATTCCCGTCTCGGCTCTACTTTATCACCCATCAGAGTCGTGAATGTTACGTCAATTTCCGATGAACTTTCGTCATCCATCATAACCTGTTTTAAAATCCGGTGCTCCGGATCCATGGTGGTTTCCCATAACTGTTCCGCATCCATCTCACCAAGTCCTTTGTAACGCTGGATCTTATTATTCTGATCGCGCCCGATTTCCACAAGAATATTGTTTAATTCTTCATCACTGTATGCATACCAGACATTTTTGTTTTTCTCAATTTTGTAAAGCGGCGGGGTAGCAAGATAAACATGTCCCTGCTTAATAAGCTCCGGCATAAAACGATACAAAAATGTCAGCATGAGTGTTGCAATATGTGCACCGTCCACATCGGCATCTGTCATAATAATAATTTTGTTATAACGCAGCTTGGATATATCAAAATCTTCATGAATTCCGGTACCGAACGCCGTGATCATTGCCTTGATCTCGGCATTATCATAAATACGATCGAGTCTTGCCTTCTCCACATTTAAAATTTTTCCGCGAAGCGGGAGAATTGCCTGTGTTGCACGGCTTCTTGCAGTTTTTGCAGAACCACCGGCGGAATCTCCCTCAACGATAAAGATTTCACAATTTTTTGGATTTTTGTCGGAACAATCCGCAAGTTTTCCCGGAAGGGCAGTACCCTCAAGTGCTGTCTTTCTTCTGGTCAGATCACGTGCTTTCCGGGCTGCCTCCCTGGCACGCTGTGCCAGAAGTGATTTTTCACAGATATTTTTTGCCACATCCGGATTCTGCTCCAGAAAATACGTCAGCTGTTCCGTAACCACAGAATCTACAGCACCACGTGCCTCACTGTTTCCGAGTTTCTGCTTGGTCTGTCCTTCAAACTGTGGCTCTTCAATTTTGATACTGATGATTGCTGTCAATCCTTCACGGATATCATCTCCGGTAAGTGCCGCATCGCTGTCTTTTAAAATTTTCGCTTCGCGCGCATACGAATTAAACGTTTTGGTCAACGCATTTCGAAAACCGGCAAGATGTGTTCCACCTTCCGGCGTAATGATGTTGTTAACAAAACTAAACGTGGAATCGTTAAAAGAATCATTATGCTGCATTGCAACTTCCACGTAAACTCCGTCACGATTTCCCTCACAGTAAATAACTTCCGGATATAACGGTTCTTTTCCGCGGTTTAAATACTCCACAAATTCCTTGATTCCACCGGCATAATGGAATTTATGATTATGCAGACTATCTTCCCTCGTGTCTTTTAATGTAATGCATAATCCTTTTGTCAGAAAAGCAGTTTCTCTTAAACGCTGTTTGAGCGTGTTGTAATCATATACGGTTTCTTCAAAGATTTCCGCATCCGGCAGAAAATGAACCTTTGTACCGTGAAGTTGTGGATCACAGTCCCGGACTGCCGCTACCGGTCCATCCGCTTTTCCTCTCTTGTAACTTTGCATATACACTTTTCCGTCATGATATACTTCAACCGTTAACCAGGCGGAGAGGGCATTAACAACAGAAGCACCTACTCCGTGCAGTCCTCCGGATACTTTGTATCCTCCGCCGCCAAACTTTCCACCCGCATGCAGAACAGTAAACACAACTTCCAGTGCAGACACACCGGCTTTGTGATTCATTCCGACAGGAATTCCACGTCCATCATCTTCAACGGTTATGGAATTATCTTTTTCTATGGTCACCTCAATGTTTTTACAATAACCGGCAAGTGCTTCATCTACCGCATTATCAACAATCTCATAGACCAGATGATGCAGTCCGCGTGCAGATGTACTTCCGATGTACATTCCGGGTCTCTTTCTGACCGCTTCGAGTCCTTCAAGAATCTGAATCTGATCTGCCCCATATTCCTGATTATTATTTGTTAATTCGCTCATCAATTTCCTCCTCATCCAATGGATGAACCTTTCCTTTATATCTCTTCAACCGATTCCTTTTCATAAACATTTCCGTTTATCACCTGGAAAATTTTGTTGATACAAAAACGGTTCTTTACAAATTCCTCCAACCCTGTACATGTAATGACAGTCTGTATTTTAGCAATACTGTTCAGCAGGTAATTCTGTCGGTTACTGTCAAGTTCCGATAACACGTCGTCCAGCAGCAATACCGGAGTATCATGAATGGATCTCCTGACCAGATCAATCTCCGATAATTTCAAAGAGAGTGCAGAAGTACGCTGCTGTCCCTGAGAGCCAAACTTACGGATATCCACATTATCAACGGAAAACAGCATATCATCTCTGTGTGGCCCTACCGTTGTCTGGCAGAGTTTCAAATCCCGATTCTGTGCCCGCAGCAATTCATCCGAAAAAAGATCAGCTGTAATATTTGGCTCATACTTTAATACCAGGTGTTCCCTGCCACCGGAAATTCTCGAATGGATTTCTGAAATAATTTCATTCAGTTCCTCCACAAATTTTTTTCGTTTCCGGATGATTCTTGTTCCATACTCCAGTAACTGCATATCCCATACCGGAAGAGTATCCACAAGGTCCGGGCGAAAAGAAATATCTTTCAACAATTTGTTTCTCTGATTCAACACTTTGTTGAAATTGGATAAATCTGACAAATATAGTTTATCCAACTGACAGAGTTCTAAATCAATAAATCTTCTTCTCTCCGCAGGTCCGTTTTTTATAATATTTAAATCTTCGGGCGAAAAGAAAACGATATTGAGTATTCCAAACAACTCACTTGCCTTTTTGATCGGAATCTTATTCACAGCCACGCCTTTTGATCCACTTTTTCTAAGATGCATATCAATCTGGTACTCTTTTTCTTTTTTCTTTACGACAGTACGGATATGTGATTCTTTCTCACCAAACCGAATCATCTCTTTATCACGGCTTCCTTTGTGGGATTTTGTTGTACCACTCAGATAAGCAGCTTCGAGAATATTGGTTTTCCCCTGTGCATTGTCTCCGTAAAGAATATTGGTTCCTTCATCCAGGTGAATATCCAGATTTTCATAATTTCGAAAATTTCGCAGCTCGATTGATTTTATGATCATTGAACTATCTGAATTGTTTCACCCTGAAAGGTAACAACATCCCCATTATGTAATTTTTTTCCTCGTTGAAGTTCTGTCTGACCGTTTACCGAAACCTGCCCATCTAAAATAACCATTTTGGCATCCACACCGGAACCAACAACTCCGGCTTTTTTCAACGCCTGTCCAAGTTTGATAAATTCGTCTTCTTCACGGATATTTACTGTAATCATGTAATCTCCTAATTTGCAGCATTATTAAAGTTAACAGGAAGAATAAGATAAATGAATTTTCCTTCATCATCTTTGATAAAACATGGAGCTTTTGGGTTTACCATATAAAGACTTATAGTTTCTTCATCGATAACACGCAATGCATCAATGAAGAATTTTGGATTAAATCCAATCAGGATGTCTTTTCCTTCTTTCTCGATATCGATATCTTCATTCATGGAACCGATGAAAGAATTGATTTTTAACTCCATACTTCCATCTGTGATATTCATAATGATCGGCTTTTTGTCACCTTCTTTGACAAGAAGAGTAGCACGATCAATACAATCAAGTAATTCTTTTTTGTTGACTATAACTTTCGTTTCATAAGCAGATGAGAGCATCTGATCAATGCGGAAATATTCTCCTTCGATCAGGCGGGATACAACCGTAGTAGTATCAAATTCAAAAACGATATGGTTGTCCGTCAGGTAGATGAGTACATCATCATCAACTCCACCTGGAACAATTTTGCTGATTTCCTGTAATGTTTTTCCAGGAACGACAACCTTTTTATTTTCGTAATTATTTTTAAGTTCTATATTACGAATGGAGATACGATGACCATCAAGAGAAACAACTTTCAGTTCATTCTCATTAATTTCAAACAGTTCACCTGTCATAAGTTTGTTATTGTCGTTATCAGCAATGGAAAAGATTGTTTGTCTGATCACTTCCTTCAGTGTGAACTGGGAAATCACGATTGCATCATTTTTTTCAATGTATGGAAGATATGAAAAATCGTCTCCGGATTTTCCTACAATATTGAATTTTGCTTTTTCACAGGAGATAACTGTCTTAAAGGAGGCATCTGTTTCAATCGTAACATCACTGTCTGGAAGTTTACGTACAATTTCGGAAAAGATTTTTGCATCCAGTGCAATAACACCACGTTCCGCAATCTCTCCTTCTACGCGAGTTTCGATTCCTAGTTCCATATCGTTTGCCATTAATTTAATTTCATTCGTAGAAGCATCGATAAGAATACATTCGAGTATTGCCATAGTTGTACGGGTAGGAACAGCTTTGGATACGATATTTACTCCGCGCAATAAATTTGATTTAGAACAGATCAGTTTCATGAAAAACTCCCTCCTGGTATAAATAAAAATATATTAAGACATTCGTCTTAGTCTTAATAGGGGCTGTTAATATGTGAATAAGCCCCTTCATGTTAGATGTTAAGCGGTTTCCGGCGTTTGATAACCGGCTTGAAAGCATGTGAAAGGCGTGAGGATACTTAAAGTAAGTCTGTGGAACAAATTTTAGGAGATTTACGTTAAGAACCTCATGCACAATCCATCCACTGTGGATAAACGTGAATAAGTTGAAATTAAAAAAAGCAAATAAAAGCACATTATAATAGGAAGAAACTCATTTAGTTTGGATTTATCTTCTTTTTGATGGTTTCAATCATATTTCTTGTAGTTTCGTTTTTTTCGTATTCTTCGGTAACTTTCTTGATACCGTGGATAATTGTAGAATGATCGCGTCCGCCGAGTAAAGAACCTATGGTATCCAGTGGACTTTCGGTCATATTTTTGCATAAATACATAGCAATCTGGCGTGGTTTTGCCACATCGCTGCTTCTTGTCTTTGAAATCATCTGATCCACAGAGATGTGGTAATGTTCGGAAACAACTTCAATAATGAGCTGCGGAGTGATTTCACGTGGCTTGTCCGGAGTGATAATGTTGGAAAGTTCTTTTTCTGCAATATCCATTGTAATTGGAATGTGGACAAGATTGTTATAAGCAAGAAGTTTATTTAATGCTCCTTCAAGTTCACGCACGTTTGATTTAATGTTGTTTGCAATGTAGCTTAATACTTCATCATCAATGTCAAAGTTATCCGATTCGGCTTTTTTCCGGAGAATAGCCATACGTGTTTCATAATCCGGCACTCCGATATCTGCCATCAGTCCCCACTCAAAACGGGAACGGATACGCTCTTCAAGGGTTTCCATTTCTTTTGGTGGTTTATCGGATGTCAGTATAATCTGTTTTCCCTGTGTCTGGAGTGCGTTGAATGTGTGGAAAAACTCTTCCTGTGTACTTTCTTTTCCGATGATAAACTGGATATCGTCAATCATAAGGACATCCACTTTCCGGTATTTGTCACGAAATTTTGTCATGGATGAAGCATTACCGTTTCGAATGGATTCAATTACTTCATTCGTAAATTCTTCGGATGTAACGTAGATAACCTTGGCATTCGGATTCTGGTTTAAAATAAAGTGCCCGATGGAGTGCATAAGATGGGTTTTTCCCAGTCCCGGACCGCCGTAAATGTAAAGCGGATTATATGCTTCTCCAGGAGATTCTGCGACTGCAAGGGAGGCCGAATGTGCAAAACGGTTATTATTACCAACGACAAATGTATCAAATGTATAATTTGGATTAAGATTAGATTCATCTGCGGTTACGGCAGGTGTAGCTTTTGCTGGTTTTGTGTTTAATTTCAGCGTCCTGGCTTCTTCCGGAAGGATGAATTTGATTTCATATTCAATTTCTGTAATTTCTACGATCGCAACGCGAAGTGGTGCAAGGTACTTCTTGGAAATATAGCTTAAAGCCATCTGTTCGGAAGGAACCAGGATATAGAGAGTATTTCCCTCAATGGCAAAGATTTCTAAGGGACGAATCCACGTATCGAAGGAGACATCACTGATTTCGTACTCCTGTTTTACCGTATTTAAAATTTCATCCCATTTTTCAATAATCTTATCCATCTGCTTTTCTCCACATTATTCTTATAAAAAAGGATACTATCCCATAATCCTATTCCTATCTATAATACACCATTTTCGGTATAGAATCAACTTTTTAGACGTCCTTTTATATTTTTCAAAACTAACATATAAACATATGGATAAAAGGCGAAATAATGCGTTTCAGGGATATGGAGGTATGGTATGGATGTTGATGGAAACAGAGTTATCCAAGAGGTATTGACAGTTTATCCACAAGTTATCCCCAAATTGTGGATAACTTATTATTTCGTGGAAAAGCGTGGATACTATATATAGTGGACTGCTTTTCTTCCTTATTATATGTAGTGTTTATAACATTAAATTAGGAAAAAACCTTGATTTTACTTGACTTGTAGCGTTTTTCTGATATAATGCTAAGTGATGTTTTTTAACGTAGAGGAGGTGGATACGAAATGAAGATGACATTCCAACCAAAAAAAAGACAGAGAGCCAGAGTTCATGGTTTCAGAAGCAGAATGAGTACTGCAGGCGGAAGAAAAGTATTGGCTGCTAGAAGATTAAAAGGTAGAAAAAAATTATCAGCTTAGGCCACATTATTGTGGTCTTTTCTTCTATTATGAGGATATTTTCAGATGAAGTTCTCAGAATCATTAAAGAAAAGTAAAGATTTTCAGAATGTGTATAACAAAGGAAATTCATATGCAAACCGTTTATTGGTTATGTATGTTCTGGAAAATCACACAGACAAAAACAGATTAGGTATATCCGTTAGTAAAAAAGTAGGAAATAGTGTTATAAGACATCATTTGACCCGTCTGATCAGAGAGGGGTACCGGCTACAGGAGGACATGTTCAATAGTGGTTTGGACATTGTAGTCATCGCAAGAGGAACAGCGCGTGATGCTTCGTTTCATCAGATTTCGAGCGCACTGAAACATCTTGGAGGTCTTCACAAAATAATACATTAATATGGAAAAGAAGATGGAATTCTATTGAAAAAATTACTTATTGCATGTATTAAATTCTATCAGAGATATATTTCTCCCATGAAGTCAACGAAATGTCCGTATTATCCGACCTGTTCCTGTTATGGACTGGAAGCTGTGCAAAAGTATGGTGCGATAAAGGGTGGGGCACTGGCTGCCTGGAGAATTTTGCGATGTAATCCTTTTTCTAAGGGAGGATATGACCCGGTTCCATAAACCAAATGGAGGTTTTTATGTCAGGCATGATTGAATTGACAGCGTATTCCGGAAAATTCCTCGGACCGATTGCAAAGGTTCTTGGATGGATCATGAGCGGAATTTACGATATTGTTTTAAAAATTTCCGGTGGTACGATCAACAGTGTACCGCTTGCAATCGTTCTCATGACGATTTTGATCTATATGTGTCTTTTGCCATTGACAATCCAGCAGCAGAAATTCTCGAAACTTTCGCAGAAAATGCAGCCGGAACTGAATGCGATCCGTGATAAATATAAGAATCGCAAGGATCAGGAAGCCATGATGGCAATGAATCAGGAGACACAGCTTGTATATCAGAAATATGGTATTTCTCCATCCGGAAGCTGTATCCAGATGCTTATCCAGATGCCGATTTTGTTTGCTTTATATCGTGTATTTTATAATATTCCGGCATATATCGGAAGTGTGCGTGATTCTTTTTATACGATTTCCGGAAACGAGACGTTTCATGGTCTGGTCGGTGGAATTATGAATACCGATGGGTTTGTGAAAAAAGTTTCGGATTTAATGACAAAATTTAATGTGGTTACATCCAGTGGACTGAATATAAAAAATGTTGCAGATACTTTAAACGGAGCATCGGGAAAGGATCTTGCCAATTATATTACCGATATTGTGTACAAGCTTCCATCCACAGCGTGGGATAAGTCGGTAGACGGCAGTATTTTCCAGCAGTTTCCGTCACTTACGGATCAGATTAATTCCACAATGCATGATATGAACCATTTTAATTACTTTCTGGGGCTTAATATTTCGGATACCCCGTGGGCAATTATAAAAAGCAGTATGGAAGGTCATGCGTGGCTGCTTGTGATTCTGGCGGTTCTGATTCCGGTATTGTCTTATATTACACAGGTGATCAATATCAAGTTGATGCCAACCGCAGCTACCGCAGGTGGGGATAATGATCAGATGGCAAGACAGATGAAAACTATGAATACCATGATGCCTCTGATGTCTTTGTTTTTCTGTTTTGTGACACCGGTTGGTCTCGGTATTTACTGGATTGCCAGTGCCGTGTGCCGTGCGGTTCAGCAGTTCTTTATCAACAAGCATATTGAAAATCTTAATCTTGAGGATATTATTGCAAAGAATCAGGAAAAGGTGAAAAAGAAACGGGAGAAGATGGGCGTTACTGAGGAACGCATCCGTCAGGCAGCGGCAATGAATACCAGATCCATCCAGTCGAAGGCAAATGTTTCTTCTGCAAACAGGGAACTGGAACTTGAAAAGGCAAATGCAGCGAAAGCAAATGCAAAGCCGGGAAGTATGGCAGCGAAAGCAAATCTTGTAAAAGAATTTAGAGAAAAGAATAATCGTAAATAAGAGGGGGCAGTTATATGGAGTTTATTGAGATTTCTGCTAAAAATGTGGATGACGCGATTACACAGGCTACTGTTCAGCTGGGAATAACCAGTGATCAGCTTGAGTATGAGGTTCTTGATAAAGGAAGTACCGGTTTTCTTGGAATCGGAAGTAAAAATGCAGTAATTAAGGCTCGTAAGAAATTTTCCATTGATGAGAATGTTGTTGAATTTTTATCTTCCATTTTTGATGCGATGAAGATGGAGGTAGAAATTCTCGTTGCAGTAAATGAGGAAGAACATATCATTGAAGTAGAGTTAAAGGGAGATGATATGGGAATTCTGATCGGTAAGAGAGGACAGACGCTGGATTCTCTTCAGTATCTGACAAATCTTGCAATCAACAAACATTCCGATGAATATTATAAGGTTAAGATTGATACGGAAGATTACAGAAAGAGAAGAAAAGAGACACTTGAGAATCTTGCAAAGAATATTGCGTACAAGGTAAAGCGCACCAAGCGCCCGGTTTCTCTTGAACCAATGAATCCTTTTGAGCGACGGATCATTCATTCTGCACTTCAGAATGATCGTTATGTTACAACACACAGTGAAGGGGATGAACCATATCGCCATGTAGTTGTAACATTAAAGAAATAAGGAACTGACTGATAGAGTTAAAAAATAAGGTGAATATCCAGTTTTGGGTATTCACCTTTGTTTAGAATTGGAGAGACTTATGAATTCAGATACAATTGCTGCAATTGCGACTGCGATGTCTCCTTCGGGAATTGGGATTATCCGGATCAGCGGAGAAGACGCGTTGCCGGTTATTGACCGGATTTATCGTTCGAAATATGGTCATAAAAAATTGAGTTTATGTGAAAGTCATACCATTCATTATGGATATATTTATGACGATAACGAGATGATGGATGAAGTGATGGTTTTACTCATGAAGGCGCCACATTCTTATACAAAAGAAGATACGGTGGAAATTGACTGTCATGGCGGTGTCTATGTTATGAAAAAAATTCTGGAAACAGTAATCAAACATGGTGCACGGCCGGCAGAACCCGGCGAATTTACGAAACGGGCATTTTTAAATGGCCGGATTGATCTGACACAGGCAGAATCCGTTATTGATGTTATCAACGCAAAAAACGAATTTGCACTGAAAAGTTCACTTTCCCAGTTGCAGGGGGCGGTTCTTGTGGATATCCGAAAGATCCGGGCAGATATATTGCATGAAATTGCCTTTATAGAATCTGCCTTGGATGACCCTGAACATATTTCTCTGGATAATTATCCACAAACTTTACACAATACTGTGGATAACTTGGTTATAAAAATTGATAAAATCCTCAAAACCTTTGAAAATGGGCGTTTTCTGAAGGAAGGTATCAACACTGTAATTGTGGGTAAACCCAATGCAGGTAAGTCTTCTCTGTTGAATATTCTGGTGGGAGAGGAGCGTGCCATTGTTACAGAGATTGCCGGTACAACACGCGATATTCTGCAAGAGCAGATTCAGATCGGTGGCATTGGATTAAACGTCATTGATACTGCCGGGATCCGCGACACAGAAGATATTGTTGAAAAAATCGGTGTCAACAAATCCAGAGAATATATTGAAAAAGCAGACTTGATCATCTATGTTGTGGATTCCTCTACAGAACTGGATGAAAACGACCAGGAGATCATTGAAGCCATTCAGGATAAGAAAGCAATCGTTCTGTTAAATAAATCCGATCTGGATGCCAAGACTGATGCAGCCATTTTACAGGAACGTTTAGACAAACCGATTCTTTCCATTTCAGCAAAAAATAACACCGGAATCCATGAGCTGGAAAAACTCATTGAGGAGATGTTTTTCAGTGGAAAACTGTCCTTCAATGATGAAGTATATATCACAAATATCCGTCAGAAAAATGCTCTGGCAGAGGCAGAGAGCAGCCTGAAAATGGTGTTACAGAGCATAGACGACGGAATGCCGGAAGATTTCTTTACCATTGATATGATGAATGCCTATGAGGTCTTAGGCACGATTATCGGCGAATCTGTGGGTGAGGATCTGGTAAATGAGATCTTCAGTAAATTCTGTATGGGTAAATAAACTAACAGGATTTAGCTCAATTATTGTTTTGTGAAATAATAATTAGATTATGAACAAGTACTATAAGTAGATTACAAATATCTACTCGGATAAATTCTCTTTGTAAAAACATGGAGTAATGTTTATTTTGTATATTGTTTGTATGTTATATAATCAATAGAAAATATGATAGTATTTTCCATTTGTTATATAGCAGTTGTAATATAAAGTAATATTTCTATGAGGAAAAATATATGCCAGTTATAAAAGAAAATTATGATGTTTGTA
>ERZ772858.2263-NODE-2263-length-15122-cov-7.150528_pt1 | contig 15122 bp, 21 predicted proteins | sample MGYA00512136_ERZ772858 | MGnify/ENA primary metagenome ERZ772858 (study PRJEB29015, sample SAMEA2737726) | human gut metagenome | biome: human gut; feature: human-associated habitat; material: faeces | place: China | collected 2012 ...
TTGTGTAAACTGGTTTCGTCAACTTCCGAGGTAGCGTAAAAGTTGTAAAGTGCTGCTTACACAATTCATCCTTCTGTTTTTTTAACAACTTTTGGAGCGTTGCCCGTTCTTCATCTGTCATGATCTGCTTTCAATCTCCTTCAATCACGTATAATCAACCTCTGCCCCGGCGTGCTTAGTAAAGCCCGGCTTCTTCTTTGGCTTTTTCTCTCAGCCCCGACAATACGCTGTCGTCCGGCATCAGGTTCATCAGAACGTATTCTGCTTCATTTACCATTGTTTCGGCTTTCAGCTTCCGGATGCGCAGATCCTTGCTTTTGTCCGTTTTGTACTTTTTCTGGACCATCAGCATCGTCAGGTATACGCCATAGTACCATTTTTTTAAAAATTCGTTTTCTTTTTTAGTCATTGGCTTCTCCTTAGTAAATACCGATTTCCGCTGCAGCTTTTCTCATCAAATATCCCATCGTGTAGGTGTCATCTGGACACAAGCTTTTAAACACATATTCCGCTTCAGCGGCTTTTGCTTCGGCCCTAATCCTTTGTTCACGGGCAATATCGCTCTTGTCAGTTTGGGATATTTTCTTTGTTATTAGCTCCGACCTGTACAGTCTATAGAACCAGTTTGCCAGAAACTTTTTTTCTTTTTCAGTCATTTATTTCCCTTCCTTCATTTTCAATAGCGAATAATCAACTGCTGTCCTGGTTTGATATCATCGTTATGGCCAATCCCGTTGTCCTGCTGAATCTGGTACATGACATGCCGGATATCCTGATCATTCTTGCATACCTGGCCAGCGATACTCCAAATTGTTTCTCCTTCCCTTACACAATGTGTATAGGTTTGATATGGCTCCTGTTCGGCATCTCCGCTGCCAGCGTAGACAATGGCCGAATATGCCAGGGTAATCGCAATGGCTATACATGCTAAAGTACGCGGCATGCTATTCATCCGTTGCTTCTTCATCCCGGATTCCTCCTTTACAAGAGATATTGGTGTCCTTGGCTCATGACATCCAGAATCATAGCCTCTACGTTATCGCCTGTCACATTGACTCGCATCAGTTCGCTATTATCAATGCCATCGGAAATAATGACCGTATTGCCATTATCTGCTAATAGGAAAATAACGTATTTTTGACCCCAGGCCAGGGCATGACTCAAATCATCCAAGGCCATCTGCTTATGGTAGTTTTCTATCTCTATCAAGTTCATTTTTATTTCAGGTTCCATCTCCTTTCGGCTTACTTATCCCTTCGTGCTATAATGGTCATGAAGGGAGGTAAATATTATGCTTAAAACTGTTAATAGACAAATCTTTTACCACATACAACATGGCAATCAAAAAATATCTAAATCGGGAGACATTTTAGATATTGGTAGTACTGAAAACTATTTCATGGGTTTTTATCGAACTTTTAACTTAAATACTGTGCCACTTCAAACTGCATATGCAGAACTACGTAGATATTTCCGAGAACAAATATTTGAAAATGTCAGGGAAAAATATTTCCCAAATTATCCATCCCGTTTAAAATGTCTATGGCTCATTCCGGATTCTCCAAAACTAAACGAAGCACTAACGTTTTGGATTCCTCAGGTTGTTGGTAACATCAATAATCCATTCCGTATTCTCAAGCTTTCTTGTACAGGCAATGTTTGTTATACCTGCGAAGAGTTTTTGTCGTTGGAAAAATGTAATACGCTTGAAGCAACTCACGAAAATGCTGTTCATTACTGGAATGGAGATAATGTAGCAATAGATAGTCCGCACGTCGAAGTATTATTTTGTGGCACTGCTTCAGTACAAGAGGTCATCGATCCTTTCGATCCAAAACATCAATTGTAATCTCTTGCTTGCCCAGATGTCCGATTATAATTTTTTTATGTGGGATAATCTTCCCATCTTTATCACAAACAACCATTCCGGTACAGTCAAAAGAACCTGGTGAAAAAGGTTTGATTCCGTAAATTCTTTCAAACATAGATATGCCTTTGCTACTCCAAATTTGATTATTCAAGTAATAATTAGAATCTTCCGTTACATTTTTAATGATTTTTGTTAATACATCGCTTAAATTAATCAGTGCTATTCCGTAAGAGACCATAAGATCCATTACAGCATCTTCAATGGGTCGACAGTTATTTTGAGCCGTGCTTCCACATGGCTCTTTTTCTTTTCTCTGATTCATGTCTTCATTTTCCTTCCGCATTTTCACATCTCGGCAATGATTGAATTTATTTAGACTGTCGATTCCAAATCCGATTTTTTCACGCCGATTCTCAAGTTGTTTCTTGAGTTCGGCGTTTTCTTTTTCCAATGCCTGTATGTATTGCTCTGCTACATAGCTTGCCACGATATCATCCCCTTTCCGCATCATTCAATACGTCGGCAAACTTCTGGGCTTCTTCTTTTGTCGCGAAGATTCCGCCCCGCCATTCCCGATTTCCGGCATGGTCTGTTTGACCAGGGCGCCGGAAACGGTATACCTGAAAATGTTTTTCCCCGCAAACATGATTTGTTGCCACTCTCCATGGATTGTTTTTCATGTTTTTCACCTCTTATTTTCATCGCCTTCTGTGCTATACTATGTTTAAAAGTCAAAATAATTTACGAAAGGAGCAATAGTATGTCAAGGAAAAATAAGCTCAAAAGAAATCGTCAATCAGTAACAATACAATTTACCAATCCTGAATGTCGTGTAATGTTTAATGTAATGGAATGTCTTGTTGAAGATGCTTACGAAATTGGTTGCGATATTCCTGCCAGGATTGCATCGGCCACTCATTCAGGGTATGAAAAATTAAAAAACTATGATTTAACAGATGATGTACCAGACGGCGTTGCTGAATTTCCATTGACCATCAAGGAACTGTGCGGAGCTTTGTACTCCTGTAATTGGTTACTGGAAGATTATGATGATGATTTACTTCCAAACAGCAGAGCGGAAATCACCGTGTTGCGTGATAAACTCCACGATTATCTTTCCCGGATACGGGATATTTCCTCCGCTTCCGTATAGGCTTTTGTGTCGCCAGTTCAAACATTTCTTTATATTTGTTATTCTTTCCAATCCGATAGGTTTTTTGATATATGAATCCCTGAGCCGTGCCCCCGCATGGCTCTTTTTCTCTTTTATTCATGTTCCCACCTCATTTTTTTGCTATGTTTGACCTGGGCGCCGGAAGCGGTACACCTGGAAATGTTTTTCCCCGCAAACATGATTTGTTGCCACTCTCCATGGATTTTCCATGTTTGTTCTGTCCATATACTCACACCTTTATAGCTAATTAATTACTTGTATTTCCGTCATTTAATTTTAAAAAATTAAGGTCGATTCCTAAAATATCGGCCAATCTTGTTAATACTTTCAAGCTAGGGTTATATCTGCCTCTTTCTATGTCTGCATAATATGCACGCGAAACACCTACCATACTTGATAATTCCAATTGAGTTAATCCAGCTTTTTCACGGGCGGATTTAAGCACATCACCAATTTTATTCACTTATACCACCTCCTTATTAAGATACTTGTATTTCCGTCTTTCAAGATAAGTGTACAGTATTTCCGTCATATTGTCAATAGTATTTCCGTCATGTTTATATTATAATATTTCTAAAAGACGGAAAAACCGCACAACGAGAGTAAGGAGGTACTTTTTATGAAAAGTATAGGAGAACGAATTAAAATTGCACGGAAATCAGCAGGATTAACACAATTAGAGCTGGCTAAAAAAACGGACCTGTCTCGTTCTTATATCGGTGATATAGAAAAAGATAGGTATAACCCCAGCGTTTCAACGCTTCAATTAATAGCTACAGCAACAAATACCCCCTTAGAAGAGCTACTCCCCTCAACAAAAACAGCATCTTCCACAGGCCGAGGCGTCCGTATTCCAGTCTTGGGACGCGTTGTGGCCGGTATCCCCATTGAAGCCATAGAGGAAATATTAGATTATGAAGAAATCACTCCGGAACTTGCGGCGACTGGAGAATTTTTTGCGCTGAAAGTCAGAGGTAATTCGATGGAGCCAACGCTAAAAGACGGGGACGTCGTCATCGTCAAAAAACAGCCCACTGTAGACTCTGGAGATATCGCTATCGTCTTGGTAAATAGCGATGATGCCACCGTCAAAGAAATAAAAGAAAGCCCTGCCGGCATCACCCTGATAGGCCATAACGCTGCCGTCTATACTCCGCAATTCTATTCCAACCACGACATTGAAACCCTTCCCATCCAAATTATTGGCAAAGTCGTGGAAATGCGGCGGAAATTTTAGAAAGGATTATTTATGGAGGACATTATGAACGAACTCAAACTATTTGAATCACAGTATATACGCTCTGCATGGAACCCAGATGAAGACCAATGGTATTACTCCGTCATCGATGTCATAGCGGCTTTAACAGATAGCAAAAACCCTTCTGCTTATTGGAGAAAATTAAAACAGCGGCTTTCAGAAGAAGGAAATGAAACCGTGACAAATTGTCACAAGTTGAAATTAGAAGCGGCTGATGGAAAAATGAGACTTACTGACGTAGCAAATACAGAACAACTTTTGCGAATTATCCAATCCGTTCCCTCTCCTAAAGCCGAACCATTCAAACTCTGGCTAGCTCAGACAGGCGCTGATCATCTTATGGATCTGGCCGATGCAAAAAAACTGCAGGAAGAACTGAATACACGGATGCAGGCCCGGGACGATGTGCGGGAGCATAATAAATAAAGAAAAATAATAATTTTTATAATTCAAAAAAATAAATATGAAAGGATGCTTCTATTGAAAAAACTTTTTATGGCACTGCTCAGCCTGCTTACTTTGTTTGTATGCCTGCCTGCCAATGCTGACAACGGACAAGGTGAAAGGTGGAAATGGTTTTATTCCAGTTCGAGATTAAGTTTTTACTACGACCTCGATACGCTTTCTTATGATTCAACCACCAATGTTGCAGACGTTTGGATAAAAGAAGTGGATTTAAACGATAATATATTCAAGATGACACATTTGAACTTTGATTACACGGGAAAAACATTCTCCCTCTTGACCACCGTATCTTATGATAAAGGTATCCCCAGGCAGAAGAACCACTCTCCAGCTTTAACGAGTGATGTTGGTCCTTACATTGTTCTTGAAACCCTCTCCAATCGCATAGCAGATCACTATCATTTACCTCATATGTATAAAGGCGGTCCTGATCGCTGGAAAAAAATATACACTCGGGGAACATCCGATTTCTATATTGCTACAGACTGCTTAGTTAAATTATCAACGCCTGGAACACGCAAATTTTGGGTAAAAGAAATTAGCGGTTATAACAAAGACTATACGCGAATTTTCCTCTATATGTGTGATTTTAACTTCAAAACTATTATCAGTGATAATTCGCCTTATAGAAGCGTAATTCCGGACACATTAGATGAAGCCATTTATAACAGTGCTCATGCTATCTATGAGCAAAATGGCAATTAACCTTATTACTAGGAGGAATCAACATGAAAAAAGCGTTATTGGCCATGTCCATGATGGCTATGCTATCATGGACCCCAGCCCAGGCAATTGACTTTTACTGTGAGCCGGAAAACGACAATACCGTTTCTTATAGTGCTTTCTTCTATGGGGCTACAAAGCTCGAAACAACGTACATCAAACTGGCTCCCAAGTCCCACCAGGATGAGTATTGGCTCCGTATGTCTGAAATATCTGTAAGAGATAAAATTTTGGATACAATCATTATAAATATCGATGGCTCCAAATATAAAATCAAAAGCAGCATTCCTGACTTTGATACCTCAGCTGTAGCTTCCGTATCTTATTCTGTAGCTGGTAGTGAATTCATGCGTACTAATATCAGATTCTTTAAATTAACGCCTGAAATCGTTTCTAAGCTCCGTACAGCAAAGAAGGTATACATTATCTATAGCACGTACAAAATAATTAATCAGACCGCCCTACTGAAAGATTCACACCTCGCGGTAGTCAACAAAGCTTTCTCGCTGGAATACGAACAGTATCCGGAATACTGGAAGCCCAGGAATGAAGGTCGTGAGTCTGATGAACTGCCTACTCACTTGACTAAGAACAAAAATAGTCCAGTTTCTGCACTTAGTCTGGACTAAGAACCAAAATTCAGAAAGGGATACCTGGATATGGACAATATTATTATTTATAATACGGATGATGGGAAAACAAATGTCCGTCTATATGCTAATGACGGCACGGTTTGGATGACGCAGGCTCAGATGGCTGAACTGTTCCAGTCAAGCAAACAGAACATTGGACAGCATCTTAAGCACTGCATCGCCGAAGGCGAGTTATCTGCCGATTCAGTAATAAAGTATTTCTTTACTACTGCCACAGATGGCAAAAAATATAAGACAGCTTTCTATAACCTGGAGGCTATCCTGGCTGTCGGTTTTCGGGTCCGATCTCCACGTGGTACACAATTCCGCCGCTGGGCCAATACGACATTGAAAGAATACATGCAAAAAGGCTTTGTCCTTGATGATGAACGCCTCAAGAATCCAGATGGCCGCCCAGATTATTTTGATGAACTGCTGGCCCGTATTCGTGATATTCGCGCCAGCGAAAAAAGATTCTACCAGAAACTGCGAGATCTTTTCTCTCTGTCTTCCGATTACGACAAAACGGATAAAACTACATTGCAATTCTTTGCAGAAACACAAAATAAGCTCATCTATGGCGTTACCGGGCAAACAGCAGCCGATTTAATTATGGCACGTGCCGATTCACAGAAGCCAAACATGGCCTTGACATCCTGGAGCGGTACGATTGTCCGGAGAAAAGATATTATTATTGCCAAAAATTATCTCACGAACGATGAAATAGATTCCTTGAACCGCCTGGTAACCATCTTTTTAGAAAGCGCTGAGTTGCGCGTTAAATTGCGGAAAGACCTGACATTAGATTATTGGCGCAATACGGTAGATAAGCTCCTAGATGACCATGGTATTCCGCTTCTTTCACATCATGGGCATCATTCACGTGATGAAATGAAAACTTTCGTTAATAACGTTTACGAAGAGTTTGATACCAGAAGGAAAGATCAAGAAGCCCAACAAGCCGATGAGGATGATTTCCGTGAACTCGAAAATGAAATCCCATCTATTAAGCATCGTAGTCAGTAGAAGATTTAACCTGATTCTGCAAGAAGTCTCCCGCCTCTTTAGGCGGGAGTGGTTCACTTAGGTTGATATACAAACAGAAATTACAAAAAACCGGACGGACACATCATTTATACTGTGTTCACCCGGTTTTTCTATTTTGCATTTTTATATAAAATTTTGCATTAAAAAGTTTTAAGCATTTTTAAAATGTGGTCAAAGTGTGGTCAAAAGCACCAGATTTTTCGTGGTCATAAAAAAAGACAACCACCGCTCACTGCGATGGTTGTCAGCTTGGTGCGAGTGGAGGGACTCGAACCCTCACGCCGTGAGGCGCCAGATCCTAAGTCTGGTGCGTCTGCCATTCCGCCACACTCGCAAGTACCTTTTTATTCTACCATGCTTCCCTCCTATTGGTCAAACAAAAAATATGGTATCATATTTCTATATATATCATAAAGGAGGATTGTTATGTTATTACAAAGGGAATCGAAATTTGAAGGGTCTGTACTCGGATTTATCGGCTATGGCCTCATCTTAGTCATCCTTACGATTTGTACGTTCGGCATCGCCTATCCTTGGGGCGAAGTCATGTTCCGCCGCTGGATCTGCCGCAATACGATCATCGACGGTCAGCGTCTCACTTTTGATGGAACAGGTCTGCAGCTCTTCGGCAGCTACATCAAATGGTGGTTCTTCACTATCATCACGCTGGGCATCTACGGCTTCTGGCTGTTCAACAAGATGACCGCCTGGCGGGTAAAACATACGCATTTCGCAGAATAAAAAAGGCGCTGTCACATGAAGACAGCGCCTTTTTTAGCAGTCAGCGGCTAGCGGTTAGCAGTTAGCAAATGGCTTTAAATTAAAGTTCGCACCAATCGGTTTACAGGCATCTAACATGTATCAAGCGGGTGGGCCACCCGCCGCTGCTGTCCGTTCTGGCAACCGCCATGCATCTCCCGATGGTCGGTACCTGTCGGGCCAAAAAGGTTTGGGGACGGCCCCTACGAACCACGAAGCACTAGCCACGAGCCACCAATCTCACACGACCTGAAACAGGTAGAACTTCAGGTAATTCGTTTCCGGGACGTTCCAGAGGATGGGATGGTCCGGCGACTGCTGGCGCCCTTCGATCTGGCGGAGGCGGACGCCGGCGTCTTTGGCGGCGTCGTGGAGCATCCGGCGGAACAGGTCGTCACGCATGAAGTGAGAGCACGAACAGGTCGCGAGGTAACCGCCGCGGGGCAGGAGTTTCATGGCTTTCAAGTTGATTTCCTTGTAGCCCCGGATGGCGTTGTGGACGGTATGACCCGATTTGGTGAAGGCCGGCGGGTCGAGGATGATGAAATCATAGTCATGGCACTTGTGGTCGGCCAGGTCGGTCAAGAGGTCGAAGACGTTGGCCTGCTTGGCCGTGACGATGTCTTCCAGGCCGTTGCGGCGGATATTTTCGTTGGTCATGTCGACGGCTTCCTGGGAAATGTCGACGGCTGTGACGCTGGCCGCCCCGCCCTTGGCTGCATTGAGGGCAAAGGCTCCGGTATGGGTGAAGCAGTCCAGGACATGCTTGCCGGCAGCGATTTTGGCGACAGCCAGGCGGTTGTATTTCTGGTCCAGGAAGAATCCCGTCTTCTGGCCATTTTCCACATCGACATCGTAGAGGATGCCGTTTTCGTCGATGGTCGTCAAGACGCTGCCCGGCTGGGGCAGGAAGTCGGCCTGATACCAGCCTTTATACTCTTCCATGCCGTCCAGTTCGCGGACTTTGACGTCGTTCCGTTCATAAATGCCTCGGATGGTGACGCCCATGGCGGCCAGTTCGTCGACGAGAGCCTTGAAGATGACCGGTTTGACCTGGTCCATGCCATAGCACAGGGTCTGGGCGACGAGGACGTCGTTATAGCGGTCTACGGTCAGGCCCGGCATGTCGTCGGCGTCGCCGAAGATGAGGCGGCAGCAGGCGAAGTCTTTATCGCCCATGACGGTCTTGCGGTAGTCCAGGGCATATTTGACCCGGCGCTGCCAGAAAGCTTCGTCGAAGCGGTCGTTGGCATTGCGCGACACGATGCGCACGCGTATCTTAGAAATGTCGTTGGCAAAGCCCGTGCCGAGATATCGGTCTTTGTCGCTGTAGACGTCGACGATGTCCCCTGTCTGGTACGTGCCTTCGACATGGGTCACTTCTTCGCCATATACCCAGGGGTGGCCGCTGCGGGCAGCCCGTTCCCCCTTCTTGGTAATCGTTAATTTCGCATAAGGTCGGTTCATATTTCCCCCGTTTTATAAAATATAATGGCTCAAGTCGACGTTCTGGACGACGTCGTTCAGCTTGCCCGAAACGAATTCTTTATTGACGACGATGTGCTTTTCGTCGATATCCGGTGCTTCATAGGCCACATCTTCGAGGATTTTTTCCAAAATCGTGTGCAGCCGGCGGGCGCCGATGTTTTCCGTTTCCAAGTTGACGCGGTATGCGTATTCGGCAATGGCGTCGATGCCGTCATCGGTGAATTCCAGGGTGACGCCATCCGTTTCCAGGAGGGCCTTATACTGTTTGACCAGGGACTGGTTCGGTTCAGTCAGGATGCGGCGGAAATCGTCGACCGTCAGGGACTGGAGTTCGACGCGGATCGGGAAGCGGCCCTGCAGTTCCGGAATGAGGTCGCTCGGCTTGGATACATGGAAGGCACCGGCAGCGATGAAGAGGATGTGGTCTGTCTTGACCGGGCCGTACTTGGTGTTGACCGTAGCTCCTTCGACGATGGGCAGAATGTCGCGCTGTACGCCTTCACGGGAGACGTCGGGCCCGTTGGAACGGCCCTTTTCGGCGATCTTATCGAATTCGTCGATGAAGACGATGCCCGATTCTTCCGTCGCTTCGATGGCTTTGTCGACGATGATGTCCATATCCAGGCATTTTTCCAATTCTTCTTCCTTGAAGATTTCCCGGGCCTTGGCGACGGTCATCTTCTTTTTCTTCTTCTTTTTCGGCATGATGCTGCCCAGCATTTCCTGGAAATTGTTGGTCAGTTCTTCCGTCGAATTGCCCGTCAGGATGCCCTGGAAGCCCTGGTTCTGTTCAGCCACTTCGACTTCGATTTCCCGGTCGTCCATCTTATGGGCGCAAATGTCTTCAAACATCTTCTGCCGGCGGTCGGACTTCGGCTCTTCCAGCTGCTTCGGTTCTTCCGGCATTTCATCGTCGTCATCATCGCTGCTGAAGAAGACGTCCATCGGGTTCTTGACTTTTTCCTTGATGGACTTCTTCGGCCAGAAGACCTGGAGGATGCGCTTGTTGGCTTCTTCTTCGGCCTTTTCTTCATAGCGCTGGCTTTCCTGTTCCTGGACCATGCGGATGGCATTGGCCACGAGGTCGCGGATCATCTGTTCGACGTCGCGGCCGACATAACCGACTTCGGTGTATTTCGTCGCTTCGACTTTGATGAACGGCGCACCGACGAGCTTGGCCAGGCGGCGGGCGATTTCCGTCTTGCCGACGCCAGTCGGCCCGATGAGCAGGATATTCTTGGGGATGATTTCATCCTGCATGTCTTCACTCAGGCGTTTGCGGCGCCAGCGGTTGCGCAGGGCGATGGAGACGGATTTCTTGGCTTCCCCCTGGCCGACGATGTATTTATTCAATTCCGCCACGATCTGTTTTGGCGTCAATTCTGTTTTTTCCATGAAAATACCTCTTTCTTAAATTTCTTCGACAATGACGTTGTGGTTGGTGTAGACGCAGATATCGGCTGCAATATGCAGGGATTTTTCAGCGATTTCCCGGGCCGACAAGTCCGTGTTCTGCATGAGGGCCCGTGCCGAAGCCAGGGCATAGTTGCCGCCGGAACCGATGGCCAGGACGCCGTCGTCCGGTTCGATGACTTCGCCGTTGCCGGAAATGAGCAGGATGCGCTGGCTGTCAGCGACCAGGAGCAGGGCTTCCAGCTTGTGAAGGATTTTGTCGGACCGCCAGTCCTTGGCCAGTTCGACGGCACTGCGGACGAGGTTGCCATTGTGTTCGTTCAATTTTTCTTCAAAGTGGTCGAATAAGGTGAAAGCATCGGCGACAGAGCCGGCAAAGCCGCTGATGATCTTGCCGTGATAGAGGCGGCGGACTTTCTGGGCCGTCCCTTTCATGATGACGGCATTGCCCATCGTGACCTGGCCGTCGCCGGCGATGGCCGTCTTGCCGTCGCGCTGGACGGCGCAGATCGTAGTAGCGTGGAATTCTGTAGACATTAATTCAGACATGGGTAATCCCCTTTCATTTGTTCAATTTCATCGAGTGCCCGCTGTGCCAGCAGGGCGTTCTTTTCTTTCTTCTTCATGCGTTTCTTGATGCCCAGCGGTTCCATGAGGCCGAAGTTGATGTTCATCGGTTGGAAATGGTCGTTCGGGCCGCTGGAAATATATTGGCTCAGGCCGCCCATGGCCGTGCGCCGGGAAAAGGTCAGGCCGTCTTCCCCTTGCAGGAGGCGGGCCGCATTGACGCCGGCCAACAGGCCCATGGCTGCCGATTCCAGGTAGCCTTCGACGCCGGTCAACTGGCCGGCAAAGAGCAGGTTCGGCTGTTTGCGCAGCTGCAGCGTCGGCAGGAGCAGTTCCGGCGAATTGATATAGGAATTGCGGTGCATGACGCCATAGCGGACGAATTCGGCGTGTTCCAGGCCGGGAATCATGGAAAAGACCCGCTTCTGTTCGGGGAACTTGAGATGGGTCTGGAAACCGACGATATTGTACAGCGTGGCGCTGCCGTTATCCTGGCGGAGCTGGACGACGGCATAAGGCAGTTCGCCTGTACCGGGCAGTTCCAGACCGACAGGCTTCATGGGGCCGTAGCGCATGGTATCGATGCCGCGGCCGGCCATGACTTCGATGGGCATGCAGCCTTCAAAGACGCTGTCGTCTTTTTCAAAGTCGTGGAGTTCGGCACATTCAGCCGTCGTCAGGGCCTGCCAGAAAGCTTCGTATTCTTCTTTGGTGAAAGGGCAGTTGAGATAGTCTGCCCCACCCTTGCCGTAGCGGGCGGCGCGGTAGACTTTAGTCATATCCAGGGAGTCGACGGCGACGATAGGCGCGGCGGCGTCGTGGAAATGGAAGTAATCCTCCCCGGTCAGGCGGCGGATGGTATCGGCCAGGGCGTCACTGGTCAGGGGGCCGCTGGCGACGATGCAGATCTGGTCGTCCGGCAATGCCGTCACTTCTTCGTGGCGGATGGTGACCAGGGGATGATCCTTGAGTTTTTCCGTCACGTACTGGCTGAAGGGGATGCGGTCGACGGCCAGGGCCCCGCCAGCCGGGACGCGGTGCGTATCGGCGGCATCCATGATGAGCGAGCCGAGACGGCGCATTTCTTCCTTCAAGAGGCCGACGGCGTTTTCAATATTCGCTGCCCGCAGGGAATTGCTGCAGACGAGTTCTGCGAAATATTCCGTGTGGTGAGCCGGCGACGATTTGACCGGCCGCATTTCTACGAGTTCTACCGGGATGCCGCGGCGGACGAGCTGCCAAGCAGCTTCCGATCCGGCCAGGCCGGCTCCGATGATTAAGACACTATTCTTCATGCACTACCTCACCTTTTTTATGGTTTTCACACTCTGCATTGCTGCAGAAAATCTTATCGGGTCCTTTTTTATAATGTTTGACAATCATGATGCTGCCACAAAGGGGACACTTCTTGTCGACAGGCTGGTTCCAGAGGACGAAGTCACATTCCGGATACTGGCTGCAGCCGTAAAAGACGCGGCCCCGCTTGGACTTGCGCTTGATGAGCGTCCCCTTGCCGCACTTGGGACAGGTAATCCCCAGGTCTTCGACGATGGCCTTGGTATTGCGGCATTCCGGGAAATTGGAGCAGGCCAGGAATTTGCCGAAGCGGCCGAATTTATAGACCATCGGCGCGCCGCAGAGCTCGCAGACCTGACCCGAATCCTGGCCGGAAATGGTGACTTTTTCCATCTTTTCTTCAGCTTCGTCCATTTCCGGCTTGAAGACATCATAGAATTCCTGGAGGACGTGGCGGTACGTGTCCTTGCCCTGTTCGATGGCGTCCAGCTCTTCTTCCATGTGGGCCGTGAAGCCGACGTTGATGATCTGGGCGAAATATTTCTTCAGCAAATCGACGATGATGACGCCCAGTTCCGTCGGGACGAACTGTTTATCCTTCTTTTCGACGTAATTGCGGTTCTGGATGGTATCCATGATGGGCGCATACGTACTCGGCCGGCCGATACCCTTTTCTTCCAGCGTCTTGATCAGGCTGGCTTCGGTATAGCGTGCCGGCGGCTGGGTGAAATGCTGCTGCGGCATGACGGCCTGGTTGTGGACGACGGTATGGGCCGAAATATGGGGCAGCTCAGCCAGAGTCTTGTCCTTCTTGGCGTCTTCGTAGAGTTCCGTAAAGCCCTTGAACAGAACTTTGTAGCCTGCAGCCCGCAGTTCATAGCGGCCGCTGTCGATGATGATGGCCATGTGTTCCGTTTCGACCGATTCCATCTGGCTGGCTAGGAATCGGTTCCAAATGAGCGTATACAGGCGCAGCTGATCGCGGGACAGGAATTCCGACACCTTGTACGGCGTCAGTTCCAGCGACGTCGGACGGATGGCTTCATGCGCATCCTGACTGGTCTGTTTCGTCTTGTAGACGCGGGGCTTGTCGGGGATGTATTCTTCGCCGTAGTTCGACGTAATGAACTCCCGCGCGGCCTGGACCATATCATCGTTGATGCGGACCGAGTCCGTACGCATGTAGGTAATGAGGCCGACGTGGCCCTGGTCGCCCATATCGAGGCCTTCATAGAGCTGCTGGGCCAGCATCATCGTCTTCTTGGCGCCGAAGTTGAGCTTGCTGACACATTCCTGCTGCATCGTCGACGTCGTGAACGGCGGCTGGGGCTGGCGTTTGCGCTTGCGCTTTTCGACCTTCACAATCGTATCCGGTTCGTGGTCTTCACCGCGGCTTTCCCAGGTCAGGTCGTGGGCGATGGCTTCGGCCGCTTCCTGCGTCGGGATTTCGGCCTTCTTGCCGTCGATTTTGGTCAGTTCTGTCGGCAGGGTCAGGCCGTCTTCGGTCTTATAGATTCCACTGACGGTCCAATATTCTTCCGGCACGAAAGCCTTGATGGCTTCTTCCCGTTCACAGATGAGGCGGACGGCGACGGACTGGACGCGGCCGGCGCTGAGGCCCTTGCAGACTTTCTTCCACAGAAGAGGGCTCAGTTTATAGCCGACGATGCGGTCCAGGACGCGACGGGCCTGCTGGGCGTCGACTTTCTTGAGGTCGATGGGTTCCGGGTCCTTGATGGCCTCAAGAATGGCTTTCTTGGTAATTTCGTGGAACATGATGCGGCATTTGTCGTGCGGGTCGATTTCCAGCAAATGGGCCAGATGCCAGGAAATGGCCTCCCCTTCGCGGTCCGGGTCAGTTGCCAGATAGACTTGTTTCGATCGGATGTATTCATTCTGCAAGTCTTCAATGAGTTTGCGCTTATCCCACATGTTGGTATACGTCGGCACGAAGCCTTCTTCGATATTGACGCCGAACTGGTTGCGCGGCAGATCCCGCAGGTGGCCGCGGCTGGCCATGACCTTGTAGCCGCTGCCCAGGAAGCGTTCGATAGTCTTGGCCTTGGCCGGCGATTCGACGATGACCAGATTCTTGGCGTTCTTCGGGAGCGGATCCAGCTTCTTCAGCGGTTCCTTCTTGGGCAGATTGACCGTGCCGTGGATGACGGTCTTCTCGCCGTCGCCTTTTTTCTTGCGGCCTCGTTTCTTCTTTTTAGTATCATCAATGATGATTGTGCGTTTAATCGGAAATTCTAACATCTATCTCCATCCTGCCTCTCGCTGTACACGAAATCTGAAAATGTACTTAAACTATTTCTCATCATACACTATTCGCCGCGACCTTTCAAGGTGTGACTCTTTCTAATACTACAGCCGTTTACAACTTTTTGAACAAATAAATATCGCGTAACCACACTTTGAAGTATAATG
>ERZ772858.2276-NODE-2276-length-15030-cov-2.949316_pt1 | contig 15030 bp, 25 predicted proteins | sample MGYA00512136_ERZ772858 | MGnify/ENA primary metagenome ERZ772858 (study PRJEB29015, sample SAMEA2737726) | human gut metagenome | biome: human gut; feature: human-associated habitat; material: faeces | place: China | collected 2012 ...
TGGAAGATATATGTATATACTTCTTTAATATCATCTTCTGAATAATTAGAGTCATTACCTTTACATATTTGATTGTACATTTGCGCCAAGCGTCTTTTTTTATTTGCTTCCTCGATATTATGTTCAATATATCTATATGATGATTTATATTTTTGTAAATTAGTAGCATAAGTATCTATATAAATCTTGTCGATTGGTCTACCATAAACATTCGTCATACGCGATAATTCACCAGACGATTTATTAATAACAAAATCATTCTGCCTATAAATATAGAGAAGCCCAATTTTCTCTAATAGTTTGTTGTATTCAACTATCGATTTTGTTGATATTCCTGATATCTGAGAAAGATATTCAAGAGTAAGATTTCCTACGACTCTACATTTGTGTTGGCAAGCATCTATGTACACATCAATAGTTGAACTGATTGTACCCATGAGATAAATAAAATATTTTAATAGTGAAAGAGTATTTACATCTTTCTGTTGAAAAATTTTTAATATCTCATCATATTCTATAATGGTGAAATATTCACTATCCCTCACTAAAAATAGATTAGAACAATCAATTACATCAAACTTACCTTTTGAGTCCACTTTTTTTACTATATTCAGATCGAGTAATTCATCGTATCCAGTTTTGATCCCTGTTGCAAATCTTCGAGAACTATCTAATGATTTAGTGAGTTGATAAATTAATATCTCATTAGAAATACAAAGTTCTTTAATTTCTTCTGTTGGCAGCATAGATTTAATAGAACAATATACTGCCAATCCATAAATTGATATTTTATCTGATTTATATATAGATTCGCTTAACCATAATTGCATTTTCTCACTTCCTTTCATTTGTATATTCTCTCTTATGCATCTAACAAGATCTGTATTTGTGTTCTAAATGATTCCATTGTGTAAAAATGTACACTTTTTTGATCGCACACTCCCCAAGTGTGAGGAAAAAATGTACACGATCTTTGCACATTTTTATAGATAGTTCATTTACTATGATATATTCAATAACAATGATTTCTATTGTACTCTTTCAGAGTCCAAAAATCTGAATCCTGAATTTGAGCGTTCTCTGAATGAACGTGGTCAACAATAGCAGATATTCACTTTCTTCCTATGTGACTATTATTTCTTTTATTTTGATTCTGATCTACTCCAAATGCTCCAATCATTCTATCTATTGTTTTCTCATATGCAGCTTTTACAGTATCATTTTCTTCAATAGCATCTAACGGATAACATGTTTTTACATTATGCTTATTACAATATGAACAAATCACTTCATTCATTTTGATATTACGATTATTTTTCTCCAACCGTCTGATGGTTTCTTTCTGAACTACCCTATATGATACTCCAAGAGATTCAGCAATGATTTTATACTTTTGAAGAATCATACCTGTCCATTCAGAGGTTACAATATTCTCAGGATCATTTTCATTAGAATTATAAATAAGTTCTGTTTCCATAAACTTTTTTTCTAATGAGGATAATCTTTCATCAATAGAATAGAATGCTATATTAATTGATTCAGCTAGAAGTTTAATCGCTTCTAATGTCTCTGGGCTACTCACATGATCATCTTTTGCAGGACTAGAAAATTCGTCCATCAGAGCATCACTCAATTCATCTTGATAGATAAAGAGTTTGTTTCCAATCTTTTTATTATTCTGATTACTTCTAGGAGCAGATAATTTTGATAATGCTAACTGTAGTCTACTTAATGAGATACAGGTAATATCTTTTGAGTATGAGAGATTATAGTCTAATGGACTAAATTTTAATAAGTGTTCATTTAGAAGAGGATCTTTCTCAATTTTCTTCATTTGATACTCAGATTGTTTTGAACTAAATCCAACAGAATTAAAAATATATGGTAATGCAACATATATTCGATCTGAAATAGTATCTTTCAAAATCGGTAATGTATCTTTATAAAAATTGAATTTAATAAGTTTAAAATCTGGATTGCTCATGTAAAATCTCCTTAATATATGTAGTTTGTTTTATTGTCTCTGTTTTCTACATATATATTCTCCTACATGAGAGATTTGAATTAATATTATTGGAAATATGATGATTTTAGAAAAAAATAAAAGGTATTGAGAATAGGAAACTCAATACCTCTTATTTGCTACTATACTTGTGTGGAATTACAAAGGAGAAAAATATAGCAGCATTCCTACGACTTCTAATTTTGAAGTGTGTTATGGACAGGGCTATTATATCTAATGATAATGGATAATACAACTGAACGAACGTTCTGAAAATGATAAATATTATTCCATCTCTGGATATTCTCTTGTCAGATGAGATTCTTCCAGAGCTTTACTAATAATCTCAATTTCATCTTTCATTCTAAAGAGCCTATAGTTAATTTCAAGAATACCTTTAAAGCATTGATAAGGACTTACTAGAAAGCTCTGAGAAGCCATATAACGGTGAGAACAATACTCAATGGATAAATCATAAGCTTCTTCTTCAGAATGAGCGTAAACGGCTAAATAATGCGTTGGATGAGACAGTGGTAGGAATGTAATTGGAATTAAATATGTATCAAGATCTGAATCAGCGTGGAGATATTCAAATGCAATCTTTTTGTACAGTTTCCAGTCGAATTTTTCTTTCATGTAATAACATACCTCTTTTCTTTTTGATTTTAGTCTGAATGACTTTCAATATAATATTCTCTACTGATGAGAGAATGAAGTGTGATGGTTTGAGTGAGAGTGTGATGATTACAATGTGGGATCTGTGGACTAAAATGAACCAAATAGAGCTAGAATCGATTCTATTGTATTGGATGGATACTTCTTAGGGTATGAAATAAAAATTGATTCTTGATGATTCTGATGCGTTTTTAACCCATAAGAAAAAATAAGACAGGAGATGAACTCCCCTGTCTTATATAGATGGTATTTAGTTTTGAGATAACCAATTAGATTCTGGTTTTGCAATCAGACGAGCATTGTTATATGCCATATCTAATGTAATACAGGTATGACCTTGATAGGAATTATCTTTCTTAGTTACTGCAATAGCTACATCTGGTTTGTCATCTGACATTAAACAGAGTGGTAATAATAACTGAATTTTACCTTCATAATATTGTGGTACAGCTAACTTATAATTTGCTGATACTCTTTTCTTCATAATGTCTAGTGAACCATTCATTATACTGACTTTGTTATTGCTATTCAGAAATTCTTTTGGCAAACGTTTTTTGTTCTTCTCATCATTTAGAATATGAGTATAGTGAACGTCGATGGGATAATGCCAGTCAAATAATAACAGTTCTGGTTCCTTAAAGTAATTTGCCCGTGCAGGACGTTCTTTTACTCCTAGTCTACCTAATTCATATCCAGTCAGAAAAGATATATCTGAAGCTGTTTGGTAGGCGTATAGGGTATCATAATATTCATTAAATAATCCTGTATTGAACAGAGCATAATCTTTTCCAATAGCAATTTTCTTTTCTGATGATAATTTCTCATATGTCTTGACTATATAGTTTGCAAGTATCCCATTATTAGGATAAGTAGAATTAGACCAATTTTCTTTGTTAGCTATAGCGGCTAGTTGAGTAGTATATTTGTTCCAGTTTACATTAAAGTATCCCATTTGTGCAAAACCTTTCTCTGATGATGAATTTTGTGTAGAGTCTTTATTTTTAAATGCAATGTTAATTATATCATTAATTTCAGAATTATGGTATACACGAAGTTTCACTTTGAGTTTACTAGGATAATAAGTATAGGTTGGTTTTTTTACTAATCTACCCTCAAAATGATAATTACTATCTTTTAAGGATAAAGTACGTTGATATGCTTCTTCCTGAGTATGTGCGTAAATTGGGATGAAGTAATCAAAATCATAGTAGTATGGGCTTGAAACAGGCACTAAGTAAGTATTCATTGTTATTTCTTCTGATTTCATAATAATTCTCCTTGTGTTGAAATTTATATTTTAGAGTTTTCATATTTATATTCGCTTATTTTTACTGCTAGAGTAGTAATTATATGAAGTGATTTTGTTTTAGTTTAAACATACCCCCTATGTTGAGAGATGTAGTGAGTGGATGAGATGATGTATTCAATAGGTAGATTTTCGTTTGAAATCAAGTGATTTTAATGTATATCACGCGTTCTTGTGATTGAACATTATATTGTGTAACAATTTATGTATAGAAACCTATTTAAGGATTTTTTGAAAGTGAAAGGAGAGATTAAATTTTCAGAATAGTATTGAATTGTTCGTATTGATATCGAGATTTTTAGTGAGTTTATTTAGTCTGGGTGAGATGGGATAATGAGGTTTGAGATAAGTTAAGTTGTAAATTTGAGATAGATAATTCAGAAAATTCTTTTGGATATTGGGTTTTCTCGATAAGAGTGTCGATAAGGTGTTTTGGAGTGAGAGAGGATGGAGAGGTTTATTTTGTTGAGTGAGAGGATGATTAGGACGGATTGAGAGGGGGCAGTTGAGATAGGAGATTTGGGATAAAAATGGGGTAAAAAGGTTGTGAAAATTTAGGCATATTGTGAGATAATTTAAAGAATTGTGCTAAATGAAGTGATAATTTTATTGTGGGTTGATTTTATTGGAGAATTGGGGGATTGAGGTGAAGTGAGCGTGAAGTGGGAATGTTGAGATGAGGGAGATTTGGGGAGATGATGATAGGAATGATATGTAATGGGAGTAGGGATAGCGATGGAACGTATTGAAAAGTATTGATTTTATTATGGTTTAAGGGTTAAGGTAAGGATTTAAGTGTAATGGGGTAGGGGAAAAATATATTGATTTTTATCTATTAGATAATCGATAGATAAGTGGTTTTTACTTGATTTTATTGGGAATTTTGGGAGTGTGAGATGAATTTGGAAGTGGATTTTTGACAGAGTGTGTGGGTGAACCAGCTTACGGGGCTGCTGCGAGATCGAACGCACGTTTAAGTTTTAAGTACCGCCGGATCTGGCTGATTCATGGTAGTATACTATACTATACCACTATGAATTTTTCGAACAAACGTTCTATACAGACTGAGCAGAACAAAACGAACACACGTTCGAAATTTTGATCCTCCGCTGGACTCGTTGACAGGAAGGATAAAATATCAGACAATTTATATGAATTGTGATACTATTTTATATAATTATGAATTTATCGTAAAATAAGAATTATATGTTATATTATCAGATAAATACAAGTTACCGATCGATTACTATTCCAGCTGGAAAAAGATCAAAAAATTTCAAAAAAGTAGTTGACATTCACAAAAACTTGATCTATACTTTAGGCATAAATTAAATTACATTCAAATCACATGGGCATTCAGTCCCGAAAAAATTTCATTCTGAAATTTCAAAAATGTATTGACATTCACAAGTTCTTGTGATAAGATACAATTACAGAGAACGAAACACCATAGCATATTGAAAACGTGATAATGTATTTTTTGGTAGAAGATTCATACCTTCCAAACACTCCGTTTTTACGGTTACGCCAAAAATAGGAAAAGTGCAAGCCGTGATTTACACCAACGACTCACACTTTAGACTAAAGCCCGAACACCTTGAGTCTATCACTTTTTCTATTACTTGTCAAGTCTGACATACATTTTCACATATTTTAGTCATTGGAGATCTAACTATTTACGCCCTAACCAGCGTTTTGTGACCTTAAAAAGTTGCATAGTCTGTGAACCAATGAACTTGCACCATGACAAAAAAAGGTTGAGAATTTCTGAAAAGCCGGATCAAAAGTATATCTGTTTTTTAGATATGCGGTATAAGTAAGAGAACGAAAACAGAATACACTCCATAGTGTGTGTTAAAATTTGAGTCAGCCAATAGTTAGAAGTAGGATCATACATCTGAAATAGAAGCGGATGGCGTGTATTAACAGTAGCTCAAATACTCTGTATTAGGCACTAAAGATCCATATGGCATAATTTAAGAGTTTTGATATCAATATAAAGTAAGCATAAAATAATAAATATTTTGTTTTTTTGTGTTTACTTGCAAAAGCTACTATAGTAAGCAGAAAAACTATAGAAAATTCTAGGCAGAAGAACTCTGTCTAGTTCCATAAGGCGATTTGGAAAGCATTAGCAACGTGAGTACATTTAAGTAGGTGGATACTGTAAAAGTTTCAGAATATGCGCGATTCCTACTGTGGGCGATATATTGCATGATAATTGTTATATATAGTTATCTAGCACTGGAATTTTCCAGTGCTATAAAGTGTGTATAACACTAATACAAATAATTTTTATATTTTAAGAAGGAGGTTGATTTTATGTCAACAATTAATATTTTCGCAGATTTAAAAAATAAGGAAAACAATAACAACCTTTTCACAGCTGTAGGCTATGAGTCTAATTTAATGATGATTCAGCTCATTGATGACTCAATCGCGGGATTTAATAAAATTATCTCCAATGACAGCGGAGATTATACAGAGGATGAGATCAAGGTTGCAAAGGACAAGAAGAAAAAAGCCGAGGCTGAAAAGCAGGAACTCATTAATGAGAATGAGAAAAATTCAGAGGTCTATTCTAAAGTTATCTCTGTAGTTACTGATTCTAAAAATGAGTATACCAGAAATGATAAAATAGCATTCAGAAACATTCTTCGGATTATTGCTTGTGGAGATAACAAAAGATTTTTTAAACTTGCCGTTTTAGCAGGTACAAATGATGATAATGAAATCATGAAAGATCTGTACAACTTATTCACAACTTGCCATTCACTTGACGGTAACTTTAATGACGATGGTATGCGTTTACATTATGCGGTCGAATTTACTGCTCATAGTAAAATTTCTGAAATTATTCAGAAATATATGCGTGAAATGTTTTCTATTCCGGTAGAAAATGAGTATACCAAAAAAGTCACAACTAGATTCAATAAGCAGGATCTTGCTATCCTTCATGAATGTTTTGTAACCGGATACGACTTTAAAACCAAAAAGAATAAGAACGGTACACTGACAGTAGGAGAAGGCGAGTATAAGACGGCTATCTCTAAAAAAACTAGCAAGGATGGTAAGGAAAAATACGATAGTGCGAAGTTTAGAGAACTTCTCGCAAAAATCGTATTTCAGAAGTTGTATAAATAAATCATACAATTTGTATCTACTTAGAGGGCGTGATCTTCGGATCGCGCCTTTTATAGTAGGTATAAACATGTTTTAGAAATGGAGGTAAGCAATGAATACAACGCAAATCATTAAAATAATGGATAATATTTCCCGCGATTATGCTGGAATGGGACGCGCTGAAAATTCGCTTGATAACATTATCAAGGATGAGATTATCCGGCTATATAACAATTTGCCTATTGATTGGGAGGAAGTGAAATTTCTTTGGATCGACTGGCTGGAGAATGGACGGCTTTCTGTATCAGATGCTATGGAAATGCAGAGAAAAAGAAACGGAGGTGTAAAATCATGAAAGAGAAATATTTCAAAAAATGGGTATCTGATAATTTCAAGGGACTTTCACCGCATACATTGTTTGAATTTTTGCATAAATTTTCAGGATTCTCTGTAGATTATGCTTTAAATTTGGTTTATGTAGAATTGTATAATTACGCTTTAAAAATAAACGTAAATGATGATTCTGAAAATCTGTTTTATGCAATAAAAGATTCTGTAGATAATTGTACATGGTTATAATTAATAAAAGGAGGAATAAAAATGTACGCTGAAGTTATGCCATTAGTAAATGGAAAATTAAAGGAGATCGCCGCTAGAATTAATTCTGGCGATAACTTTGCTCTGGAAGATGCACATAAAATCTGTGGTTGTTCACGGGTAGAAGCATGGAATAAACTTGATGAAAATGGAAACGTAAAGCAGGTTGCTGGTATTATGTTTGGACTGCCTATTCAGCTCATTGTGTGGTGTGATTAATTTATGCGTGATAGGTGTACTAGAGGTTCGATTCCTCCAGCACGCATTTTGTAACTGTATATTTATTTTATTTATATAAAGGAGGTTAATAGCTTGAAAGCAAAAACGCATAAGTGTTTTAACACGGAAATGATTCATGGTAAAAACTTCCACATGAATACTATTGTATTAGAGTTAGACAATGGGGTTGTATTCACTTGTGAAGAAGAGAAATTTAATCATTCAGTGAATGATCCGTTGGAACTGATCGTATGGTTGCCGAATGAAAACAGGTGGGTTCGCACGTATAAAAAAGATCAGATCTCATCTATCATATGGAAATGTCACAAGAAACATAAAGAAAAACGTGACAAAATTAATTATGAAAACATGATGAAACATGATCGTAGACATAAAGGTGGTGGAGGTGGTACGCGAATTTTCAACGGAAGTATCACAGATTATGAATGCAGAAAAGATCCGTTTCATGATTTTAGACGGTGCTGGAATTGATTGACATTCACAAATTAGTGTGATACCATTGGAGGTGATAAAAAGGAGGTTAAAATATGATTGTATATAACAAATTGATGAAAATTTTACAAGAAAGAAATATGCAATTAAAAGATTTACTCAAGGCAGATATTAGTATTAATACACTTACAAAATTTTCTCAAAATAAAACTATGAATACTGATAATATAGATAAAGTTTGTATATTTCTTAATATTCAGCCATCAGATATGATGGAAGTTGTTAAAAGTGAAAAAGAATTAAAAAAGAAATCTATTCAAACTCAAATTGAAATACTTCAGCGACAACTTGCAGAACTTCAAAAAGATAACTAAATAACGCAACCATTAACGTAAATCACTAAAGCATCTATCAAAGGATAGGTGCTATTTTTATACCCAAAATTCGCCCAAACAAACAGAAATCGGCGAATATATAAATGCAAAACAAAATTACAGGAGGCAACGTAAATGAAAAAGAAACACACCATCAAAAAAACTATGCTCACTTACAAGACCATCAATCGTTTTGAAGCTGAGTATATCACAAATCAGTATACACCAAGCGAAATTGATGGTATTGAACTCGCTGCATATACTGCAAACATGAATGAATGCGTTCATCCAGAATGGAAAGAGGATGATATTTTTAATGACTTTTTAAGAGTTCTTAAGATTCACAAAATCGCAGTTATCAAAAAGAAAGCAGAAAATCAATGCTCAAACTGTAAATACTTTACAGTATGCGGAGATCCAGAGCGTACAGAATCATGCAACGGAAGAGAAACAGTAAAACCATTCATATTGCGTATCTATAAATCATCTGGTTTAATAGATCATGAAGAGTTTTTTACAACTAAAACGGAAATGGATGCTCGTTATAGAGAATTATTTATCTATGAAAAATTTGGATTGAATCCTACAGCATGGAAATTTGAAAATGGAAAATTAAACCTTTTATCAGGTTATTGAGGTAATCGACGAACTGAAGAAGTCAAATGCGCGTCTGCTAGGTTTACTTGGCATCGGCAGGTTAAAACAGATTTAATTATATCTAGTATGCAAAGTATATAATTGTATATGCAAAACAAATGGGAACCAAAATAAAAAACGCAAATCAGGAGGTTTAGTTATGAAACTTTTAGGTGTTGTTGCAATCGCTGGAACAATTATTACAATTGCTGGATCTATGTTTTCTTCGCTTGCATCTGTTGATGGATTTTACAAGGCAGATTCAAAAGGTAAGTCTGTATGGGTAAATATAAGAGAAGAAGATGCAACTTATGTAGGAAATGGAACTTTTGAAACTATAGACGGAAATCTTTGGATGATTGATATAAAACCAGAGAAAAATGCAGAGTATGATAGCGAATATGATATTGACGGGCAGTATGTGCTTGTCATGAATGACAACGGAACTGAAAATTATGTCTATGATGATGAGATTATGGAGGTATACGAGAAATAATGAAGATTAAATATGTAGGAGATTGTGCGAAAATCACAGCTCTCAAAACGGAAAGAGAAATGTATATGCTTGGTAGAATAGAAGATCATATTAGAGTATATACACACAAACAAACATATATCAAAGGACTGAATTTGTATGTAAAACTACCTAACGGAGAATATGATTATATGGAATTTAAACAGGAGGAATATATAAAAGCGAAACATAAAGCACAGGAAGAAACAAGAGAAAAATTCTCTCCAAGAAAAAGACGGATTGTTTGGGTAGTTTTACAAGAACTTAATAAAGGTAAATGGACAGAGATAGGCAAGGCAGATTCAAGAATTGATGCTGTAAAACAGATGGAATATTGGAAAAAGAAAAGTAAAGATATTCCGATCATGATTAAGCAGAAACGAATTAAACTTGAGCCAGTATCAGCTTAAACCAAACAAAAAAGAAGGGAGACTTAACTGTGAAAAAATTAGTTAAATTATTATCAGTTATTACAATGTGTTTAGCATTTACTACCACAGCATACGCAAGTGACTGGATTGACGCGGAGAAAGTAGTTGGTTGGGAATCAACGGAAACAGGTTTATATCTTCACTTTGAAGATGGGACAGGCTACTATTTTGAAATCAATAAATAAGCGAAATAGAAGGGAGAAATACAAATGACAAAAATAGAGAGATATTGGGATGCAATCGTTAGTTTTATGAATGACAACATCCGTGAAGATGTACATAGTTTACTTGCACCATGTACGAAGAAAGAATTTCTGAGAGAATACGTAAAGAGAGATACAGGATTCGCTGATTTACTTTATAATGAGTTCTCGATTGATTTGTTTGATATGCAGGATTAGGAGGTTGATGGTGTGATTGTAGAATATACGATAGTAAATAAAGATAATCCATTACAATCATTTGATTATCTGGATTATGACAAGGCAAAATTAAAAGTTGACGCGTTACGTTTGCAAGGTAAATTGGTTCTTGTTGTGGGACTGGATGAATACGGAAACGAAAAAGAAATTGATATGTAGTTAGGCACTCATGAAATTATGAGTGCTTTTTTAGTACACAAAATTAAGTGAAAACAAAATTTGAGAAGAGAAAAGGAGAATATATTATGTGTAGAATTAATGGACTGAAATTAGAGATGATTAGAAAGGCTGCTAAAATGTCACAGAAAGCACTTGCACAAGAATTGGGTGTGACTGCCAGCACCATAAATAATTATGAGAGTGGAAAGAGCAATCCTTCTGATGAAGTAGTTGATAAGCTGTGCATGATTCTGAAGGTACATAAAGATGATATTGAAATTCAAAACATTGGATTTAACTTTTTAAATGCAAAGAGTAAATCAGCTAGAAAAATTGAAAGTCTAAAAGATGTTGTTAGAATAATGACACCAGAAGAAACGGAAAATTGGATCGAAAGCAAACGAGTGTTATCTGAAACAGAAGAGAAAGAAGAAGTTGAGGTTGCAATGCAGTATCCGCAAACAGTTGGAAACAAAAAATATATTGTGATTGATGCTAGATTAATTCACATTCCAGAATGGCAGCGAGATACGAAGATGGGTAAATGTATGGGAATCGCCGGGGATTTTAATGAAAGTAAATTCGATCCGATTAAAGTTTATGTAGATAACGGAAAGTTGTATGTAGCTGATGGAGCGCATAGAGTCGTTGCTTTCATCCTCTATAACGAAGGACTTGAAAAGGGAATTATGAAAATTATTGTAGAGGTTCTTAATTGTACAAAAGAAGAGGCTATTTTTACATTTTTAAGTCAGGCAATTAACAGAAAACCTATGACTGTTGAAGATATGTATAGAGCTGGTATCAAGGCAAATTTACCAGAGTATGTAAATTTGAAATATTTCTGCGAAGAAAGAAACATTCAGATTACATCAGAAGATAACAGATTGGAAAATCCAATTGGCGTAATTAAGCCATCTCGATCAATACTTAGATATGCAACAAATGATAAAGAAATGCTTTCATATTCGGTTAGATTAATTCGAGCACTTGGATGGAGCGGATCAAGTAAAAATGCATTAACTCTTAGAATCTTTTATGTATTAAAAAAGTTATATGCTCATTATGGAGAAGATGCGGTGAAAGAGAAACTTACGAAGTATTGTAAGGGAGCTACTTATTACGAGAGTATCATTTATCCGATTAAGAGCAACGGGGAACTTTATGATTTACTTGAGCGCAAGATGAGAAGATAAAAGTTACATAAGCGAAATACAAATACATAGCTGTGCTAACGGCAAGACGGGTAGAACGGAAGTAATTAGACAATGTTCCTGATTTTCAAATCAGGAACATCAATGTGGTTATTTCACAAATAAATGGAAAGGAGAATATATGTATGAATAATATTCCATACAAAGATTTTAAACGGAAGTTGCAAGATAACGGCTTCAGGGAAGAACGCTCAAAGGGTGGACACGTTATCTACAAGCGAACGCAGACGATCGCTGTACCAGCACACGGAGAAGTCAACGGTGCATTGGCTCATGGATTGAGCAAAAAGTATAATTTAGGAATTTAGAAGGGAGAGTTGAGATTATGACTGATGTTAAATACGAAATCAAAAAGACAATCGGTATTATTTCTGAAGGAAAGAAAGGTTGGAAGAAAGAATTAAACTTTATTTCGTGGAACGACAAAGAAGCGAAATATGATATGAGAGATTGGAATGAAGATCATTCCAAGATGGGTAAAGGAATCACATTCACTAAAGATGAAGCATTGAAACTGGTTGAGTTACTAGAGAGGGAAAAGTAATGAAAAATACAAAAGCAAATTATATTTGTAAATCTATTGCAGATTTTAGAAAATCTCATTCGGATTTTTTAGAGCATAAAGAATTCACAGGTAAAAAGAAACTTACTGTATTCATTGATCCGGGAATTTTAACGGAAATTGGACTTCCAGAGGATGTAGTACAGAAAACTCTCAAAAAAGCAAATAGCGAAATAAGAAGAACAGAAACGACTTTATTTGCCATTACAGTTGTGAGTGAAAGTAATGATTTACAGTATTCAGTTGATATTGGATGTAAACCATATAATGTGAGAGATTACAGAACGGATAAAATTCTTTATTCAGTATTAAGAATTGAAGAGTTAAGATTCGCGGCTTATGAGGCAAATGAATATGGAATTTATGATGGTTTCCCAGTTGACAGCGAAGAGATTGATTGGGATAGAGATATTTTGAGAATCGAAGATTTATATTATTTCAAGGAGGAAAGAGAAAATGAAATGGATTGAAATTTTACGGAAAGGCAACTATGCGTTATTGCAGAGTGAAAGTGATACACAGTATGTAGTTGCATCCGGTTACGATCCAATGCAGCCAGAAGATCAGAAGTGGTCAAGTGGAATATATTTTACTTATTGGGATGAAGCAAGAAAGGCAAGTTGTTTACAAGCAGCACTTGATTGTTTCAGAAGTAGAACAGAATCAGATTATATTCCACGTTGCAGATTAGAAGAACTTGCAACATTATTTAAAGACGAGCTTATCTCTAATGATAGAGAAAGTGCAATGGAATATTTTGATGAAGTCTGTGAAATGACAGATGAAGAAAAAACATATTTTGGAATAGAAGATGAGGAATAGTGGCAAGAGTAAATGGATATTTCATAGTGAAAGGTAGGTAAAAAAGAATGGATAAATTAAGAGTATGGTGGATTCCACAAGCAGGTGCAACAGAGGATTCATTTTATGTTCCTGTAGAAACAGTTGAAGAAGGCAAAAAAGTAATGGATATGTTAGCAGCATATGATGCATATCAAAGACAGAATAGAATTAAGCCTGATTATTGTAATTGTGGTGGAGTTCAGAGATGGGATGAAGATTCTCATGACTGGGAAGATTGGTATATGGAAACAGAAGATGATTACTTTGATGATGTGGATGATTACTGTGAACAGTGTGAAAAGGCAGATGAACTTGAAGAGTTTAACCGTCAAATGTTTGCACAGATTGATTGGAAAAAGATTGAGAAAATGTCGTAATAAATGCGTGTTTCCTTGGAAGAATGGAGTGATTAATTATGCTTAACGCAACGAATTGGAAAGAACTAAAGAAGCAGTTACGGCAGATACAAGGCAAGGCAGTTTTTAAATTAGAACGTGTTAATAGCATGAACGATGGAACATTTTATAGAGTGTTACACCAGGTAAAACCACATGAGTTAGTTTTCTTTGATGGAAAGCAGCCAGTGTATTTACAAGTAGACATAAGAACGGAAAGTGAAATTGAATACTTTGAAAATGGGTTCAGAATTGCAAATTGTACCTATACATTGGATAGAATTATGGAGGTGTAACCATGAACGCTGTACAGGAAGAATGGGAAAAAATGAGAATTGCATATCAGACTAGATATGCAAAAATGTATAAAAAGGTAACAGATAATGAATTTAATACTGATAATCACGGAGCATTACTTGAAATGAGCTATGTGTTGATTGAAGTGTTTGGATTAACTGATAAACAGGTGCAGGAAATTGAAAGAAATAACGGATTAACGAATGCAGATTTAGAGTCAGACTAAATTCGCATTTCATTAGAATATTGGAGGAAATAATCATGAAGTACAGATTAGGTTGTTATAACACAGATGGAAGTTTAGAGCATCTTCGCACTGTAGATAATAAAGAGAGTGCGAAACTTGCATACAAACATCTGAAAGAGGAATACGGGTGTACAATCTGGGTTCAGAAGATAGAGTTTGTTGATCCAAAAGAGGAGTTTAAAGAAGCATAATAAATGTGTGTTTCTTTAGAAAGGATGGTAGATATTATGAGATATTATGATATTCACATAAATTATGACGGAACAAAAGACGGAGCAGGTTATTCTATATTTGTTAAGGCAAATGTAAGTAGTGAAGATGAAGTGTTACAATATGCCATTGATAATCATCTGTTTGAGGAAGATGGAGATGAAAAGTATGTTGATTATATAGAAGAGATAAACGAAAAAGATTATTGCAACGTAATAGGTGGATGAAACGGTAATCTCTTAGAAAGCGAGAATACATTATGAAAGTATTTTATTTAGCACAAGAAAATTTTGGTTGTGTTATTTATGCAAATAATGAAAACGATGCATTTGAAAAAATGAAATGTCAACG
>ERZ772858.2277-NODE-2277-length-15029-cov-2.755242_pt1 | contig 15029 bp, 8 predicted proteins | sample MGYA00512136_ERZ772858 | MGnify/ENA primary metagenome ERZ772858 (study PRJEB29015, sample SAMEA2737726) | human gut metagenome | biome: human gut; feature: human-associated habitat; material: faeces | place: China | collected 2012 ...
ACCCATAACAAATAGCGAAGTGGAGAGGGCATCGCAAATTCCTCCTTTGTCCCCTACGACTGTGACGGACAGAAGCCCGCTCTTGGCAGGGTGTCCGGTAGCAGGATCCATAATATGCCAGTAAGTATGCCCGTCCTGTTCAAAATAACGCTCGTAACCGCCGGAGGTCACAACGGCCTGGTCGGTGACGGACAGTCCCATCATGGCAGTGTCTGGATTTTTCGGGTCCTTGATGCCGATGATCCAGGCGGATCCGTCCGGCTTAGAACCGATCGCCTGTACATTTCCGCCAAGGTTCAGAAGCGCGGAAGTGACACCTTTGTCGCGCAATGTCCGGGCTGCAAGTTCACCTGCATAGCCCTTGGCAGTACTGCCAAGATCAATGGTCATACCTTCCGGAATTGTGACATTTCCAGATGCTTCGTCATATTGGATCTGTGTGTAATCTACTTTAGTCAGAAGCGTCTGAATTGTCTCCTCGTCAGGAACCTGATAGCTTCCGGTTGTAAATCCCCATGCTTTTACGATTGGGTAGATGGAAATATCCAGAGCACCGTTGGTACGCCGGCACATTTCAAGAGCATTTTTCATCAGAGTGTCAGCTTCACCGCTTAGAATTCCGGAACCATTTTCATTGATTTTATAAATCTCACTGTCAGAATCTGTGACAGACACTTTCTTTTCCAGATCTGTGATAACATTCTGCGCGTCCTGTAAAAGACTTTTATCACCGTAAATACGAAAATCCATAGTCGTATCCATGGCGAAAAATGTATCTGAAACCGGCTCAGATGTTGATTCCTGAGCCTGCTTGGAACAGCCACATATTAATATTGTAAGCATAAGTAACACAGGTATGCACTTTTTCATGTCACGTCTCCTTAGAGTAAAATAAAACGAAATAATATTGTTACAATGTAAAATATAAAATAAACAAAGAAATATATATGTTTAATTAAGAATAATTATCAATAAATAAATATAAAATTGACAGTTATGGGAATTATTGGTAGCATTTTGTATTGTAGTTAGAATCTACTAACAAAGCTTTGATTAATATAGCATGAAAGGAGGATTACGGCAATATATTTTGTGTGATTAAAACGAAAAAAATTATCAACAAAATTCAGAAAATAATGAAGGAGAGACAAATGAAAAAGAATTGGAAAAGAATTGCATCACTGTTTCTGTCAGTGTTACTTTTACTGTCCATGACAGTTACTCCTGTAATGGCAGCAGAGAGGAAAGCAGCACCGACGGAAGTAAAATCATGTACGGTAACTGGCTTTATGCCAGAGTATATGGCTTTGGAATTTGAAGATACGACCTGGATGAATAAGATCAGCAGCGTTACAGTAAATGAGACAAACTATACAAAAGGTACGCTTGACTGGGGAAACAATTTATGGGAAGTAGGAAGTGTTATGGGAGGATATGGAAGTTATACCGCGTTAAAACTTACCAACCCTTCTTATCCGGCGACTATTAAGATAACAGCAGAGGGGTATCAAGACTTAAACTTAGAAGTGACGAAAGATACTTCAAAATATCCGTATGTGTACACAGCAACTGTAAAGAAAGATACAACTGGCGGAAATACAGAGGCTACATACATAGCGATGGCAAAGAAAGTTTCTAACGGTACAGTAGCACTGGATAAAGATAAAGACCTGAAAGCAGGAGATACAGTGACTGTAACAGCAATACCGGCTGAAAACTACGAGATTGATGCAGTGACAGTAACAACTGAGAACAATAAAAATGTTGACGTGACCGGTTCTGGAGAAACTTATACATTTACAATGCCGGCAGAAAATGTCACAGTATCCGCGACATTTAAGGAGAAAGCACCGGCACAAAATGGTGCAATTGAATTAAGCCAGGTCAGCATTGGAACAGATTACTTTGGAAATAACTGGGAACTTGAATTCAAAAATGCAGATGGTTATGTAGGGAAAATTACAGATGTGAAGGTAAATGGTACAGCATGGGAAGAGAAGTCCTATAACGTGTCATCAGGTGGAGCATACAAAAAAGATACAGATAACAATAAACTTATCTTTGCAGCAAAAGACTTTGGTGCTAATTCTGAAATTCCGGCACTGAAGAGCGGAGATGTAGTTGCAATTTCTGCAAATGGATATGATGATCTGACATTTAAGCTTGTCATTGATACAAATGGAAACGCTTCTCTTGTAGAAGATGATGGCAAGGGAGATCCATACGAGCTTCATGTAAAAATCGAAGGAGAATTTGAGGCGGCAATCGTAGGACAGAAAGATTATGATGGAGTGTCCAGCGCCAGTGTCGGCGGTTCCTCAAGCAACAAGAACAGTGCAGTGAAAGTATACGGCGCACTGGTAGAAAAAGGAAAAGACGTTGCTGACAAGGATTGGGAAGAGCTGGATAATATGGCTAAGATTAAATTGAATGGAAGCAAATGCAGTGTTAGCATCGTTCCGGACACAGAAAAAGGAACATCTGCAGACAGTGACAGTGGTATGCAGGGCGTATATATGACGATCAGCAGTGATCTGACACTTAGCGGTACTCCAAAAGATTCTGGAAGTTATCTGGTTTCCGTGTCTATTGAGGATCAGCAGGGACGCAGCGCAGTCAGCAACACACTGCCATTCAGAATTTACAGCGGCGAGGAAACGCTTGCAGACCAGATGAAGAAAGAGAATTTTAAAGATTATGGAAATGGACTCTATGCATGGGATATTATGGAACCATGGGCAATCAGTAAATTTGGAAGTAATGTAAACGGTGAGGAAGAGAGCGTCCGTGTGCCAGCGTATTTGGAGGCATGGTTCGGTTCCCACGAGAGCGGAACTTACGGATATCTGGGGTATGACATTCCGTGGAAGCAGGTCGTAGCTGGAAATATTCCTCAGACACTTTATATTCCGAGTGGATGTAATCTGACACTGACAAATATGGAAGTACTCAGCAGTGTACATATTATTGTAGAAAATGGTGGTAAACTGACGCTTTCTGATTCTGTTGTACAGGGAATTATCGATGTACAGAGCGGAGGAACATTTTCTATGAACTATGATTCTTTCAACAACGAATTTACAACAGGAGCGTCTCTGTGTGGACAACTTCGTCTTGCAGACGGTGCTGCTTTGGAAAATGCAGCAATTTACTCTCACGCAAATTATCTTGCAAACGGAGATCTGACAGACCGTACAACTTCTGAGCCGGTTGCAGTGGCAAATGGAAATGTAACCGTAAAGGGTACGGTAGCTATATTAGGTGATGATGGCGGAAGCGATATCGGACAGACGGCACTCCGTGTAAATGGAACATTAACTCTGGCAGATAAGGACACAACACTTGTAGCTTACGGCGGAAGCGGAAAGACTTTGCTTTATACAGACGGTGGAACAGCCATTGACATTACAGAAGGCAGCCAGATTACAGGAGATGGAAAGTTAGTTGCAATCGGTGGAGATGTTCTCTGGGGAAATGGTGGAAATGCTGTATCCGGAAAAGGAACAATTGCAACGAAAAATGTATTCCTTCAGGGAGCAACAGCTAATACATCGAAAAAAGCAGAGGCTGGAAAAGCTATTGATGGAAATGTAAAAGTTATCAGTTCAAGCACTCATATTGAAGACGGAACAATGATCAGCGGTGCTGAGAATGATCCGTTAGCCGATTTGTACTGGAAAGCTGGAATTAATGTACTGCCTCCATTAGAGAAATTTACAACAACAGATAACGGAAATAATGGTTCCGATAATGGCGATAACGGGGATAACGGAAATAACGGTTCCGATAATGGCGATAACGGGGATAACGGAAATAACGGTTCCGGCAACGGAAATACTGGCAATAATAGTAACTCCGGAAACAATGGTAACACAGGTAATAGTGGTGATTCTGGAAATAATGGAAAGATTACATCAGCAACTAAGACTGCAGCAAATGTGAATACAGTTAAGACAGGAGATACAAACAATGTATTACTCTGGGCTGTACTCTTTGTAGTTTCCTGTGCAGGAATGGCAGGTATTACAGTAGTTGCTAAGAAAAGAAAATAGTATACAGCAGATGTAAATTTGCTAATATAAAAATGCGACCGGCATGAATGTCGGTCGCAAAAATATTCTATACTAGAAGTCCTTCCTGATTTGCTAATGAGAAAGCAGTGCTTGCATAGCCTAAAATATTAGCCGGTGATTTTTGATTCTCTGTAAGTATGTATCAACAGTGGTAATTCTGCTACCAGCATTCCAATCCAGCCTGCCAGGTAGGAGAATGGCAGTGCTTCAATTCCAAATCCACATACAAGAACGAGCGGTGCGGCAACAAGAACCCGAAGTCCCATATTGACAAAACTGCTGATCAGGGTAATCTTCAAATCACCGATTCCACGGAAGAATCCCTGAAGTCCATTGGTGATAGCCGGCAAGATATACATTATGGAAATCAGGTGCAGATAAGTAACACCGTGCCCGATAACTTCCTCATCTTTCACAAAGAGCATCATCAGATGTCTTGCGAAAACAAAACAGACAATAAAAATGAGGATGCCGTAAATGGTCTCCAGTACCAGTCCACATCGGAAGCCTTCACGCATCCGGTCATTTCTTTTCGCCCCCTTATTCTGCGCCATAAGTGCTGTCATGGCGTGGGCTATATTCTGCTCCGGGGTATAGGCAAAGTCATCAATCCGGTTGACCGCGGTAAATGCAGCGGCAACAGACACACCCATAGTATTAACAATTGCCTGAACACCGATTTTTCCGAGCTGTACAGTTGCCTGTTGCATTGCAGATGCCCAGCCGTATGCAATTGTACGCTTTAACAGGGAACGATCGAAAATGAGCCATTTCTTTCCTAATTGAAGGAGTGGTACTTTTTTCTGCACATAGATCATACAGAAAATACAACACAGTGCCTCACTGATAACAGTGGAAACAGCGCAGCCATTACTTCCTGCTTTCAGTACAATGATAAAAAACAAATCTCCGAAAACATTAAGAATCGCACTTATGATCAAAAAATACAGTGGTGAATTACTGTCTCCGAGGGCTCTTAATGTACTGGAGAAAAAATTATATAAAAATGTAAACATAAGTCCTACAAATATGATGCGAAGGTAAGAAGTCGTCATATCCAAAATAGATGCGTCTACCTGTAGCAATCTGAGAAGTGATTTCGCAATTCCAATACTGAGAATGGTTAGAATTACAGAAAATACAGATCCTGAAATCATAGTCGTACTGATCTGGCGTGAGAGAGTATCGTAATCTTTCGCCCCGTAATACGTGCCGATCAGAATACTCGCGCCCATGCACAGACCATTCAGAAACAGAATGACCAATGTCGTGACCGGATTGCAGATACCGACCGCAGCCAGTGCCTCTTTTCCGATAAAATGTCCCACAATAATGCTGTCTACGGCGTTGTAAGTAAGCTGGAACAGATTTCCCAGTACAAGTGGAATTGTAAATCTAATAAGCATGGGCATAATCTTACCCTTCGTCATATCCTGTGTCATAATATCTCTCCCTGGTGTAAAACTAAACAGCGCAGGATATCCGCTCATATAAATGAAACAGTTTTCCTGCGCTTTTGATGATATTACTTCCATGTCTATTCGTCAATTGAAATCTTTACCTGAGATGAATCCCATTTATTAATCATTGATCATAATCCGAATGATTTCTTCATTTGTCTCTTTCATGCCGTCTTTTCCGAGACGTCCTACATTATCAATGGTTCCCTCGATTCCTTTTGTGATGATGCCATCACCGGCGTAGAACTGCTGCCCCTGCAGGTACATATTGTAACCAAGTATTCCGGCATCTACAGAAGCTGCGATTTTGGCTGCACAGGAAGCTTTTGCTCCGTCGCAGACCATACCGGATACGATCGCGAGTGCGTTGACAACGGTATGGATCACTTCTTCATATCCACCGCCGCACAAGTATGCAATCCCGGCTCCGGCAGCGGCTCCGGCGCTGACAGCTCCGCAGTAAGCAGAGAGGCGCCCGATTCCGGTTTTCTGGTGGATTGCGATCAGATTGGAAAGTGCCAGTGCGCGGTAAGTCTTATCTTCGCTAACATGTAGCTCTTTTGCATATTCCAGAACAGGGAGAGAACAGGTCATTCCCTGATTTCCACTTCCGGAGTTGATAACGACCGGAAGCTCACAGCCATTCATTCGCGCATCAGATCCAGCAGCAGCGCGAGCTTTTGCGCGTGTGCGGACGTCGTTGCCGTAAGTATTAAGAAGTACAGTTCCAATATTTGCACCGTAATTTCCGGCGAGTCCTTCATCGGCGATTGCGCTGTTATACTCAATCTGACGGGACAGGACTTCACGGATATCGTCGATGTCAGCCATATTAATAAAATCCCAGATAGACTTTACATCCAAAAGAGTACGGTCAGTCAGTCCTTCTTCGCTTGCACCTTCAACTGGTACATAGTGAAGGATTTTTCCATTTTTTTCAATTCTTACAATGTTTGTATGATAGTTGGCAATACGGACTTTAGCAGAATCCTTTCCGGCAAATACTTCAACGATGATGTCGAAGATACAGCCGTTATCAATATGCTCGACGGTAATCTCAGTTTCTTCGAGATACTTTGCCATTTCTTTTGTCTGTGCTTCTGTTACATCAGAGATAACTTCCAGTTCTTTAGAAGCATCTCCGGCAATGATTCCGGCTGTAGCAGCGGCCGGGATTCCTTTTAAATGATTCGTGTTCGGAACGATTACACTTTTTACATTTTTAATAATGCTTCCGCTTGCTCCGATATGTACGCGCTCCGGTATGCAGCCCAGCACTTCACGGGCTTTGGCAGCAGCGTAAGCCAGAGCAATTGGCTCGGTACACCCCATAGCCGGTATTAATTCTTCTTTTAATATCTGGATATATGCCTGATATTTAATATCTTCTTTTGTCATGAAAACCTCCAAATGCCAGTTTTCTCCTGGCAATAATAAAAAAATGTGTTATTTTATTGAACCATATTTTCGGAGAAAATGCACCTGTTATTTAAAAATTTGATGAAATTAAATGTTGTAAGAAATACTGATGATATTCTTGAATTATTTATATTCACTTTTGGGATAGATTTTTCACTATTGATTAACTTGGAGCTGACAGTTATGCTAAAAAGTGATATACTATATATGATATTATAACATATTTTTCTGCATATTTCTGCAATCCATATCGCAGCAATGGTGGTAATGATAGATTAGAGATAATTCGAGATAATTATAGGGTGTGAGGATATAACTATGACAGAGGGGAAAATGATAAGGAACAGACAGATGAATATGCTGATAATGATTGCAATTATTGTTGGAATCTGTATTCCGCTTTTCTTTACCGCGATTCAGATCGGCGTATTTGCGAAAGAGCCAGTCGTAGAAGCCAGGCAGGAAGTGACAGATGAGAGTGCTCCGGTACTCCGCGTGGCGGTTGATGATGGGTTTTGCCCAATGTCATTTTATGATGCGGACGGGAATTTATCTGGTCTTAACGTGGAGTTGATCACGATGGTTGCTAATCAGCTTGGAATGCGGCTGGAATTCGAGTGTGGTGACTGGATGACGTGCCGGCAGAATCTGGAGGAGGGAAAAGCAGATGCAATTCTCGGTCTGGAGACATTTTCAAATATGCAGCATGTATTAAAGACAGTTCCGGTGACAACAGACCAGCTTAATATATATGGAAAGAATAAGATTGAGAGTATCGGTGCTCTTGCGAACAAGAAAGTTGCAGTGATGGCAAGATCTGTAATTATGACAATGTTTGATCTGCAGTGCGAGTATGTGGAGTACAACACGAATTCAGAGATTTTGAAAGCAGTCGAAAATGGTGAGGTGGATTATGGAATCTGCCATGAGGCTGTTGCAGAGAAGATTATCGAGAAAGAAAATCTGAGTGTTGTACCAAGCCTTACGATCATGAACAGCTTCCTGACATTTGGCGTGTGGGAAGACAAAGAAGAATTAAGAGACCAGATGAATACGATCCTTAAGTATTATGCGAATCAGGGAACGCTTGCAAGACTGGAAAATAAATGGATCGTGAACTATTCAAGAAATCGTTCCCTTAGTTATGTTATAGAGCAGAATAAAGTCTTTTATGTAGCATATCTGATCACATGGTTATTTGTTATGTTTCTTCTGAGCATACTAAAAGCAGACTATTCTAGGAAGCAGCATTACATTGCGACGCTTCTGGAATATCAGTCAGAATTAGAAAAATCCAGCCAGGAAGTCATGCGGGCAAATCAGGCGAAGAGCGACTTTCTGTCACATATGACCCACGATATACGGACGCCGATCAATGGCATAATGGGAATGGCCGAGGTTATCAAAAAGAATTGTTCCGACCAGAATAAGGTAGATGAATGCCTGGATAAAATTCAAAAAGCCTCCGGACACCTGTTGGACCTCCTTAATGATGTGCTGGATATGAGCAAACTGGAGAGTGGTAAGATTCAGTTAGAACAGATTCCATTTGAACTGGAAAAGGAGATGAAAGAACTTCAGACCATTATGGAGACTCAGGCAGAAGAAAAAGGATTTACGGTTTTTTGGGATATGACGGGAATATGCCATAATGAGCTGATCGGAAGCCCGTTACATATGAGAAGAATACTTCTGAACCTGCTCAGTAATGCGGTCAAATATAATAAAAAGGGTGGAGAGATACATCTGACTGTAAACGAAATTATGCAGAACGATAAGACTGCTATGTTTGAGTTCAAGGTCGCAGACAATGGAATCGGTATGAGTGAATCTTTCATAGAAGATAAATTATTCCAGCCGTTCGTACAAGGAACGGGAGAAGCCAGAACAAAGTATCAGGGAACCGGACTTGGAATGTCCATTGTCCAGAGAATTGTCCGGGAAATGACAGGCTCTATTGATGTCGAGAGAAAAGAAGGAGAAGGAACCACATTTACTGTAACATTGCCATTTGCGATTAATCGCAGTGAAAATGTGCCAAAGACCATAGAGGAACAGAAACCAGACATTAGTGGAATGAAGATCCTGGTCGTAGAGGATAATGACCTGAATCTGGAGATCGCCCAGTTTATGCTGGAGGAAGATAAGGCAGTCGTAGAGGTCGCAAGAGATGGACTTCAGGCAGTAGAAGCATTTAAAAACAGCCGGGAGGGCGAACTCGAAGTAATCCTTATGGATATTATGATGCCGAATATGGATGGAATTGAGGCAACAAAGACGATTCGAAGTCTTGACCGTGCTGATGCAAAAAGTATCCCAATCATTGCCATGACAGCAAATGCATTTGTAGAAGACATGAGAAAGACAAAAGAAGCAGGTATGAATGAACATCTGACAAAACCTGTAGATGGTGAAAAATTACTTCAGGTACTTTACAAGTATAAAAAAACAGGGCTTTAATGTAAAAGAACAGGAATAACACCGGCACAGATACCGGTGTGAGAGGAGAGATTTATGAGCCACATAGCAGACTGGCTTACGGCAATCGGACATAATTATTTCAAATTGAAGCTGAAGTGTTGAGAGATGGCAAGAACCGGAAAGTAAAAATTATGCTTCGTTATGAGTGGATTTACAGAAAGCCTGAAAAAATTAGATAAAAATGTATTTAAGTTTTAGTATATCCATGTATTGACATGAGGTTATAATATTTATAAAATACAGACAGAAAGGGAGCGTGAAAAAAATGAAAATCGCATTATTAGAACCAATTGGAGTATCAAAAGAAGTTATTGATGAGTTATCAGCACCGATTACAGAAAAGGGACATGAATTCGTATATTATGATACCAAAACAACAGATCCGGCAGAACTTGCCAAGAGAAGTGAAGGCTGCGACATTGTTATGATCGCTAACAATCCGTATCCGACAGAGGTTGTAGAGAAAGCGGACGCACTGAAGATGTTATCTGTAGCATTTACAGGAATTGACCACATCGGAACAGACAAGTGTAAAGAGAAAAATATTATGATCTGTAATGCAGCAGGGTACTCAAACCAGACAGTTGCCGAGCTTATCATTGGTATGGCGATTGACGCATTAAGACATGTAGTAAAAGCTGACGGACTTGTAAGAAATGGTGGAACAAGTGCAGGCCTTGGCGGAAAAGAAATCTGCGGAAGAACGGTCGGAATTATCGGACTTGGACAGATCGGACTCATGGCAGCAAAATTATTCCAGGCATTTGGCGCTAAAGTTATCGCTTACAACAGAAGTGAGTCTGAGGAAGCAAAAGCACTTGGAATCGAGTATAAATCATTAGAGGAAGTATTATCAACAAGTGATATCGTATCACTGAACCTTCCACTGAATGCAGAGACGAGAGGATTCCTGTCAGCAGATAAGATTGCACTTATGAATGAGAACACAATCTTCATCAACTGTGCAAGAGGACCGATCGTAGACAACGAGGCACTTGCGAAAGCGCTGAATGATGGCAAGCTTGGATATGCATGCGTTGACGTATTTGATATGGAGCCGCCGATTCCGGCAGATTATCCATTGCTTCAGGCTAAGAATACATTATTGACACCTCATCAGGCATTTATCTCCGAGGAGTCTATGGTAAGAAGAGCAAAGATTGTATTCGATAACGTGACTGCTTATCTTGACGGCAAGCCGGTCAACGTATGTAAGTTGTAAGAATAAAAAGACATAAAAATAGAGAATGATATAGTACTTTGATAATTTCACATATTTACAAAGTTCTAAGTATGAAAGGCAGTTTCGTAAAAGTCAGCCAAATAGGGCAGACTTACCGAAACTGCCTTTTGTTGCCAAGCATACGACAAAAAGGTCCGGTGGACCTTTTTTAGTTTGAAATCTGTACTAAAAGTTTGAAAATTCAGTTTATATGTTACGAAAAGATGTAAACGCTTACACAAATAAAAATTAAAACTTCTAAAACTATAAAGGAAAATGAAAACAGCCAAGAACTTGTGGATATTGTACAAAAATCGATACAATAATTTGTCGGAAAAGTCAATAAAAACGCCCTTGATTTCGTCAAGATTTTGACATATACTTGATAACAGAATGTAAGCCCTTACACAATGAAGGGGTGAGAGGCTGAAAAAATATAACAGTTAACCAGAAAAGCATGGTATCGAAAGGAGACTCCAAAGATGATGAAATGGAAACGAATTGTCAGTGCAGCTGTCTGTGTATGCATGGCAGGAATGCTGATAACGGGATGTGGAAGCAAATCGGATTCCTCTTCAAAGAAGCGTATTATCCGTGTGGCTCTTTCACAGTCTGAGGAACACCCTGAGTACAAGGGTATGGAGACATTTAAAAAGTATGTCGAGGAGAAACTCGGTGACAAGTATGAAGTTCAGCTTTATCCAAATGAGCTTCTTGGTGGACAGACAAAAGCAATTGAGCTGACTCAGACTGGTGCGATTGACTTTACGATTGCCGGAACACCGAACCTTGAAATATTTGCCGATGTATATGAAGTATTCAGTATGCCGTATCTGTTTACATCTGAGGACGCTTATTTTGCAGCTATGAATGATACAGATTACATGAATAAAATTTATGCATCTACAGAGGATACAGGACTTCAGGTTGTAACATGGTACAACGTAGGTACAAGAAACTTCTATGCAAAGAAAGCAATCAATACACCAGATGACCTGAAAGGTCTGAAGATGCGTGTACAGCAGAGCCCGGCAAGTATCAAGATGTGTAATGCATTTGGCGCAGCTGCATCTCCGATGTCATTTGGAGAGGTATATACAGCAATTCAGCAGGGAGTTATTGACGGAGCAGAGAACAATGAGCTTGCTCTGACAGATAATAAGCACGGTGAGGTTGCAAAATATTACAGCTACACGATGCATCAGATGATTCCGGATGTTCTGATTGCAAACTACAAGCTCCTCAATGACATGAGCGAGGAAGACAGAGAAGTATTTGAGGAAGCTGCAAGACTTTCTACAGAGACAGAGCTCAAAGATTGGGAGACAGATGTAGAGGCCGCTAAGAAGACAGCAGAAGAAGATATGGGCGTTCAATTTCTTTATCCGGACATCAGTCTTTTCAAAGATAAAGTAAAGAACGTACAGAAAGAAATGCTGGAAGACAATCCGAATATCAAGGATCTGTATGAGCATATTCAGAAATATAACAAACAATACGAAGGGGAGGGAAAATAAATGGAAACATTACATACAATCAGAAAATGGTTAGATAAAATTGTTGGAACCATTTGTATATTCCTCTTTGCATTAATGGTAGTTGTAGGAAGCTATCAGATTATCACAAGATTCATATTTAATAACCCGAGTACCATTTCCGAAGAGCTTCTGACATATTCATTTGCATGGATGGCCATGTTTGCAACAGCTTATGTATTCGGAAAACGTGACCACATGAGAATGACATTTGTCGTAGACAAGCTGGCACCTGCACAGAGAAAAGTGTTGGAAATCGTGCTGGAAGTCCTTGTCGTTGCATTTGCAGCCATCGTACTGATCTATGGCGGATTTAACATTATGGGACTGACTATGACTCAGAAGACAGCTTCCCTTGGAGTTATGATGGGACAGGTATATGCAGTCGTTCCGATTTCCGGAATCCTGATTGCGATTTATGGAATTTTAAATGTAGTTGATCTGTGTAAAGGTTACGAAAGAAAAGAAGAGGGGGAGAAATAATTATGAACACTGCACTTGTATCCGGACTGATTATTTTAGTTCTCTTGATTATCATGCTGATTGCCGGTGTGCCGATCGCAGTAGCACTTGGTGTATCTTCCGTATGTGCAATTCTTCCAATCATGGATTTGAATGTAGCCGTACTGACCGGATGCCAGAGAATCTTCTCCGGTATCTCTGTATTCAGCCTGCTTGCTATCCCGTTCTTTATTCTTGCAGGAAATATTATGAATAAAGGTGGTATCGCCGTAAGACTGATTAACTTTGCAAAATTAATTACAGGACGCGCTCCTGGAGCACTTGCTCAGACAAACATCCTTGCAAATATGTTATTCGGTTCTATTTCCGGATCTGGTACAGCAGCGGCTTCTGCTATGGGATCTATCATCGGACCAATCGAGAAAGAAGAGGGATATGACCCGAACTTCTCAGCAGCAGTTAACATTGCAACTGCACCGACAGGACTTCTGATCCCGCCAAGTAACGTAATGATCACATACTCACTGGTCAGCGGAGGAACTTCCGTAGCAGCACTTTTCATGGCTGGTTACATTCCGGGAATCCTCTGGGGACTTGCTTGTATGCTAGTAGTATATGTGATTGCCAAGAAAAAAGGCTACCGTGCAAAAAAACGTTTTACAGCATCTGAAGCTGGAAAGATCATCCTTCAGGCTCTGCCTTGTCTGCTTCTGATTGTAATCGTAATCGGTGGAATCATCTTTGGTATCTTCACTGCAACAGAAGGTTCCGTAGTGGCCGTAGTATACAGCCTGCTTCTGTCATTATTTGTATACAAATCAATCAAGATCAAAGAACTGCCAAAGATTCTTCTGGACAGTGCTGAAATGACAGGTATCATCATTTTCCTGATCGGTGTATCCAGCATCATGTCATGGGTTATGGCATTTACCAATATTCCGGAACTGGTATCTACAGCACTGCTTTCCGTAAGCAGCAACAAGTTTGTTATCTTGTTCCTGATCAATATTATTCTTCTGATCGTCGGAACATTTATGGATATGACACCGGCCTGCCTGATCTTCACACCGATCTTCCTGCCGGTATGTACTGCACTTGGAATGACAACAATCCATTTCGGTATCATGATGATCTTCAACCTGTGTATCGGAACAATCACACCACCGGTTGGAACAACACTGTTTGTTGGTGTTAAAGTAGGTAAAGTACAGATTGAGACAGTATTCAGACAGTTGCTCGTATACTTTGCGGCAATCTTTATAGTACTGATGCTCGTAACATATATTCCGAACTTAAGCCTGTGGCTGCCGAAATTGATGGGATACATCTAGGATAAAAAATACTATATAAAACAATAAAAACTGCACAGACCTGGATTATTTTTCTATGGTTGCTGCGCCGCATATTATTGATTTTCTGCGCAAACTCGCCTAAAGGACAGGCTCAGACAAAGCTGCGAAAATCAAGCTATGCTCGCAACCATGACGAAAAATATTCCATAGGTCTGTGCAATTTTTATTGTCTTGATTTATTGTTTTTTATGAGGGGATGTGGCGTGGGTTGTGATGCATGTGATTCGCTTATGAAATTGTTAATGCGTTGAATAAACAGCGAAATATGTAATCTTAGTATATGAGGGTGAATTGTATGTATTTGAGACGGAAAATAGATGATTATTTGAAGAATGGAAAAATAGTGAGGTAAAGGCAACCAATGGACGGTCAAAGTCTTTACGGACATTAATCAAAAGTGAAAATTACCCGGATAGTTTGCTAAAAACTATGTCCCTAAATGAGCGTCTTTAATTGATGTCTTTCTGGAAATATGGTATATTTAACTTATCTGATGCCGTAGGCATCTTACATATGAAAAGAAGCAAAAAAGAATATGAGTCAGGAGTGGTAGAATATGTATCAGGATGATTACAAACGTTGGATGGAGGCTGATCTGGAGGATGCGGATCTGAAGCCGGAACTGGCGAGAATCGAAGAAAATGACGAGGAGATCAAGGAGCGTTTTGCAGTTGCGCTTAAGTTTGGAACTGCAGGACTTCGAGGTGTTCTTGGAGCAGGTACGAACCGGATGAATATCTATGTTGTACGTCAGGCTACGCAAGGGCTGGCGAACTGGGTAAAGACACAGGGTGGAACGCAGACAGTAGCAATCAGCTATGACAGCCGTATTAAAAGTGATGTATTTGCGAAGAATGCGGCAAGTGTACTGGCAGCGAATGGAATCAAGGTTCGGATCTATGATGCATTGATGCCTGTACCGGCTCTTTCATTTGCAACACGTTATTATAATTGTAATGCAGGTGTTATGGTAACAGCATCTCATAATCCAGCGAAATATAATGGATATAAAGCATATGGTCCGG
>ERZ772858.2280-NODE-2280-length-15013-cov-3.735058_pt1 | contig 15013 bp, 14 predicted proteins | sample MGYA00512136_ERZ772858 | MGnify/ENA primary metagenome ERZ772858 (study PRJEB29015, sample SAMEA2737726) | human gut metagenome | biome: human gut; feature: human-associated habitat; material: faeces | place: China | collected 2012 ...
CGCTAGATTTAGGTTCTAGTGGGAGACCGTGCAGGTTCAAGTCCTGTTGCCCGCATTGCAAAACCCTTGATTTTTCAAGGGCTTTTATTTTATCAATTTCTTATTTCTCCAATCCAAGCTCTTTCAGCATTTCTTCATGAGTATAGCATGGTTGATATTCTGGGTTTCCATTTTGATAAGCATCTAACGCTTCAATTTCTTCTGGTTCAGCTGGAACTTCCTCTGCGTTGCCTAAAGCAAAAGTAGCTTGAATTAATTCCCAAATTTTCTCAGCATCCTTTTCACTCATGATTGTGACAGCACCAAAGATTCTTTCTTTTACATTAGACATATAATCACACTCCTTTAAATGGTTAGTCTTTACAAATTTGTCCTCGATTACCTATATCTATAATATCTATAATTGCTCCATTTGAATCAAAAATTACACGAAAGTCTCCAACTCGAAGTCGATAGCCAGCTCTATTTTGCAATTTTTTAATATCACCTTCAAGAGGAAGTTTCTCGATTGCAGAGACAAGTCTTTTTCGAGTTGGGACGTCCTGTTAAATAGTTAGTATCAACATTGAAATAGTCGGCTATTAATTCTAAAGTTTTAAAATCAGGTTCTCTTGCTCCGCTTTCGTACATTCCTATAGTACTTCTTGAAATTTTGAGCATTTTAGAAAGTTCGATTTGTGTTAATCCTTTTGCTGTACGAAGAGATTTTAAAACCCCATTAAAGTTTCCCATATAGTCACCTACGTTGATTACATAATATCACGAAATGTCACTAAATGTGTTGGAACAAAACGTGATATGTGGTGTTGTGATTTTGTAGCAAGGGAGGGAGAATGAGAAAAATGTGATAGTTTTTTATGTTAATAAAGATTAGAAAAAGAGCACATTATAAATGCATCGAATGAGATGATTTATGATGTGCTTTTTTTAGTGTTTACAATGTTTTAAAGAAATTAATTAAAGCATGTAATTGAGTTTCTGATAAATGGCTGGATTCAATTAATAATTCTTTTTGTTGGTTTGTTAGTGTGAAATCATCATTATCGGTAGAAAAAAAATGTGAAAGAGTGATTCCAAAAGCATTGCAGATTTTTTCTAAAGATGGAATCGACGGAATCATGTTTTTTCTGTACCATGAAGAAATCGTAGACTGAGTTAAACCAGAATGTTCAGCAAGTTGATATTCGGTCCAATTTTTTTGTTTCCTATAATATGTAATTTTTTCTAAAACGTCAGTTATAAAATCACCTCCTAATGCTTTGTGCCGTTAATATTATTCGTAATTACGTTACAAAATAATACTTAATGTCGTATAATTTTAACGAGAAAACGTAGTAACGGAAATAAATAATTCGTTATAAAGGAGAAAAAATGGAAAAAGATAAGATACGGGAACAGATTCGAAATTTGCCAAAAGCTTCAGGATTTCTGGTTGGCTACAATGAGATGGCAAAAGATTTATCGGAAGTTATGAGAGAGGATGAAGTTGTTGAAGGGGTAACGATTGCTTACGAGAAAGGAATTACGCATGTAGTAAAAAATACACGGATGATGCGGAGCTTTATGGCTGTTACAAATCGGTCAATTTATATTTTGTCAAGAGGACGTATGATTTTAAATACGGTATCTATGTTAGATAAAACGATTGAAATTCCCAGAAGAGATATTATTGAAATACGAGAAGAAGAGATTCCGACTGTTTTAAAACTAATGTATGATGCAGAATTAAAAATACTTACAAGAGATAAAGTGTATGAAGTCTATATGGGGGCAAATTATAAAGAGTATTTACCACAAGAGTTGCTAGAAATAATACAGCAGGGAAATCAAGCTGGAGAGAACCAAACAAATTTAGAGCAACCAATGATAACAGAAGCAGGGATATGTCCATCTTGTGGATATCATAATGTTTTAGAAGCAAAATATTGCAATAAATGCGGAACATTGCTTCCAGAACTGAGAATAGAAAATATTGAAATATGTCCTGGATGTAATTGTGAAATAGAAAAAGGCGCTAAGTTTTGTCCTAATTGTGGAACAAAAATTTCAGAACAGACAAAAGATGAAAAGAAAATATGTTTACAGTGTGGTCAGCAATTAGATGAAAATGCAAAATTTTGTCCTAATTGTGGTAAAGCAGTATAAAAAAGGAGGAGCGGAATGTATTGCAGAAAATGTGGGGCAGAAATGAACAATAATGAGAAGTTTTGTCCTAATTGTGGAGAAAAGAATATCTTATTAGAAAAAACTTTGGTTTCAGAAAATGAAAAAGGAGAAGATATTTATCTAACCTCTCATAAAATTTCGGGAAGATTGATTTTAAAAATAAGTCTGGCATTTATGACAATCTTATTCTTTTGTCCTATGCTTCTTGTATCATGTGGGGAAATGGAAATTGGAAGATTTAGTCTATTAGATTTAGCAGCAGGAATTGATTATATGGGAGAAACAGAAGAAATGGTTCCGGCAGCTATTATGTTTTTATTACTTCCATTGTTTGGTTTTATTTACTTGTTTTTAAAAAGTAAAAAAGATAGTCATGGAATGGTGAGTGCTGTAGTAGGCGGAATTAGCGGGCTTTCGTTAGTTGGCTTAGTAATAACATTAATTTCAAGATGTAAATCAAATAGTGATATGGTATCAGTAAAAGTGTTAATTCCATTTTATATGTATATGATTCTTACGATATGTATGATAAAAATAGGAATTTCTTTAGATGTTTGTATAAAAAAGCAGAAAGCAGTTACTAGAGGAATGGAAATCAATGAAACACAGTTACGAAATAAAACGATTCAAAGAGTAGCTGGATGTATATTTATAGGAATGTGCATTTTAATAAGGATTTGCAGCTAAAGGGGGAAGAAAATATGTTTTGTATACAATGTGGAAAAGAAATACCAGATGGTTCAGCACACTGTCCGTATTGCGGAGCAGAAATAAAGCAAAATCAAGAAGATATTTTTTTACTTCAAAAAAAGGAAAATCAAAGATTAGAAGAAATTAATTTTGTAAAATTTTTATTATTAGGTATTGTTACATGTGGAATTTATATTGTGTATACATATTATAAATTTGCAAAAACGGTTAATAAACTTTGTGATGGGGACGGAAAAGAAAGCCCTAATTATATAGTAGTCCTTTTGCTTGGAATGATAACATTGGGAATTTACACGCAGTATTGGATGTATACGCAGGCAGAACGATTAAGAAATGCTGCACCTAAGTATAATTGTGAAATTCCTTATGGAGGAACAAAAGTACTTTTGTGGGGAACTTTTGGAAATCTTATTATAGTTGGACCAATTCTTTCAGCTTATTATCTTTTGAAAAGTGCAAATTTGTTAATTGTGAATTATAATCAGGAAATTATAAATGAAAGATATGTAATTTCTCAATATGTAGGAAAAAAATCAAAACCGATATTAATTCTCTTAGGATATTATGGTCTTAGAATAATTTTAATTGGCGCAATAATAGGAGGAACAATATTTGGCAGTTTAGGGGATTCAGATATAGATGACAGCACATTAGATAATATTTATGAAGATGAAGAAAATACAGGGGAGGAAGAAACAAAGTCAGAAAAACAGAAAGAAAAGCAGTATGATGAGAAAAAAGAATATCTGGATGCATCGGTAGAGCAATTACAGAGAAAGCCAGATGAGTATGATGGGAAAGCAGTTCGACTTCAAACAGAGTTTATGATATTGGCAGATACAATCGTAACCAGTACAGATGGCAGTTATATAGAAATCAAATATGATGGAGATGCTTATGATAAAGCCGGAAATTCGATTGGAAAAGTTTTATCTGGGGACAGCGGATATGTAGAAGGAATATTTGTGAATGAGGATGATTTTCCTTATATTAAGGCAGATAAAATAGTTCTTGTAAATACAGATGAAGAGACAGATGAGGATACAGAACAAGATACAGAACAGACAGAAAATACATATATTCTTCCAAATAGTGATGTTCAATCGGTGACAAGCGATGATTTAAAAGGGTTCACTTATGCAGAAGCACAGATGGCAATTAACGAAATATATGCCAGACATGGAAGAAAATTTAATGATTCTGATATACAGGAATATTTCGATTCTCAGAAATGGTATCACGGAACGATAGCACCGGAGGATTTTGATGAAGCATTATTATCACAGGTGGAAAAAAATAATATCGAATTTATAAGTGCGTATATTGAACAAGTTGCATTGCCAAATGCAGAAAATCCTAAGAATTTATTTGGTGAGGTTGAAGGATTTTACACAAATCTGGATACAGATCAAGTTGTTTATATAGGAATAAATAATATATCAGATGATCATGAAGGCATTTTGGAAGTAGGAAGAGGAGATTCTGCTCCTGTAGATAGTGCGACAACAATGGAGACTTATTATTTGGACTATATATCAGATGGAACGGTTATTATAACGGACGAGAAAAAAGGGCAGGTGTTACGAAGAGGATATATTAATTTCTATGAAGATGAGTTGTATCTTGATTGGGATACGGATGGAATGACAGGAACTTATATAAAAGGTCAAGTATATTAAATATAATATGGATTTATCTCAAGGCAGGATTTTAAATTCTGCTTTGAAAAATATAGATAGCTAAGAAGGAGAATAAGATGTTTTGTGAAAATTGCGGCAGAGAAATAAAAGAAGCAAGTAAGTTTTGCCCATATTGTGGTTGTGAAATTAAAAATAATACTCTAAATAATAGAAAAATAAGTAATACAGAAATTGGACATCAAACAAATAAGAAAAAAAGTAAAGTTCCATTTATAATAGGGATAGGTGTGGTGATAGTACTTATTATTATATTAATTCCAAAAGGTAAGAATGCAAAACAAACAGTTGATAAATTACAAAGTTTTACATATATGACTGAAGATGATGGAATCTATAAGTTTGAATATGGAGACGAATGGGACTTGGGATATTCTACAATTAATGAATGGGTTGATTTTTATGATAGTGAGATATATGAATGTTTAATTTATGCTCTGGACACTACAGAATTTGGCAATGAAGGAAAATTTGGATATGATTTTAGTGATAATGAGTTTAGAGTCTATGTGGATTATCAGGCTGAAGAGGGTGAATTAACCATTATTAATTATTCACTGGATGATGATGAATTTATATTGATGATGGATGGAGAGAAATACGAAGCGTCAGAAGAATTAGAACAGGATTTGAGAGATTCTGGATTAATAGAGATATTTGAAGATGATTTAGATATTTTTAAAAGGCAGTTAGAAGACAATGGGACTTCTTTTGATGAAGTAAAAAAATTATCGTATGATAAACTTAAAGAGTTTGAAAAATAATAGATTAAAAAGTATACTTTTTTCAAATACAAACTCCGATTTGTCCATTTCAAGTTTCATTAAATACGTGTAATATAGTAATAAAAGATAATATCTGAAGAAACTGGAGAACAACATAGATGAAAACTTACGATTTAATTTTATTTGCCGGACAGTCAAACATGGCAGGAAGAGGAATTTCAACAGAAAAATGGAACGAGCCAGCACCTTTACTCTTAGATGGTGCTGGAATGGAGTATCGGGCAGTCAGCGACCCAGAGCATATACATAAAATAGAAGAGCCATTTGGTGTGAATGAAAATAATCCAAATGGTATCTATGAACCAGGAATGAAAACAGGTTCTATGGTGACAGCTTTTGTAAATGCATATTATAAAGAAACAAAAGTTCCAGTATTGGCAGTATCCGCAAGTAAAGGTGGTTCAGCTATCTGTGAATGGCAGGGAAATGAGGATTATTTATCAGAGACCATCGAAAGATTGGAAAAAGCAGTTTTGTATGCAAAAAAGAATCAAATAGAAATTCGGCATAAATATGTAGCTTGGTGTCAGGGAGAAACCGATGGAGATAGAGGTACTTTAGCAGACGATTATAAAAAGAAATTTAAAAATATGCTTGAAAGACTAAGAAAAGCGGGAATTGAGAAATGTTTTTTGGTTACAATCGGGGAATACAATGGCAAAGATGGATTTGAAGAAGCGTATAAGAAGATTCGGCATACCCAGTTGGAACTGGCAGAGAAAGTGGAAGATATCATACTGGTATGTGATGAATTTCATACGATGAAAGCACGTGAACTCATGAAAGACAGCTATCATTATTTTCAGACAGCATATAATGAGGTTGGAAAAGTGGCAGGAGAAAATGCAGGCAGAAGTGTAAAGGGATAAACAAACTGAATAGAAATAGATACTTAATTTTATTATTATTTTTATTTTCTTAGTGCTATAATAGATTAAAAGAAATATAAAAATTAAAAGGAGGCTTTGATAATGATGTATCCATTCTTAACTTTAAACGATGATACAGAGATTACCCATTCAGAGATGAAAGCAAATGGAACAGTTAAAGTGTATATTGAAACGCCAAATGATGATGGTGGTTTCTCTAATGCAACCTGCTGGCTTCCTGAATATAAATGGGAGAATATTAGCGGATATTCAGAGAGCCAAATAGAGTATTTCAAACATTTGCTTAGAAATAATGCTCATCTGATTATTGAATTTTCTCAAGAAGGAGGGCTTTTAAATGCCGCAAATTCTTAGAATTGGTCCGTATAGTATTTATTTTTGGTCAAATGAGAATGAGCCCCTTGAACCTGTTCATGTCCATATTTCTGAAGGACGTGCCACTGCTCATGCTACAAAACTTTGGATTACCAGTACAGGAAAAGCTCTTGTTTGCAATAATAATTCAAAAATACCAGAGAAGGTATTAAAAAAATTAGTACGAGTTGTAGAAGCCAATAGTTCTGATATTATTTATGAGTGGATAGAACATTTTGGAAAAATTAGTTATTTTTGTTAAAGATTGATTTGAATTTTAATCTCCACACAAGATTCAAGATTTTTCAAACAAAAATAAATTGTATTTTCAATTATCGAATGCTATACTTCATTTCAGAAAAATAAATATGCGAATAGAAATTGAAACTATTATTTTTGGAGGAGTTTGAATCATGAGAATTTATGTAAATGCAAATGCAGGTCGTGATGGAAATGGTACTGCAAACATGCCGTTTCGTCATATCAATGATGCAGCAAAAGTAGCAAAGGCAGGAGATGAGGTTTTAGTTTCTCCTGGTGTTTATCGTGAATATGTTAACCCAATTCATGCAGGAGAAGAGGATGCACGTATTTCTTATCGAAGCACCCAGCCGCTTGGGGCTGTTATCACCGGTGCAGAGCAGGTAAAGAGCTGGCAGAAGTATGAAGGAAATGTATGGGTATGCCGAATTGCAAACAGCATTTTTGGAAATTATAATCCATATACTACGGTTGTTTATGGTGACTGGTACTTTGCAAAGGCAGACAAGCACACAGGCTGTGTTTATTTAAATGATAAAGCACTTTATGAGGCAGTTTCTTTAGAAGAGTGCATTAAAGGTGAAGTGTATGAGTGCAGCTGGGTACCGGAAGATTCTATTTATAAATGGTACACCGAGCAGGATGAAGAAAAAGATGAAACTATTATCTATGCAAATTTCCAGGGTAAAAATCCGAATGAAGAAAATGTAGAAATCAACGTAAGACGTGAGTGCTTTATGCCGGAAAAAACCGGAGTAAACTATATTACAGTAAGCGGATTTAATATTAATAAAGCAGCAACAACATGGGCTCCTCCAGCAGCATTTCAGGATGGTATGATTGGACCACACTGGAGCAAGGGCTGGATTATCGAGGACTGTGATATTTCAAACAGTAAATGTGCCGGAATTTCCGTAGGAAAATATTTAGACCCTGAAAATGACCATTATTTTACTTATAAATATGTAAAGAGTCCGACTCAGATGGAACGTGATGCAGTCTGCAGAGGACAGTATCATGGCTGGTTAAAGGAAAACATCGGTGGACATATTATTCGCCGTAATAATATTCATCACTGCGAACAGGGCGGTATTATCGGTCGTATGGGCGGTGTATTCAGCATAATCGAGGACAACCATATTCATCATATCAATAACATGATGGAACAGGGTGGAGCTGAAATTGCGGGCATTAAGATGCACGCTGCAATCGACGTAACAATGCGCCGTAATCACATTCATCATTGTACAATGGGTATCTGGTGTGACTGGGAAGCTCAGGGTACAAGACTGACTCAGAACCTGTTACATGACAACCAGAAACCGGCTTATGCAAAGAGCTTAGAAGGCGGTATGATGTCTCAGGATATCTTTGTTGAAGTAGGACATGGTCCGACTTTGATTGATAATAACGTAATGCTTTCCGATGCAAGTTTAAGATTTGCAACAGAGGGTGTTGCACTGGTACATAACTTAATCTGTGGTGCGCTGACTTGCGTTGGTGATGGAACCGGATGGCGTTATACGCCATATCATATGCCACACCGCACAGAAGTAATGGGATTTATGACCATTCTTCATGGGGATGACAGAATTTACAACAATATCTTTGTTCAGAAATGGCCGTCAGAAGATGTGATTATTCCACACGATTCCGATGAAGGATTTGATTCTGAAAACAGAAAAGCAGGAACCTGGATGTTTGATGAATATCCGACTTATGACGAATGGATTTCTCAGTTTGATTTCACAAAACCGGTTGATATGAAGAAATTAGAGCCGGTACATTTTGGACATCTTCCGGTATGGATTGAGGGAAATGTATACTTAAATGGTGCAGAAGCGTGCAAAAATGAAGTGAATGGACTGGTTATTTCAGATAAAGAAGCAAAAGTGGATCTTGTAGAAAAAGAGGGAAGCTATTACTTAGATACGAATGTATATGATTTAGTCGGTGAGTTTAAAGACCGCATGATTCATTCCGATATACTTGGAAAAGCATTTGAGCCGGAACAGAGATTTGAAAATCCGGATGGAACAGCCATTCAGTTTGATAAAGACTATTTTGGCGGACACCGTGGCATGGATGTCATTCCTGGACCATTTGCACAGGCAGAAGATGTGAAGAAAGTGTTGTTCTAATTTAAAAAAGTGTATTCTTAAATAATTCAATAGAAAAGATGAGGTGTTTTTTGAAAAAGCACTTCATCTTTTTCATTTCTCCTCTTGCCAAATGCACACCATGAGTATATAATAAAACAAAAATGTGTGCTTTTTATTCCAAAAATCAAATAGATTTGTGTGCAATGTGTAAAATTTAGAGCACCGGAGGCAAAATTTATGGCGGGAACGATTCAGCAGATTGCGGAACTGGCCGGAGTTTCAAGGGGAACTGTGGACAGGGCATTGAATAACAGAGGAAGAATTAATCCGGAAGTTGCAAAGCAGATTTGGCAGATTGCAGACGAAATCGGATATGTTCCGAAACATCAGAGAAAAAAAGAACAGGAACAAAAGAAAATTGAGGAGACGTATCGGATTGGTGTGGTAACACAGCTTTCCAATTCTCCATTTATGATTCAGGTAAATAAGGGAATTTATGATGCAGCAGAACGGCTTTTGGAGACAGGAGTTCAGGTGATTGTAAAGGAAAATCCTTCTGTCGACGAAGAAGCACAGTTGAAATCCATTCTGGAACTGGAAGAAGCAGGGATTCAGGCACTGGCAATCATGCCGGTAGACTGTGACCGGATTCGGGAAAAATTAAATGATTTAATCGAAGAAAAACAGATTCCGGTAGTCGCATTTAATACCGATATCATTGGAACAAAACGGAATTGTTTTGTGGGACTGGATAATTGGAAGAGCGGACAGACCGCAGCGGGACTGATGGGGCTTATGATGCATGGAAAGGGAAAAGTTCTTGGAATTACCGGATATTTTTCGAACCGTGCCGGCAGTAGAAGAATTGATGGATTTATAGAGGAAACCAGAAAACAGTTTCCGGAGATGAACCTGATTGGCGTGCAAAGCAGTCAGGACGATGCAAAAGAAGTAGAGCAGATTATTGTAAATGCAATGAAGATATTCCCGGATTTGAAGGGAATCTTTGTGGCATCCGGCGGACAGGAAGGTGTTAAAGCTGCATTTGATGAATTGAATCTGGAAAAACGCCCTTATGTGATTATCTATGATGTGACACCGGAAAATGTAAAAGCGTTGAATGAAGATACCGTGGATTTCCTGATTGACCAGGAAGGATACGAGCAGGGTTATCGGGCAGTATCTATCTTAGAAGAATGTCTGAAACACGGCAGTCTGCCGGAGGAAGAGTATCAGTACACGGAAATCAGTATTAAAACAAAATATAATGTGCAATAAAGAAAATAGAAATTAGCAAAGAACTCTTTTTGATTCATAAAAAAGGGTTCTTTTTTTGTTGCGAACAAAAAACACGCATAAAAGCACACAAGAAACTGGTAAAATTGTTATAAAATCGAGCCTTTAGATTGTGCAGAATATCGAAAGTGTGCAAAAACAAAAAAAGCACTTGTAAAATGTGTGTGCAAGTGCTACTATAAAGCCAGAAAGAGAACATGTGAAGCACACAAACGAAAATAAAGCACGCACACACATAGTAAAAATAGTAAAAAAGGAATTTGGGAGGACACTTTTATGAAGTATGTAGAATTTGATGAAACAAGACCAATGGATTTGGTTTTACTGGGACGTGTCGCAATTGATTTTAATCCAGCTTATAACGACCAGGTGAAAGAAGAATTTAAACCACTGAAAAAAGTTCATATGTTTGAAAAATTTGTAGGTGGTTCTCCTGCAAACATCGCAGTCGGAGTTACAAGACATGGACTGAAAGCAGGATTTTTTGCAAAGGTATCAGATGACCAGTTCGGAGAATTCGTAGTGGACTACTTCAATGAGCAGGGAATTGATACTTCCCGAATTTCAAAATGTACAAATGGAGAAAAGTTAGGACTGACCTTTACAGAAATGCTTTCTCCAAAGGAAAGCAGTATCCTGATGTATCGAAACTGTATTGCAGACTTACAGTTAAGCGTAGATGACATTGATGAAGAATACATCAAACAGACAAAAGCAATTTTAATTTCCGGAACAGCACTTGCAGAAAGTCCTTCAAGAGAGGCAGCAATCAAAGCAGTAATGCTGGCAAAGAAAAACAATACAAAAGTTATTTTTGATATCGATTACAGAGAATATAACTGGAAGAACAGTGATGAGATTTCCATTTACTATTCCATTGTTGCAAAAGAAGCAGACATCATCATGGGTTCAAGAGAAGAATTTGATTTAACTGAGAAACTGATTCAGCCAGGTATGAGTGATGAAGAATCCGCAGCTTTGTGGCAGGGTTACAATGCAAAAATCGTAGTAATCAAACATGGTATGAAAGGTTCTACCGCTTATACATGTGACGGACAGAAATTTTCCATTAAACCATTCCCGGTACAGGCAAGAAAAGGATTTGGCGGCGGAGACGGATATGGTTCTGGATTCTTATATGGATTATATCAGGGATGGCAGGTTATCGATTGTCTGGAATTTGGTTCAGCAGAAGCATCCATGATGGTAAGAAGCAACAACTGTTCCGATTCCCTTCCGGGACCAGATGCAGTACACGCATTTATTAAAGAAGAAAAAGAACAGTACGGCGAAATGATTGCGAGAGTATAAAAAAGACGAGGCAAAGGAAGGAGAATACAAAATGGCAGAGACAACAAGAATGACAGTTGCACAGGCAATTGTAAAATTTTTAGATAATCAATATGTATCCATGGATGGAGTAGAAACAAAGTTTGTAGAAGGATTTTTCACAATCTTTGGACATGGTATTGCAGTTGGACTTGGTGAAGCGCTGGATACCAACCCGGGACAGTTAAGAGTCATGCAGGGCAGAAATGAACAGGGTATGTGCCATGTGGCGACTGCATTTGCGAAACAGAATAACAGAAAAACCATTATTCCATGTGCTTCTTCTGTAGGACCTGGAGCAGCAAATATGGTAACCGCATGTGCAACCGCAACCGTAAACAATATTCCACTGTTAGTATTTCCGGCAGATACTTTTGCTTCCAGACAGCCAGACCCGGTACTTCAGCAGTTAGAGCAGAGCAACAGCCTTGCAACTACTACAAATGATGCATTTAAACCGGTTTGCAAATATTGGGACAGAATTACACGTCCGGAACAGTTAATGACAGCTTTAATCAGTGCAATGAGAGTACTGACAGACCCGACAGATACCGGTGCCTGCTGTATCGCACTTCCGCAGGATGTAGAAGGTGAATCTTATGATTATCCGAATTACTTCTTTAAGAAACGTGTACACAGAATCACAAGACCGGTTGCCGTAGAAGAAGAGTTAGAAGATCTTGTAGAAATTATTTCTCAGGCAAAGAAACCACTTGTAATTGTAGGTGGCGGTGTAAAATATTCAGAAGCAGGGGAAACCGTTGAAAAATTCTGTGAAGAATTCCATATTCCGTTTGGTGAAAGCCAGGCCGGAAAGAGTGCCTGCAAATCCAGTCACCCATACTGTCTTGGTGGAATTGGTGTAACAGGAACACTGGCATCCAATGTGATTGCAAAAGATGCAGATGTAGTTATCGCAATCGGTTCCAGACTGTCTGACTTTACAACAAGCTCAAAACATCTTTTTCAGAATGCAGATGTAAAATTTGTTACAATCAATAACAACCGTTATCATGCATACAAGATGGACGCTGTAAAGGCAGTGGGCGATGCAAAAGCAACGGTAGAGGCACTTGCCGAAAAACTGCGTGCAAAAGGTTATGTTTCAGCTTATAATGGAGAAATAGAAGCAGCAAAAGCTGCATGGGATAAAGAGTGGGATCGCCTTGCAGGAATCGAGTATACAGGAGATGACTTTGAACCGATTATCAAGGCAAGAGACCCGAGAACAGTTCCGGAGTTTGTGAAATTAACGAACGGAAAAATCACACAGACTGCCGCACTTGCAGCAATCAATAAAACAATTGATAAAGATGCAACCATTATCACAGCAGGAGGTTCTCTTCCAAGTTGTATGCAGCGTATGTGGAGAACAGACAAGAGAGGCGGATATCATGCAGAATATGGTTATTCCTGCATGGGATACGAAGTGGCAGCAACTCTTGGTGTAAAATTCGCAGAGCCGGATAATGAAGTTTACTGTGTTGTCGGAGACTCCAGTTTCCAGATGCTTCACAGCGAAATCATGACGATTATGCAGGAGAGAAAGAAAGTAAATATTTTAATCTTCGATAACTGTGGATTTGGATGCATCAACAATCTGGAAATGAACCATGGTATCGGAAGCATCGCAACAGAATTCCGTTACACAGATGGAAAGAAACCGACAGGAGATTTAATTCCGGTAGACTACGCAAAGATTGGCGAAGGATACGGATTAAAAACTTATACATGCAAAACAATCGCAGAACTTGTGGCAGCATTAAAGGACGCAAAGAAACAGGAAGTTGCCTGCCTGTTTGACCTGAAAGTAATTCCAAAGACAATGACAGACGGATATGAATCCTGGTGGAACGTAGGAATCGCAACAACTTCTGAAAAAGAAAGCGTAAGAAAAGCTTGCGAAGGTGTAATGGAAGGACGTAGAGAATCCAGAGCTTACTAAGATTTCAGGAGTCATGTACGCTTGAACAAAAAAGTTTAAGCGTACAGAAGTACAATTAAGTACAATTAGGAGGTAAAGACAATGGGTAAAGTATTTGGCTATCCAGAATTTGACGAAAACGGCGAGAAAATTTTAACAACTTATGACAATGACTATAAAGAAATGATGATGGACATTCGTGTGTATCGCATGAAAGCCGGTCAGACAAGAACCTTCTTAAGAACAGGTGAGGAGACTGCAGTTCTGCTTCTCTCTGGAAAAATCACTTATGAATGGGAAGGCAATACAGAAACAGTAAGCAGAAAAGATGTGTTTACCGAAGGTCCTTGGTGTGTTCATGTATGCACCGGAAAAGAAATAAAAGTAACAGCAGAGACCGATGCAGAAATTCTTGTACAGTGCACGAAAAATGATGCAGACTTTGCAGGAAAATTATATAAACCGGAGGATGCTCCATGGGGTTATTCCTGTGTTGGCAAATTTGGAAATGTTGCAAAGAGAAGAGTTAATACCATTTTAGACCATGATATTGCTCCGTATTCCAATATGGTACTCGGAGAAGTATTAAATGACAAAGGAAACTGGTCCGGATATCTTCCACACAGACATCCACAGCCGGAAACTTATTATTTCAAATTTGACCGACCGGAAGGATTTGGTGCAAGTTTCGTAGGAGACCAGGTATTTAAGAGCACAGACGGAAGCTTTTCCGCAATTCCGGGAGGAGAGTTACATCCTCAGGCAGTTGCGCCGGGATTCCAGATGTATACCTGCTGGATGATTCGCCACATTGACGGAAATCCATGGTTACAGACAGATCGTTGTGAAGATGAAAGATATACATGGCTGCATGATGCCGAAATCTAAGAATGAATAATAGATTTATTTGATAATTTAAGAAAAAAAGAACGTTAAAATAAAGTAAAGGAAAATAAAAAAACTAAGTTTAGAAAGGATGCGTGTTATTATGGCAAGAGAATTTATCGTACCGGGACAGATTATCACAGGTTCAGGAGCTTTAACAATGGCGGAGGAAACTTTAAAAGGACTTGGAAAAAAAGCTCTTATCGTAACAGATAAAGTAATGATTCAGTTAGGAAACTGTGCAAAAGTAGAAACAGCTTTAAAAAATCAGGGAATTGACTATGCAATTTATTCTGAAATCGTTGGTGAGCCAACGGATACTATGATTGAAAATGGTCTGAAAGTATACAAAGAAAATGGATGTGATTTCTTAGTTGCATTAGGCGGAGGAAGCCCAATCGACTCTATGAAAGCTATTGGTTCTTTAGTTGTAAATGGTGGAAATATCTCCGATTACATGGGAAAAGTAATTGATGTAGAAATGCCGCCGCTTGTTGCAATTCCAACAACAGCAGGTACTGGTTCTGAAGCAACTCAGTTTACGATTATCACAGATACCAAAAAAGATATCAAAATGCTCTTAAAAGGTAAAGTATTAATGCCAAAACTTGCA
>ERZ772858.2286-NODE-2286-length-14976-cov-13.540446_pt1 | contig 14976 bp, 11 predicted proteins | sample MGYA00512136_ERZ772858 | MGnify/ENA primary metagenome ERZ772858 (study PRJEB29015, sample SAMEA2737726) | human gut metagenome | biome: human gut; feature: human-associated habitat; material: faeces | place: China | collected 2012 ...
CGGCCCGTGCGTGCCAGACCGCCCAGCATGGCCGCCACCACGCCCGGCGTAGCAGTCGGGGCTACGGCCAACCCGCGAGTCTGCCTCCGCTGCGGCGAGGAGCTCCGGGCGGTCGTTGATCCCGCACCATTGCCCGGCCGGCCCCCCGCGCCCTGCGGCCGCACCCAGGCATCACGCCCGAAAGGGTTGGGGGCGACCCCCGAAACATTCCGAACACCCGAAGCACCCCGAGCATCTGAAACGTCCAAAGCGTCCACTCTCCCAGTGCGGCTTAGGGGCTCATCTCCTCCGTAAAAGTTCCCCTCGTCAAAACGGTAGGCAGCAGTGTCCATGGGTTTTCTCCTTACGTTGCGCCTCTACCTTACCGACGAGCCGGCTTACGCGTCCCATAGCGAAATCTGACATTTCCGGCAGGGCACCTTAACTTTTCCTGAAGCTGTCACGGGATGGCATGCCCATTGGCAAAACCCGGGGCGAATCGCGTACAATAGCCTTTATGGAAAAACGCGCTCACATACTGGTGGTGGACGACGAGCAGGCCATCGCCGATCTGGTTGTCAACCTGCTTGCGGCCGAGGGCATGGACGCGCTGGCCTGCTACAGCGGACAGGCGGCCCTCGACATGCTCGCCCGCACGCCGTTCGACCTGGCCATCGTGGATATCATGATGCCGGGCATCGACGGCTTCGAGCTGTGCGTTCGCATGCGCCAGATGCGGGACATTCCCGTCATCTTCCTCTCGGCGAAGGACGAGGAGGCCGACCAAGTCGTCGGCTTCACCTTGGGCGCCGAAGACTACGTCACCAAGCCCTTCCGGCCCCGCGAGCTGGTGGCCCGCGTGAAGGCGCGCCTGCGCCGACGCCAAGCAGCGCCCCAGGCTTCCTCGACCCTGCTTTCCGCCGGCGCCATCGAGGTGGACTTGCGCACGCATCTGGCCACGCTCCACGGCGAGCCTTTGCACCTCACCCCCAAGGAGTTCGCCATTCTGGCGATTCTGGCCCAGTCGGTCGGCTCACCGGTCTCGGCGGCCGATCTGTTCGAAGGGGCCTGGCACGAGCGCTTCGACGACGCGGCGGCCAACACGGTCATGGTGCACATCCGTCGCCTACGCAAGAAGCTCGCCGATATCGACGCTTCCACGACGTTCATCGAAACCGCTTGGGGCGTCGGCTACAAGCTGCGCGGCGCGCCCGGCGACACCGGCCATGGCGCTTAAAAGCGAACAGGCCCGCGTCCTGCGCCGGCGCGTGCTCGGCGGCCTCATTCGCAACCTGCTGCTGTTCAGCGGGGCCTTCGCTCTGGCCTGCTTGGCGATCGAGACCTTCATGGTACCTTCGATCGCGAACTGGGTGGCCGACTCGACCTCGTCTTGGCGCACCCTGAACTCCTCCGAGCAGTTCCAGCAGATCCTCACCGACCAGGGGCTGCTCGACGATGCCAACCTCTTCGACCTCTGGGTCAACGAGGCCGTCGAGGGCGGCTACACCAACGATGCGGGCACTATCACCGAGATCCAAGGCGAAGTGAACGAGATGGAAGATGCCCTGGCGGAATACGCGAGCATGATGGCCGACTCACCCGAGAACGCCGAGGCTGCCGCGGCCCACGCCAAGGAGCGGGCCGAAAAGCTCGGGGCGGATGTGGCCGTCGCCTCGGGCACCAACGCCGCGGCCATCGGCGACGCGAGCACCTTCATCGACGACGCGACCGCCCTCGATGCCGAGACCGACAACGCCCGGGCCGTTCCCCTCCTTCCCTATCAGACCATTCTGACCGCCGAGGCCATTCCCACTGACGACGCGAGCGCCGCCCAAGCCATAGCGGCCCTGCGCGTGTCGGCGTCCCTGCAGGAGCTGGGGCTCTCGCTGCCCGAGGCCCAAACGTTCATGCCGCCGGAGACCACGGTGGATGCGGCCACGCGAATCCTCGTCAGCGCCGCCGTCCTGGGCTACGACCAGCCGACGCTGAACGACCTTCTGCAAAGCGCCTTTCGCCAATCCCAGGAGCAAGCCTACAGCGCCTGGCTCGACCTGACCTCCGCCGAGGAGGCGCGGGCGCTGGGCGTCTCCGACGAGAACCCGGTCTGGCAAATCCAGTACGGCGAGGACGGCGTCTACCGCATACGCGATGTCGCCACCTACACGTTCGTCAAGTCGTTCAAGCTCCCGCTGGCCCTGCTCGTCTTCGTGGCCGGCTGGCTCGCCATCATCCTGAGAGCCCTGAACCGGTCGCTGCGCTACTTCGACGAGCTGTCCGGGGCTGTGGGAAGCCTGCTCGCCGACAAGGACGCCCCCATCGAGCTGCCGGCCGACTTGTCCATCGCCCGCAACGAGCTGGCGGTTATCCGCTCGCAGTCGCTGGCCGACGAGCGCGCCGCTCACGCCGCCGAGCAGCGCAAGAACGAGCTGGTGGCCTATCTGGCCCACGACATCCGCACGCCGCTCACCTCGGTGCTCGGCTACCTGGACCTGCTGCGCGAGACAACCGATCTGCCCCGGGAGACCCTGCGCAAGTACGCCGACATCGCCTATTCGAAGGCCGAGCGCTTGGAAAGCCTCATCAACGAGTTCTTCGAGATCACCCGCTACAACCTGTCGGCCATTCCCATCGAGCGGGAGACCGTGGGGGTGCGCCTGTTCTGCCAGCAGGTGGCCGAGGCGTTCTTCCCGGAGGCCGCCGCCCGCAACATCCGCATCACCGTGGACGCCGCCGGCGCGGGCCAGTTCTTCATTGATCCGGACAAGCTCGCCCGGGCGCTGGGCAACGTGCTGCGCAACGCCGTGGCCTACGCCGACGCGAACTCCGTCATCGCCATCGCCGCGCGCCAGGACGCCCGCACGACCACCATCACCGTGGCCAACCGCGGCCGCGAGATATCCGACGCCCATCTGGAGACCATCTTCGAGAAGTTCTACCGCGAAGACGGGGCGCGCTCCTCGAAGAAGGGCGGCGCGGGGCTGGGGCTCGCCATCGCCCGGGAAATCGTCGTGGCACACCACGGCGACATCGAGGCGGCGAGCGAGCGGGGCGTCACCGTGTTCACCCTGCGCATTCCCACCCAGGGGGAGGAGATCGAAGGGGCAGCCGCCGCGCCGCGCATCCCGGGCGCGACTGAGGGCGTCCAGCGGCTGGTTGCGCCCGTGCCGCCCCGCACCGTGCGACCGACAAGCACGCGAGCAACTTCCGCGCCGCCTTCCGCAACGACGCGTCGCGGGCCCTCCGCCCGTCCGATTCCACAACGCCCCGTCGGCGAACGGACGCAAGCGCCGCGCCAAGGTACCTCTCCGTTAAATCCTCGTAACGCTCGCCATGGACAGGTTCCCGCGCGCAAGACGGTACGCGATAATGATGCGACACCACGGCGGCGCGGCCTGTCCCGCTAGCTTCAAAACCAAAGCAAGGCATCGGCCCCGAAGCACCGCTTTCCCACTTAGCGAACACCCAAGGAGGCACCATTGAACCCCATCCGCATCGGCATTCTCGGCTATGGCAACCTCGGCCGCGGCATTGAACTGGCCGTCGCCGCCAACGACGACATGGAATTGGTGGGCGTGTTCACTCGCCGCGACCCAGCCAGCGTGCACCCGCTCGGCGAGAACGTCGCCGTCTGGCCCGCCACGGAGCTGGCCGCCCACACCGACGACATCGACGTGCTCATGCTCGCCGGCGGCTCGGCCACCGACCTGCCCGAGCAGACCCCGGCAGCCGCTGCGCTCTACAACGTGGTCGACTCCTTCGACACCCACGCCAACATCCCGGCGCACTTCGCCGCCGTCGACGCGGTGGCCCGCGAGACGGGGCATGTGGCCGTCATCTCGGTGGGCTGGGATCCGGGCATGTTCTCGGTCTCGCGCGTTTACGCCAACGCCATCATGCCCAACGGCGCCGACTACACCTTCTGGGGCCGCGGCGTCTCCCAGGGGCACTCCGATGCCATCCGCCGCATTCCCGGCGTGGCCGACGCCCGCCAGTACACGGTGCCCGTGCCCGAGGCGCTTGAGGCCGTGCGCTCCGGCGCCAACCCGGAGCTGACCACGCGCCAGAAGCACACCCGCGAGTGCTTCGTCGTGGCCGAGGAGGGCGCCGATACGGCCGCCATCGAAAAGGCCATCGTCACCATGCCGAACTACTTCGCCGACTACGACACCACGGTCACCTTCATTTCTCAGGAAGAGCTCGACCGCGATCACGCCGGCATTCCCCACGGCGGCTCGGTCATCCGCACCGGCACCACGGGTGCCGCCGGCGAGAACACCCATGTGATCGAGTACTCGTTGAAGCTCGATTCCAACCCGGAGTTCACCGGCAGCGTGCTGGTCGCATGCGCCCGCGCCTGCTGGCGCATGGCCTGCGCGGGCGAGACGGGCTGCTGCACCATCTTCGACATCGCCCCGGCGCTGCTCTCGCCCATGACCCCCGAAGAGCTCCGCGCGAAGATGCTGTAAGGCCGCGCGCCCGACGGCACCAGCGAACACGCACGCTCATCAACAAGCGGACCGCCCACCGGGTGGTCCGCTTTTTCATCGCCCGAGACATTTTCATCGCTCGAGACAACTTGCCCCTCGGTTTTTTCCAAGAAATTGCGATTGTTAGCAAACGAAGAATGCCCAAGGGGACGAGGACGACGCGAAGCGGAGCAAAACCAGCTCATTGCGCATCGTCTTTCCTTTAAAATGCTCTATCTTCCCATCAAAAGATCCCGTTTCAGAACAAGACAGAGTATGAGCCATCCCCTCGTGCTAACAATCGCAATTTTTGCGAAAATAGAGACATGCAAATTGTCCCGAGAGCATCCGGCCGCCGTAGCGCGAGGCGCAACGCGGGGCGGCCGGAAAGCCGGATATCCTGCTAGAACCTCGCAAAGCGTTCCTGGCGCTGGGCTACGAGCTCGTCGGGCGTGAGGCCGGCCAGCTCCTTGTAGGCCTCGCGGACGTAGTCGCGCACGGCGGCGATGGCGGCCTCCGGGTTCTCGTGAGCCGGGCCCTCCCCTTCCGAGATGACCGCGTCGATGATGCCGCCGGCCAAAACCGAGGCGGCGTCCATCTGCATGGCCTCGGCGGCCTCGGGCGCGCGGGTGCGGTCCTTCCACAGGATGGAAGCGAAACCCTCCGGCGAGAGCACCGAGTACACCGCATGCTCCTGCATGGCCACGCGATTGCCCACGGCCAGCGCCAAGGCGCCGCCGCTCCCGCCCTCGCCCAGAAGCACGCTCACCACGGGAACGCGCAGGCCGGCCATGGCGACCAGGTTGTCGGCGATGGCGTTGCCCTGGCCGCGCTCCTCGGCCTCGGTGCCGCAGAAGGCGCCCTGGGTGTCCACCAGGCAGAGAATCGGCCGGCCGAACTTCTCCGCCTCGCGCATGAGGCGCAGCGACTTGCGGTAGCCCTCAGGCTGGGGGCAGCCGAAATTGCGGGCCACGCGATCGGCCAAGTTCACGCCCTTCTCCTGGGCGATGATCGTCGCCGGATGGCCGGAAATCCAGCCGATGCCGGCAAGAATGGCCCCGTCGTCGGCGAAGGCGCGGTCGCCGTGCAGCTCGATGAAGCCCTCGACGATGCCGTCGATATAGCGGCGCGCCGTGGGACGGTGCACGTTGCGGGCGATCTGCACGCTCTCCCACGCGCTGCCGGCCGGAGCCTCCAAACTCACCCCGGACTTGCGGGCCTCGCGGCGGGCGTGGCGCTCCAATTCGCGGCGGCACGCCTCCTCGGCCTCCTCGGGGCTTTCCGACCGCCCGATAAGCTCGCCCACCACCGGCACTCCAGCCAAGCTGCGCCACAACCCGGCGGCTTCCTCGTCGCGAATGCGCTCGCCCACCGCCTGGGCCTCAGGGGCCACATCCACCGAGCCGTAGGCGCCCGGGCCGACGCGCAGGGCGTCCATGACGCTGTGGTAGGTGACGATGCGCCCCATATCGTCGGCGGGCGCGTGCAGCGCGAGCAGCTGCGCCAGAACGCTGCGCATCTGGGAGCGCTCGACAATGGCGTCGATGAGCCCGTGCTCAAGCGCGAACTCGGCGGTCTGGAACCCTTCCGGCAGCTCCTGCTTGATGGTGTCGCGGATGACGCGCTGCCCGGCAAACCCGATGAGCGCGCCGGGTTCGGCCAAAATGATGTCGCCCTGCATGGCGAACGACGCCGTCACGCCGCCGGTCGTGGGGTCGGTGAGCACGGTGATGAAGGGCAGATGGGCCGCCCCCAGGCGTTCCACGGCGCAGGACACCTTCGCCATCTGCATCAGCGAGACGAGCCCCTCCTGCATGCGGGCGCCCCCGGACGCACAGAACACGACGACCGGCAGGCGCTCGGCAATGGCGCGGTCGATCATCGCGGCCACTTTCTCGCCCACCGCATGCCCCATCGAGCCCATGAAGAAGCCGGACTCCATGACGCCGATGGCCAAAGGCAGCCCCGCAATGGTCGCGCGCCCCGTGCGCACGGCCTCTTCAAGCCCGCTCTTTGCGCGCTGGTCGGCGATTTTCTCGGGATAGCCGGGGAAATCGAGCGGATCGAAATCGGGCATAACCGCGTTCCACTCCTCGAACGACCCGGCGTCCACCGTGGCGGCCAGGCGCTCGTCGGAACGCAGGCGCTGCAGGGTGCCGCAGGCCGGGCAATAGCCGCCGAGCTCGATGATCTCCTCTTTGTCGAAGAAGAGCTTGCAGTAGTGGCAGCGGCGCCAATGGGTCGGCCCCTCATCGTCGTCGGCAAGCGGCGCCGGTGCCGGCGCCGACTCCCAGGGCGCCTCGGAGGGCTCCGTCGTGCTGGCGGCGGGCAAAAGCTCCACCCAACCGGTACGCAAGGTGCCCTCGGTGGCCGGAGCGAACACGCGCAGACCGCGCTTGGCAGCGTGGCGCAGGAAATAGGCGTCCTCGGCGAGCGGCGCCTTGGCGCTGTCGAGGAAGATGAGCGCTGCGCCGCAAGCCTTGGCCGCCGAGAGCACCGTGTAGATGTTGGCGGAAAGCGTGTCGGCGTCCACATCGGCCGTGGTGCTGCCCAGGTTGTGCGTGGGCAGCATGCGCCGAGCGAAGCCGTCCAGCGAGCGGTTGTCCACCGTGGCGAAGACGACGTCGAGGCCCGCCTGCTCCATGGGCACCACGAAGGCCCGGGCGTTCTTGGCCGAGGCGATGACGAGGGCCCGGGGCTTGGCCCCGGCCGCCGCACTTACGGCGAAGTCGTCGCCGATGGTGGACCGGACGTGCTCGGAGACGTCGGCCACCTTCTCCTCCGGGTCGCGATGGGTCGCCCCGGCACGGGCGCCCACCAAGGCCGCCGCCGTGTCCGGCAGGGTGCCGGCCGCTTCCACGATGGCGTCCAGGGCGTAGGAGACCGCCGATTTCAGCGAGCCGTCCTCGGTCGCCTCAGGGGCCGCAGGGCCATCCGCAAGCTCGGAGACGAAGTTCCCCGCCGTGTCGAAGCTGATGTACTTGGAAGCCGCTTTGGCCATAGTTACTCCTTGGGTGCGAGCACGTACTTCTGGGTGGCCGTGGCGCAGACCTCGCCGTCCACGGACGCCTCCACCTCGGCCACCACGAGGCGGCGCGACGACTTCACGATGGTCGCTCGCAACGTCACCGTCTCGCCCGGGGCCACCTGCCGGCGGAACTTCGCCGCGTCTATGCCGGTGAGAAAGCCGATGCAGCCGCGCAGCTCGGGCGATTGCAGCACCGCGATGGAAGCGCATTGGGCGAGCGCCTCCATGATGATGACGCCCGGCAGCACCGGGTGATCGGGAAAATGCCCGCGGAAGATATCCAGATCGGCGGGCACATCCAGCTCTCCTTCAATGGAAGCGCCGGGCTCGATGGCCACAATGCGACTCACCCACACGAACGGATCGCGATGGGGCAGAATCCCCTCGATGACCTCGCGCCCCCAGGGCAGCGGTGCGACAATCGTCTCTTCGCTCATCGACTCCCCCTAACCTTTGTACGGCGAGAAGGCCAAAGCGGCGTTGTGGCCGCCGAAGCCCAGCGAGGTCGACAGGGCCACCTTCTGCGGATAGTCGGTGACCGCCTCGGTGACCACCGCCACCGGGCAGTCCTCGGCGGCCTCGGCGAAGCCGGCCGTGGGGGGCACCGCATCGCGGGCCACGGACAGGGCGCACACGATGGCCTCCACGGCACCGGCGGCGCCGAGCATGTGGCCCGTGGTGCCCTTGATGGACGTGACGGGCAGCTCGGCCGCCGCATCGGCGCCCATGAGATTCGCGAGCGCCTTCGACTCCGTGGCGTCGTTGGCCGGCGTGCCCGTGCCGTGGGCGTTCAGGTGCCCCAGATCGGCCGGGGTGAAGCCGCCCTCGGCCAGAGCGGCGGCCATGGCGGCGGTGATGGCGGTGGCCTCCGGGTCGGGCGCGGTCATGTGGTAGGCGTCGCCCGTGCTGCCGAAGCCGGCGATCTCGGCGATGGGCTCAGCCCCGCGGGCGAGCGCGCTTTCCAACGACTCGATGACCAGGGCCCCCGCCCCCTCGCCGGCCACGAACCCGCCGCGGCGGGCGTCGAAGGGCAGCGAGGCCTCCTTGGGATCCTCGGCGCGGGTAAGGGCCGACAAATTGGTGAAGCCGGCGATGCAGATGGGGCTCACGGACTCCTCCGTGCCGCCCACGAGCGCCGCGTCGATGTAGCCGTGGCGAATGTCGCGCAGCGCCGTGCCGATGCAGTGGGCACCGGTGGCGCAGGCGGTCACCACGTTCAGGCACTCGCCGCGCATGCCGTAGCGAATGGCCAGGTTGCCCGCCGCGATGTTCCCGATCATCGTGGGGATGAACAGGGGGTTCACGCGCTTGGGGCCCTTCTCCTCCAAGGTGGCGAAGCTCTTCTGCAGCTCGTCGATGCCGCCGATGCCGGTACCGAACACCACCGCGATGCGGTCGCGGTTCTCGTCGGTGACTTCCAAGCCGGACTGGGCCAGCGCCTCGTCGGCCGCCACGATGGCGTACTGCACGAAGCGCTCGAAGCGACGGGCCTCCTTCTTGGTCAGGCCGTGCTCGACGCCGTCGAAGTCGCGCACCTCGCCGGCAATGTGCACCTCGTACTCGCTCGTGTCGAAGCGCTCGATGGGCGCGATGCAGCAGCCGCGCTCCATGAGCGCCTCCCACAACGCCTCGACGCCCACGCCGGCCGGCGTCACCGCGCCCACACCGGTGATGACGACGCGATGGGTGCCGTCGGGCCGCCGGGTCTGAATGCTCTCGCTTGCGTTCTCACTCATAGGGACATACCTCCGTCCACGCAAATGACCTGACCGGTGATGTAAGACGCCTCGTCCGAGGCGAGGAAGCGCACCAAATGGGCGATGTCGTCCGGCTCGCCCAAGCGCCCGCTGCCGATGCGGCTCACGATGGCCTCGCGCTGGGCATCGGAAAGCGCGTCGGTCATGTCGGTGGCAATGAAGCCGGGCGCCACAGCGTTGGCCGTGATGTTGCGGCGCGCAAGCTCGCGGGCGAGCGACTTCGTGAGCCCGATGACGCCGGCCTTGGAGGCGGCGTAGTTCACCTGGCCCGCGTTGCCGTACACGCCCACCACGCTGGACATGTTCACGATGCGGCCCCAGCGCTGCTTCATCATCAGCTTCGCGGCGGCGCGGCAGCAATGGAAGGTGCCCTTCAGGTTGATGTCGATGACGGCGTCGAAGTCGTCGTCGGACATGCGGGCGGCCAGGCCGTCGCGGGTGATGCCGGCGTTGTTCACGAGCACGTCCACCCGCCCGTTGGCCTCGGCCGCGGCGGCGATGAGCGCGTTGGCCTCCTCTTCTATGGCCACGTTGGCGGCCACGGCCAGGGTTTCCACGCCGAACTCTTCGGCGATCTCGACGGCTACCGCCTCGGCGGCGGGCAGGCTGCGCTCAGAAGAGCTGTTCACCACCACGTTCATGCCAGCGGCCGCCAGCTCGCGGGCCACGGCGCGTCCGATGCCGCGAGTGGAGCCGGTCACAACGGCGCAGCGGCGGTTTTCTGATTCGGTCACGTCTATTCCTTTCCGAATTCCTCGACGAAAGCGTCGAAGGAGGGACGATCCTGAATGGCGGCTCGGGGCGCGCTACGGTCGATGCGCTTCACGAGATTGGCGAGCACGCCGCCGAAGCCCACTTCCGCGAACATCTTCGCGCCGGCCTCCTGAAGCTTTGCCACGCTGGCCTCGAACTGCACGGGCGACACCAAGTGCGCCACCAGCTCGTCGCGAGCGCCGGCGGCGTCAAGCGGCACGGCGTGCACGTTGCCGATGACCGGCACCACCGCCTCGCGGAAGTCCACCCGCGCCAGGTAGTCGGCGAAGGGCTCCTGCGCCAACGCCATGAGCGGGCTGTGGAAGGCGCCGGAGGTGGCCAGGCGCGAGAAGCGGCCCTTGCTCGCGGCCCACGCCTCCTCGGCGCGCGCCACCGCCGCCGGCGTGCCGGCGATGACGATCTGGCCGCCGCCGTTCAAGTTCGCGGGCACGAGCACCTCGCCCTCGGCGCACTGGGCGCACAGCGCCTCGGCCTCGGGCAGCGTGATCTTCAGAAGCGCGCTCATAACGCCGGGGTTCGCGTCGGCCGTCTCTCCCATGAGGCGCGACCGCTCGGCGATGAGCGCGAAGGCGTCCTCCTCGGCGAGCATGCCGCCGAGCACCATGGCGGAAACCTGCCCGAGGGAGAACCCGAGCAGCGCGTCCGGCACGATGCCGCGCGCCTCAAGCGCCCGCCCCATGCCGACCGACAGCGCCGCGATGGCGATCTGGGCGTTGCGCGTGTCGTTCAGCTCTTCGGGCGACGCGTCGCGCACAAGCGCCGCCACGTCGCGGCCGAGCACGTCCGAGGCGCAGGCGAACACGGACGCCACCTCGGGAATATCCAGCATATCGGCGCCCATGCCAGGCTTCTGCGAGCCCTGGCCCGAGGCCATGAACACCAGGCCAGCCGGGCCCAAGGGCGCCAAGGGGGTCTCATCAAGCATGGCGGCCTCCCTACACGCGCGCCCGGCGGCTGTTCAGCTCGGCCAACTCATCCAAGGAGCGGCCGGCCAGGGCCTCGGCCTCGCGCACCATATCGGCAATGACGCCGGCCGCCGTGCCGCGCTCGGTCACCAGCGCGGCCACCTGGCCCGCCATGACCGAGCCGTTTTCCACGTCTCCCGCCACGGCGCGGGCGAGCGAGCCGGCGTACATACCCTCCAGCTCTTCCCCGGAGGTGGCGGCCATCTCAATCTTGCGGCATTCGCGGGCGAACTTGTTCTTCAGGCCGCGCACGGGATGCCCCGTGCCGCGCCCGGTGACGATGGTGTCGGAGTCCTTCGCCTTCAGCACCTTCTCCTTCCACGCCTCGTGCACGCTGCACTCCTCCACCGTGAGGAAGCGCGTGCCGCACTGCACGCCCTCGGCGCCCAGCGCGAAGGCGGCAAGCATGCCCCGGCCGTCCACGATGCCGCCGGCGGCGATGACGGGAATGGAAACCGCCGCACACACCGACGGCACAAGGGCCATGGTGGTCAGCTCGCCGATATGTCCGCCGGCCTCGGTGCCCTCGGCCACCACGGCATCGGCGCCGAGGCGCTCCATGCGGGCGGCCAGCGCCGAGGAGGCCACCACGGGCACCACCTTCACGCCCGCTTCCTTCCACATCTTCATGTAGTTCGCAGGACTGCCGGCACCGGTGGTCACCACTTCCACGCCCAGCTCGCACACCAGCTCGGCCACCTCGCCCGCGCGCGGATCCATCAGCATGACGTTGATGCCGATGGGCTTGCTCGTGAGGGCGCGGGCGCGGGCCACCTGCTCGCGAATCCATTCGGGCCGGGCCCCTCCGCAAGCGATGATGCCCAAGCCGCCGGCTTCGCTTACGGCGCCGGCCAGCCCTCCGTCGGCGATGCGGGCCATGGCCCCTTGCACGACGGGATATTCAATGCCCAAAAGCTCTGTGATACGGGTCTTCATGAAAGCAGCTCGTCCTCTCTTTCGCTGCGGCAACACGCGCCTTGAGATAAACTATCTGAGAAATCTTAAGGAATTCGCCCCAAAAACTGACCGCGCGTTTAAAATCTTCACCAAACATCTCATCGTTGAGCAGAAAACTTGGCGATATGGGGCATCATAGAGCAGGTTGAGGCATCATTTACGGAAAGGAACGGCTTTGGGCAGCGTCATCATCGGATCGGGCAGAGCGCTGCCCGCGCGCATCGTCACCAACGACGAGCTCTCGGAAATCGTAGACACCACCGACGAGTGGATCGTCCCGCGCACGGGCATTCACATCCGCCACGTCGCCATCGAGGAGACCTGCACCGACCTGGGCACCCAGGCGGCGCTGCGAGCGCTGGGGCTCGAGGAGGGCGGTTGGCAGCGCGAGGCGGGAGCGATCGATGCCGCCACCCTTGACATGATCATCTGCCCGACGCTCACCGCCGACACCCACTTCCCCTCCGAGGCCGCCCGCATCCGCGAGCGCATCGGTGCCACAAACGCCGTGTGCTACGACATGTCCTGCGCCTGCTCCGGCTGCGTCTACGGGCTTTCCACCGCCGACCTCATCATGGCCGGCGCCGCCTTCGCGCGCCAGGAAGCCGCCCGCACCGGGACGCCTATGCGCTGCAACGACGTGCGCCGCGTGCTCGTCGTGGCCGCCGAGCGCCTGAGCAAGCTCGTCGATTGGGAGGAGCGCGCCACGTGCATCCTGTTCGGCGACGGCGCCGGGGCCGTGGTGCTGGAATGGCGCGACGAGACGGAGGCCGGTGCTGCCGAAGCCGCCGGTGCTGCCGAAGCCGCCGGAGCCGACGCCCCTGGCATCCTCTCCTCGTACATGGAAAACACCGACGACGTCGACCGCACCCTCTGGTGCGACAGCGCCTTCGCCTCCCGCGAGGTACCCTTCGCCGCCGACGGCACGACCACTGCTGCCGGCACCTCCGCCACCGATGCCCCGCGCCTCGCCGCTGCCGACGCGGAAAGCGATCCCTATATGCGCATGGCCGGCCAGGCGGTGTTCAAGTTCGCCACCTCCGCCATGATTCGCTGCACCGAGGAGGCGCTTACCCGCGCCGGACTGACCACCGACGACGTCACCCTGTTCACGCCGCACCAGGCCAACGAGCGCATCATCCGCTACGCCGCCAAGAAGATGGGCCTTCCCATGGAGCGCTTCCAGGTGATCATCGACCACGTCGGCAACGTCAGCGGCGCCAGCGCCCTCATCGCCCTGAACGAGGCGCTTTGCGAGGGCAAGCTGCAGCCGGGAGACATCGCCTGCATGACCGCCTTCGGCGGCGGCCTCACCGCCGGCTCCTGCGTGATCCGGATCTAGGCTGCAGCCGCGATGCGGTCGGCGGCCTCTTGCACCTTCGCCTCGATGCGGGCCTTCTCGTCCCCTTCGGCCAGCATCGGCTGGTAGGTGTTGCGGTCGGTCTCCGTGGAAACCGAGGCGGCGATGAAGTCCACATCGTCGTTCTTGGCCACCGTATCGCCGGTCACGGTGAAGGTCTGCTGGAAGATGAGGCAGTCCTTGTCGTCGGGGTTGGTGTTGCCGCCGAAGCAGAAGTTGCCGAGGCTGTAGACGATGTAGCGGCCCTGATACACCTCCCAGCCCTGCACCACATGGGGATGGGATCCCACCACCAAATCGGCCCCCGCATCAATAGCGGCGCGCCCGGCGGTCTGCTGCCCCTCGGTGATGTCGTACTCGTGCTCCTGGCCCCAGTGCACGTACACGATCACGAGCTGGGCGTCCTCGGCGCGGGCCGCGGCGATGTTGTCGGTCATCTCCTTGGTGTTCTCGGCGCTGTCCTCGGGGAAGTACGACCCGATGAGCGCCACCTTCACGCCCTTCACATCCAGATACGCGATGCGGTCGTAGCCGAAGCTTTGCACCCCCTCGGCGTCCAGCGCGGCAATGGTGTCGTCGTAGCCCGTCTGGCCGTAGTCTTGGGAGTGGTTGTTGGCCAGCGTGGCCGCCTCCACCGAAGCGCTGGAGAGGATCTTGGCGTACTCCGGCTTGCCGCGGAAGGCGAACTTCTTGTCGGCCCGCTCACCGCCCTCGGTCAGCGCGCCCTCCATGTTCACCACGGTGAGGTCGTCGGAGCCGAATAAGTCGGCGACGTTGCGCAAGAAGTAGGTGGCGTCGCCCTCCTCGGCCTGCCAGCGGCTGTTGAAGGATCGCTCGTTCTCGTAGTTGATGTCGGTGCCGAGCGTGCAGTCGCCGGCGAAGGTGACGGTCAGCGTCACGGGCTCGGGAGCGGTGGCAGGGTCGGAAGCGGCGGCATTCCCGTCGGCACCCTGAGAGGCGGCATCGTTGGCAATGGGAGCCGCAGCCGCCGCCGAATCAGCCGACGATCCGGCCGCCGCACCTCCCTCGGAAGCGCCGGCGCGGCCGGCGAGCAAGAGCCCGATGGCCACAAGCTCGACCGCGATAACAACAACGAGAAGGATCTTCAGCGGAGTCGGACAGGTCGGTTTCGCGTACATGTAAAGCCTTTTCTAGAACCTTTAGAACACTAAGAGGCAAACGATTACAACAAGAAGAACGACGATCAGGGGAACGGCCACCTTGACGAACAGCGGCACGCCGGAGCCGCCCTGCGCTCCGCCATAGTTGGCACTTCCGCTCATAACGCCGGCAAACCCCACGTCGGAGGCGCGAGAGCTACGGGGGCGACGCACAGGCGCCGGAGCGCCGGGAGCCCCCTCGGCGGGCGTGGCGAACCCCTGCCCGGCCCGAGAATACCACGTGCGATTGTCCATCGTGTCGATCATCGGGTCGTGGCGGTCGCGATCGTCGCGCGAGTAAGCGGAAATCTGGTGGCTCTCGTTGAAGGTGCGCGAATCGATGCTGCCGCGGCCGTCGATGACCTCGCGGTTGAGCGCACGGCCCCGGCGAGCCTCGGAAAGGGCATCGCGGGAGGCGCGGGCACGCTCGTAGCTTTCCATGGAAGAGCGAGTGAGGTCGTAGCTCTCCTGGGAAGAGAGCGGGGGCACCACGCGGGTTCGGCGCTGGCCGGCGCGCTGGGCCGGAGTCG
>ERZ772858.2298-NODE-2298-length-14901-cov-12.299609_pt1 | contig 14901 bp, 10 predicted proteins | sample MGYA00512136_ERZ772858 | MGnify/ENA primary metagenome ERZ772858 (study PRJEB29015, sample SAMEA2737726) | human gut metagenome | biome: human gut; feature: human-associated habitat; material: faeces | place: China | collected 2012 ...
CTGTTCTCAAAGAACTTGTTGATCGTGGTAAGTGTCTCCTCATCAAAATCATCCGGTGATTTTCCATCAAAAATCTCTTTGATAAACATCTTGCACAGCGGAATCGGGAGCTGATAGATCAGACGTCCAATTCCCAATGTGGAGTATGCGATCACATCTTTTTCCTCAAAGAAAATCTTTCCTACATCCAATGCCATACGGGCTTCCTTGTAAGAACGGGATACTTCTTTGATCTCATTTACAATTGTTCCATAAGCGACATGAACATCGTTCTCAGCATCCGCACGGAACAGGTTCACGATCACCTCTGCTGTCTTGTTCAGTTCGTCATATCCCTCGTTGTCCGCAACTTCTTTCACCACGATGATGTTCTTCTCATCAACCGCAGTGACAAAATCCTTGGATTTGCCACCGAAGATCCCTCTGATCTTTTCCAGTTCATTGCCATCTTTCTCGCGGTTCGTCTCAACGATAAATACCACTCTCCGGACTTCTGTATCAATATGGAGTTTCTTTGCTCTGTTATAAATATCAACCAGCAGTAAATTGTCCAGCAAAAGGTTCTTGATAAAGTTGTCTTTATCGAACCTCTCCTTATATGCTACCAGAAGATTCTGTATTTGGAAACTGGCAATTTTACCCACCATGTAGACATCGTCACTGTCTCCGTTGGCAAGCAGGATATACTCTAACTGGTGTTCATCAAACACCTTGAAAAACTGATATCCGTTCACCACCTGGCTGTCTGCAGGTGACTCCACAAATGCCTGAGCAGGTTCTACATACTTCTCTGCGTCAGGAAATGTAGCAGCCAAAATCTTTCCCTCGACGTCAATAATGCATAAATCAATTCTGGTTATTCCCTTCAATCCATCAATTGTGTTCTGAAGTATCTGATTCGAAATCATAAGCTATGCTCCTTCTCTGGTCGATTCTGTTCAACTTTCACAAAAAAAATCGTACTTTTCTCCCTCAATAAAAATACCTAGATTACATTTTAATGCAAAACTGCAAAAAAATAAAGAGGAAATACATATTTTTTTATGCATTTCCTCAATTCTGCTGGAAATTTTACCTCTAATTCCCTGTATACAATCTCCACAAAAAAATTTCCTGTCTCTCTGTTTCATCCTTAGTTCTTATGATATTCCAGAAATCCCTCGCCAAGTACTTCGCGGACATCTGAGACAATGACAAACGCATCCGGGTCCACCGATGCCACAATATCTTTCAGTTCTACAATCTGCTTCTTGGAAACAACACAGTAAAGCATGCATTTTTCATCACCGGAATACATTCCTTTTGCATAAAGGCCTGTTGCTCCACGGTCCAACTCAAGCAGGATCTTTTTTGCCACTTTTTCATACTGGTCTGTAATGATGAACGCCGACTTGGAATATTTAAATCCTTCCATCAGACCATCCGACACTTTCGTTGTGACAAAAATGGCAACAATTGCATACATGGCTGCCTTGATACCGAACAGATATAAACCGGTAAGCACGATCATCGCATCTAATACCTGCATGATCTGAACCACGGAATAATGTCTGATAAAATGCTGGATCAATACTGCCAGAAGTTCCGTTCCACCCGTAGTAGAACGCGCTAATAGGATCAGTCCCATACCGGCTCCGCCGATCACACCACCAAAAATCGCGGCAAGGAAGTAATCCTGCTGTGTCAGGTCGATTGCCGGAATCACATAAATCCACGCAGACAAAAGTACCGTACCCACAACTGTCCGCCAGATAAACCTCTTTCCTTTAAACTTCAGAGTCAGAAAAAACAGTGGCACATTCAGCCCGATATTGGTCAGCCAGAGTGGGATTCCTCCCGGAACAAATCTTTCTGTCACTGCCTTGATCACAATCGCAAGTCCTGTAAAACCTCCTGTGACAAGACCGATCGGATCATACAGACACTGGATGGCTGCCGCTAACAGTCCCGTCCCCACGATCATCATCAGATAATCTATCACTATGGAACGTTTATTGATTAATTTCTGCATTTCTACTACAATTCCTCTTCTTTTTCATCATACTTATTCATACTGTTGACCAACTTGCCACGATGTATGATGCTTTTCAAACGAGCAAGTACTCCGTGCTTTTTCTTATGTACCGGTACCCCTCCGATTCCATACCAAATGTTTGCATTCATTTTATCCCGATGCTCATATAAGAACTGCTCCTGCATCGGAGATGGCAGTACAGATATGATCACATCCGGTGTGGTCGCATTCATATCATTGATCACTGCTTCCAGATCCCCCACACAGGTCTCCACTGCATATTCCCCTGCAAAGATCAGTTTTGGATAATCTTCTGTCAGTTCTGCTTTTAAAGAATCAATTTTCTCCTGCGTGTCACCAAGTAAAAAAACACTTTTTTTATTGCGCTCTATCCGTTTAAAAAATTCAAAATAAAAATCGTTTTCTTCTGTTTCCCGGATTCGTTGCATAGATTCAAGCCCCGCTGCCTGAATAATCTCTTTCTCTCCAATGATTGCAAGATCCAGGGAACTCATAACTTCCTTTAATACCGGGTTTGTCTCCGAATCGATCAGCATCTGTAACGATATGCTCTCAATCGTGTTAAGGACATTATTGCTCAAATAGCGTTCCACACACATAATCGCTTCCCGCACTGTGTAGTTGTCCAACTGAATTCCCAGTATATCAACTTTCTTTATCATTCAACACTCCTGGTTATTTTTCTCAACTCAAGAAAATTTATGCATGTAGTATAGCAAACCTCTTTTCATTTTTCAAGTTTTGTTATAAAACGCGATAGATTGAGGAACTTTTTTAGTTACTGTTCACTCAGCAGTAACCTTTTACGTTATCTGACAATTTGTACTATTTTTTGCATTTATCTCATTACAATAATTGCAAGCTTTTTTCATTTTTATTGTGAACTTTATCACATATGTACAAAACGTATATTCGATTTTTTTACTATGTAAACCACTTTTTCAACATAAAAAAATGTGGATAACGTTGATAACTTCGTGTATAACTTTATTTTTTGGCATTTTTCGACCTTTTTCACGTGGAAAACTTTCTCATAACTTTACCTCTTTTGGGGATTATTTCCAGACCACTTTATTTTTTTGTGCACTTTTCATAAATGATATTTTTCAATTTTCTGTCTGTAAAAAAGTACCGCATTACTTTCTGACTTTTTACCCGCAAAAAAAGAACTGCCATCATTTGCGATGACAGTTCCGATAATATCTTTTTTTAGAAAATTCTTCTTACAGAAAGTACATTACGATATGTAGCTGTTGAATACTTAATACCACTGGATGGTGTACTTGCATGAACAATTGTGTTATTACCTACATAAATTCCAACATGTCCACTGTAACATACAATATCTCCCGGCTGTGCCTCAGATAAGCTTACTTCATATCCGGCACTTCTCTGTCCACTGGAAGAATGTGGAAGACTGATACCAAATGCAGCATATACAGACATTACAAATCCGGAACAGTCTGTACCGTTTGTCAGACTGGAACCACCATAGACATATGGGTTACCAATAAACTGGCTTGCATAGCTTGCAACTGCCTGACCATTGGATCCACTCGGTGCCGCATAAGAAGCTGATGAACCGCCGGAACTGCTTGTACCGTCCGAAGATGACGAGTTCTTGGAAGATTTCTGTTTTGCCTTCGCTGCTGCAGCGGCTGCCGCCTGACGCTCTGCCTCTTCCTTGGCAAGTCTTGCTTCCTCTTCCGCTTTGGACTCAGCGGTTACATAATCTGTCCAGAGATTTACATAATCTGTGGATACATAGCCATCGCCTTCCTCAGTTGTAACAATGACCCATCCGCTATCCTTCATAGAATCATCAACAACAACGAAATCATCTCCCTCGCCAAGCATTGTTAAAATACCTGCCTCTGTGGAAGGCTCCATTCTTACATATAAGGTTGTCGTTGTTACAGTTGCATATCTGGTACTTACCTTCTTTGCAAGTTCCTCATCCCCTGTTACAACATACTCGCATTTGACATATCCGGTAACACTTCCGGATGTGATCTTATACCAGCCATCTTCTGTTGTCTCTAAAACAGTGGCTGCAGAATTGTTATATAACTTACCTAACACTTCACTGTCTGTGTTCGGTTCTGATCTGACATTCACATAATTATCTACCTGTGCGATTGCAATGTCTGCGTACTCAGATGCAACCACTGGAACATCATTCTCACTGACCTGCTCCTCTGCCTGGGCTGCTGCCTCTGCAACTGCCTTGTCACTCTCGATCAGACACTGGGAAAGCATTTTGGAAAATCCTGCTGCCGGAGAACCATTTGAAGAAAGTCCGGTTGCGATTACTGCAGACACACCACCGGTCTGTGCACCATAAGTTCCAACTCCTGTTCCACTAATTACAATAGCACCTGCCAGCAAACAGCTTGCTATTCTCTTCATTCTATAATTCATCTTGTATATTGCCTCCAAGAACTATTTGTTACGAATTTGTTACATTTATTACATGGTTATTATAACAAAGTGTCCTGGCACTGTCAACAGCAAGACTTTGTCAGATTTTACCAAATATAGCATGAATATTTTATGTATTTTTATTTCCATAAAAAAACAGTTCCAAAGTATCGCTCACATGGAGTTCTCTGGAACTGCTTTTCCTATTTGATTGCGATTGCTTCGATCTCAAGCATAACATCCTTCGGAAGACGTGCAACTTCCACACAGCTTCTGGATGGGAAATCTGCTGTAAAGAAAGTCTTATACACATCGTTGATGGCGCTGAAATCATTCATCTCTTTGATGAATACCGTTGTCTTAACTACATTGTCCATATTGGTTCCGGCTGCTTCCAGCAAATTAGAAAGATTGGTAAGTGCCTGTTTCGCCTGAGCCACAGACCCCTCCGGAATCTCTCCTGTCTCCGGTACAACCGGGATAATGCCTGATGTATAAACCATACCATTTACTTCGATTGCCTGTGAATATGGTCCGATTGCTGCTGGTGCTTTTTCTGTACTGATTACTTTTTTCATGTTGTTAGTCCACCTTTCTGATACTTCTTTCAGTTATTTCCACACGATGTTCCTTATATAAACGTCCCACCGCACGTTTGAAAGCATTTTTACTGAGTCCGGTCTCTCTCTTAATGACTTCCGGGGATGCTTTATCTCCAAATGGAAGCACTCCGGCAAATTCCTCAATAACCTGCATCACCTTCGCAGCATCCTCATCCATCTGCAGGTATGCCTTGTCACGCAATGACACATCCAGTTTTCCATCCGGCTTTACTTTTGTCACTTTTGCCTCGATCACATCTCCGATACGAAGTTTGCTTGTATCTTCATGTCGTGGGATCATAGCGGAATATTTATCATCCACTGCAACAAAGGTTCCGAAATTATCACTGAACTCATAAACTCTTCCCTCTACATGGTCTCCCTCTTTGTATGGAGAATCCGTGGAAAGCAGATCATAAAGCTTTTTCATACTCGCACAAAGTCTGCTGCTCTTATCAATATAAAGTGTTACCAAAACCTCATCTTCCGGCTGGACTTTCATTGTCATCTCTTTATAAGGAAGAAACAGATCTTTTTCGAGTCCCCAGTCAAGGAATGCACCGATTTTTCCAACCTGTGCCACACGCAAAACAGCAAGCCCTCCAAGAGTGATCTTTGGCTGATTTGTCGTTGCGATCATCCGGTCTTTGGAATCCTTGTACAAAAACACTTCAAGTTCATCCCCGGTCTTTGCATTCTCCGGAACCTGTTTTGCCGGAAGAAGCACACGTTTCTCCATATCCTGCTCTTCCGCGAGATAAACTCCAAACTCCACTTTCTTTACAATTGTAAGTTTCTGATACTGTCCTAATTTTAACATTTTATTTTCCTCTAAACTGCATAATGGCATATGGCACTTTCTGCTCATCTGCCAACACAATGGTTACTCCGTTCTGCTGCTCATAAACCTCCGGGTATAACATGTTCCCGATGACTGCAGCCTTTTTGTATTCCACGCGGATACTCTCTGTCTTAAAATTCTCCGGCAGATATTCCTCTGCCACAAGAATATATTTTCCATTATTCATATGATGATTGGTGTCAATATGAAAACGCTGTACTAAAACCGGCTCTTTCTCCACCGGAGTGCCCTCTATCCTGATCTTACGATCTGCCCATTCATATTGTATCGCCTCATCCATCACCGGGATATAAGCATCCTGCACTTCTTTTGCGATCCGCACCGGACGCATCGTGGCAGTATCCATGTAAACCCAGACGGAATTGGCAAATGCACAGATCTCTCCCGCTTCATCCTTTATTGTAAAGTTACGATAACCGTAAAATCCCTTGAAGCTATATGGCCAGGTGCTCACCGTAATATGCTCCGCAAGCTTTGGATAGCGGTTCATGACGATCTCCCAGGACGATAACACCCACGCAGCATGATGCTGTTCTAAATACTCCACACCGATATTCATATCTTCTGACTGAAATGTGCAGCAATTCTGCAGATAATCGATCAGTGCCGGCAGCGTAAGCTGTCTTTCACTGTTCACTTCACTATATCTTACCCTGCTTTTAAAATCATACATATCCTGTTCTCCTGATCAAAATAAGAAATTATCTTCTCCAACGCACTGTGCTGCCACCCGGAAGTTTTTGCATGATTGGAAAATGTCAATTTCCCATGATGGAACAAAGTTTCCTGTTACACAAAAATAGCACCACTTCCGTGGTGCTTTCTAGCAGGGCTACAAGGATTCGAACCTTGAAATGACGGAGTCAGAGTCCGTTGCCTTACCGTTTGGCGATAGCCCTATGTATTGTTGTTTTCGACTTTTGCGCCGTCAACAATAGCTATTATATACACCCTTAATAAAAATGTCAAGCATTTTTTTCAAAGATTTTTAGATTTTTTTCAACCATTGCATATAATACTTCGTCACCCCAGGAAATATCAGCATTTCCGCTGGTTGCCTCGGTCACTGCTTTTTCAAAAGACTGCTCTTTTTCCTTTGGAACCATGAGGATCAGTTCTACTTTTTCTGTATAAACGGTATCGATCATTGTCAGTTCCTCTTTTGCGATCAGATACTGTAATTTTCCAAGTCCATTGTAATCCGTTCCGATCGTCAGTTTTCTTCCGATCTGTTTATCAATGATCACACTATTTTCCAATCCGGTCTGCGTCGCTTTCTGGTAGGCGCGGACAAGACCGCCTGTTCCCAGCAGTGTTCCGCCAAAATAGCGGGTTACTACAACGCACACATTATGTATCTCTTCCTTTAATAATACATCCAGCATCGGTCTTCCTGCTGTCTGCGCCGGTTCTCCGTCATCCGAACACCGGCTGATCTCCTGTCTGTCCCCGATCACAAATGCGGAGCAATTATGTCTGGCATCCCAGTATTTCTTTTTCATTTCATTAATAAAAGCAACCGCTTCCTCTTCGCTGCTTACCGGACGCACCGTTGCAATAAACCGGGATTTCTTCTCAACAATTTCGCCCTCGCCACCGGCATATACTGTTTTCATCTCTTATGGCTCCTGATCTGTTTCTTCGTAGTGATTCAGTACTTTATCATTACGATTCTTCTATAATAATGTATACTTTGCTATTTTCTGTATCAAAATACTATCATGAAATAAATATAAAATGCAATACGCAACGGAATCAATATTTTCACTTTTTTCTTTATTATGACACATTTATTTGATATAATACATAGACGGTGGTTTTTAACATTTGATCAAAAAGGAGACTTATTATATGAATTATGGAAAGAAAGGTTCGAAGAAACGCCAGGCCGAACTGACTTCCAAAGGCATTATGTACGGCAAAAAAATGCGTGTTATTTTTTGCAAGGTATTGCTCGTATGCTGTTTTGCAGTTGCAATTATAGGTGGAAGCCTTGGATTTGGCGTCTATAAGGGCATTCTGGATTCTGCGCCATCCATCGATGACATCGACGCAACACCTACCGGATATCTTACAACCGTGTTAGATAATCAGGGCAATGAGATTGCCACTCTGGTAGCTTCCGGTTCAAACCGTAAAAATGTAACAATCGATGAGATACCGATCAATCTGCAGCATGCCTTTGTTGCACTCGAAGATTCCCGTTTTTACGAGCACAATGGTATCGACCTTACCGGTATCATCCGTGCCGGCGTTACCGGCATCGCTTCCGGCGGTAATTTTTCCCAGGGTGCCAGTACGATCACACAGCAGCTTTTGAAGAACACTGTGTTTACCGAGTGGACGAGTGAGACATCCTTCATCGACAAACTGGAGCGCAAGATCCAGGAACAGTATCTTGCCGTACAGCTTGAGAAAAAAGTCAGCAAAAACTGGATCATGGAAAATTATCTGAACGCCATCAACCTTGGTCAGAATACACTTGGTGTGGCAGTGGCTTCGGAGCGATATTTTGGAAAAGATGTCTCAGAACTGACGCTCTCTGAATGTGCCGTTTTAGCAGCCATCACACAGAATCCGTCCAGGTTTAATCCGATCTCCAACCCGGAGAAAAATGCGGAGCGCCGCATGAAAGTATTAAACAATATGCTGGATCAGGAATTTATCAGCCAGAGTGAGTATGACGAAGCTGTGGCAGATAACGTTTACGACAGGATCCAGTTAGTCAACGTAGAATTGCAGGACAATGGCATCAATTCCTATTTTATTGATGAGCTGACCGATCAGGTCATCCGCGATCTTGTGGAGCAGAAGGGTTATACTGAGACACAGGCATACAAGACACTCTACCAGAGCGGTCTTACCATTTACTCTACACAGGATATGGATATTCAGAATATTGCCGATGAGGAAGTAAACAATCAGGACAATTATACATCAAGTCCCAAAGTTTCTTTCTCCTACCGCGTTTCCATCCGTTCGACCGATGGATCTGTAAAGAACTACAGTGAGCAGACTATGCTTTCTTATTATAAGAATAAGGACAATCCGAACTTTAAGAGTACGAATTATTCTATCAATTTTGCCTCTGAGGAAGATGCAGACGCCGCTATCGAGCAGTACAAAGCAGATATTATGCAGGAGGGGGATGAGATCGTAGACGGAAGTGAAACTGTGATCTATACTTTACAGCCACAGGCTTCCCTGACGGTCATTGACCAGTCAACCGGCGAAGTAAAAGCAATCGTTGGCGGCCGTGGCGATAAAACAGCAAGTAAAACCCTCAACCGCGCCACCGATACAACCAGACAGCCTGGTTCTACCTTTAAAATCCTTGCTGCCTACTCCGCTGCGCTTGATGCAGGTGGACTTACCCTTGCCTCCGTGCAGGATGATGCCCCTTACACTTATGCCGGAGCAAATGGAAAATCTGTTAATAACTACGACAGACGTTACCGTGGTTTTACCACTTTAAGAGAGGCGATCACAGACTCCATCAATATTGTAACCGTGAAAACACTTGCACAGGCTGGTGTTTCCCTCGGCTGGCAGTATGTACAGGAATATGGTTTCACAACCGTTGATTCCCGCGATATGAATGAAGCCCTTGCACTCGGTGGTATCACGCAGGGTGTATCAAACCTTGAACTTACCGCTGCCTATGCTGCAATCGCAAATCAGGGAACTTATATCAAACCAAAGTTCTATACAAAGATTTTAGACCACGATGGTAATGTTTTAATTGATAATACAACACCGGAATCTCATACAGTTATCAAAGATACTACCGCATGGCTCTTAACAAGTGCCATGGAAGATGTTATGACTTCCGGTACCGGTACTTCCGCTTACTTTGGCAGTTCCATGGCTCAGGCAGGAAAATCCGGTACAACGACCAGCAGCCGAGATGCTTTATTTGCAGGTTACACACCTTATTATACCTGTGCTGTCTGGGGTGGCTACGATGATAATGCCATGCAGAAAGGTTCCGATACAAACTATCCAAAACGTATCTGGAAAGCTGTTATGAAACGGATACACGAAGATCTTGCTTACAAAGATTTCACAAAACCAAGTGGAATTGTTGCAGTCGCCGTATGTAAAGAATCCGGAAAGCTTCCAATCGAAGGTGTCTGCGATCACGATCCCCGTGGAAACTGTGTGATCACAGAATATTTTGCACAGGGCACAGAGCCAACCGAATACTGTGATCATCACACTGTAGCCAATATCTGTACCGCTTCTAATATGTTAGCCGGCAGTTATTGCCCTGCTGAGACCATTACCACCGGAGTATATGTCACCGGCGGTTCTGAGACAACCGAAGATGCACCTTACCTGTTAACAGATGCATTCTTAAGTCAGACATGTACCGTACACAATGAGTTTAACTCCACATACACCGGAACAAACTCCTTCCCCGGATCAACCGGTGTCAACCCGATCGGTGCTGATCCGGCAGGTGATGCTTCTACGCCTGATGCCAGCACCACCACAACGGATCCAGCTGCCACAACGGATCAGAGTGTTGATGGTCAGTAAAATATTTAAACATAAAAAATGCTAACCCACGGGTTAGCATTTTTTATCATGTATTTGTCACTAAACTTTCACTTCATGAGCACTTCTGCCTCATTCTGTGCCCTGGCTATATTATGAGTATTGGGATTCTCACACATTGCTTTTAACAGCTTTTTTTCCTTCGCAAAATACTGATTGCGCTGTTCTACGTTCCAGGCTGTCCCATATCTTTCCATGGTAAATCCAAGCAGCCGGTCTGCAAAAATCTCAAAATCTTTCCATCTTCCATTCTGGTTCTCTATGATTTTCTCGATCTCTGCAATTGCTTTCCGATTGTCCTCTAACTGTTTCAGACGCTCCTGTCTGCTGTCCCTGTCATGTTTTTTCAAGTCATAAAGTTCATAGGCTTCCTCCAGTGCCTGCATAAATTCCTGCCTGAAATTTACCGGCCGTAGAAATACACGGAACACATCCCGTTTATTCAAATAGAATCCTAACTGCACTGCACTGATCGAATTTGTATATAACATACAGATTGTATTTGGGAACACCTGGTTTACATAAGAAATAATCTTGTCTCCATTATATCCATCCAGATTTAAATCTGTGACAAGTATCTGATATTCTTTTTGTTTTAACAACTCCATTGCATCTGTTCCATTTTGTGCAATATCTGTCTCAATCTGTTTTTCTTCTAAAATCCCCTGGAATTCATCTATAATCTCCGGATATCTGCTGATAAATAAAAGATTTCGTTTCATTTTTTTCCTTCTTATTTTTTATCACATTCAGCCATATCATTTGTAATCTGATATAGCACTTCTATTATAACTTTTTGTTTTAAAAAAATCCACCATAAAACTTTTGTCTCTTATATGATCTTATTCGCACATATATATTCAAAAGATCTGTATTTTATCATTTTTCTATACAAAAAGAACGGCTGCTGCCGTTCTTTTTGTGTTGATGTATATACTACTAAGGGGATTAGATTCCACGAACCTAACCGAATTAGATTCGTGCGAATTAATGAAGTTCTCTAGGAACAAAATCAGGATATCCAGATTCAAGACCATGTTCTGTAGAGTCAAGTCCTTCTACTTCTTCCTGAGCAGATACTCTGAGTCCAATTGTTTTCTTAAGTACTGTAAATACAATTGTCATTGTAACGATTGTCCAGCCTGCGATACATACGATACCAAGTAACTGGATCAATAAGTGATGTACACCACCGCCATAGAATAAACCATCTTTGTAATCAAAAAGTCCTACAGCAATCGTTCCCCAGATACCATTGCAGCCATGTACAGCTACGGCACCAACCGGATCATCTACTTTTAATTTATCTTCAATAAAGTATACTGCTACGCAGACCAGAACACCTGCAACTGCACCGATGATGAAAGAACTAATGACATCGACATTTGCACATCCTGCTGTGACTGCCACAAGACCTGCAAGAGATCCGTTTAAGGACATGGAAACATCCGGTTTGCCATTTCTGATCCATGTGAAAATCATTGCACTTACTGTTGCGACTGCCGGAGCTACAGTTGTTGTTGCAAAAATCTGTGATAACTGCATCGTGTCTGTTGCTGCTGCGCCGTTAAATCCGTACCAGCCAAACCAGAGAATGAATACACCAAGAGCACCGATTAAAATATTGTGTCCAAGAATTGGTCTTGCTTTTCCGTTTTTATCATATTTACCGATACGAGGTCCAAGCATTGCTGCTCCAATGAAGGCTGTAATTCCACCTACCATATGGATGCATGCTGATCCTGCAAAATCTGTAAATCCCATATCTGTAAGCCACGGTGTTGCACCCCAAACCCAGTGAGCCTCGACCGGATAAACTACTAAACTGATAATAAAACTATAAATACAATAGGTAATGAATTTTGTACGCTCTGCCATTGCACCTGAAACAATTGTTGCTGCTGTTGCACAGAATACTAAGTTAAATACGAAAGCTGACCAGTCTGTCTCGCCAAAGCCTGTAAAAGGATTCAGCCCCCATCCTACAAAACCACCTTCGCCACAGAGCAGGTTATAACCTAATAAATAGAATGCAACTGTACCAATACAGAAATCCATTAAGTTTTTCATCGTAATGTTGCCCACATTTTTTGCTCTTGTAAAGCCTGCTTCTACCATTGCAAATCCACATTGCATAAAAAATACTAACGCTGCACCCATCAGGTACCATACACTCATATCCATAATTAATCCTCCTTGTTTTCCGTAGGAAAATGCGAACCCTCTGGTGAGCAGAGGATTTAGCCTCCTTGTTTTGCGATATAAAAAAGGAGATAATTCAGGTGAGACTACACCCTTTATTATCCCCTTTGATAATCGTTTTTTCCTGATTCAATTTTTTCATAACAAAAAACTAATTCTATTTCAGGACTCCTCTTTCCGTCCATAGAATCTTACAATGCATCTGTACCATGTTCGCCGGTACGGATACGAACTGCATCTTCTACATCATATACGAAAATCTTACCATCACCAAAATGTCCGGTATTAATTTCCTTTACGATCTTATCGATCAGAGTTGGTGCAACTTCATCTGTTACGACCGTCTCCACTTTAACCTTAGGAAGAAGATTTACAGCATACTCAGAACCACGGTAATTTTTAATGATACCTTTCTGATTACCATAACCCATGCTGTTTACGATATTCATACCGTTTACTTCACAGGAATCTAAAACTTCTTTTAAGTCTTCAAGTTTCTCCGGTTTAATAATAATTTCCAGTTTCTTCATAGCAATCCTCCTTGTTTTCTATTCTTTATTTGTTCACAATTTGTTTAAAAACCTTTCATGATGTGAACATGAATTTTTCACTTCTTCTGCATATAATAAAAGCATAAAAACAAAAGACAGTTTCAAAGTTTTGATTACTTTTTATATAAACTTTTTCATAATCTGCCAGGTGGAGAACCACCTGGCATCCTCCCTTTTATGGGAGTTTTTTATGTATACCGTTCTGTTATTATACTTCAAAGATCAGATCTCCGTAAGAAGGCATTGGCCACATGGACTTATCTACCAGCATTTCCAGTTTATCAACCGGTGCACGGAGTTCATCCATAGCTGCTTTTACTTCATCATGATAATAAACTGCCTGTGCTCTTCCCTCTTCCATTGCACCACCTTTTGCAGTGACTTCTTCCAGTTTGGAAAGTGCTGATTTTGCATCTGCGAGCAGATCAGATACCTCTGTCAGGATCTCTGTCTGAACACTCACATCAGCACCACATGCTGCCTTCACTGCCGTGATGGACTCTGCAAGAACCGTTGTGTATTTGATCACTGCCGGAATGATCTGTTTGGTTGCGATATCGATCATTGCCTTTGCCTCGATATTGATCTCTTTTGCGTAAGTCTCATATTCGATCTCAACACGGGAATCAAGTTCTGCTTTTGTAAATACACCAAATTTTTCAAATAATGCAACTGCTTTGTCTGTATTCAATGCCGAGATTGCATCTACCATGGATTTGATGTTTGGAAGTCCCCGTCTCTCTGCCTCTTTTACCCATGCCTCAGAATAACCATTTCCATTGAATACAATTCTCTGGTGCTCGGTTGCATATTTTTTGATCAGATCATGTACTGCCATATCGAAATCATCTGCTTTTTCCAGTTCATCACAGGCTTCTGCAAATGCTTCTGCAACGATTGTATTTAATACAACGTTTGGCTGTGCGATGGAATCCTGAGAACCTACCATACGGAACTCGAACTTGTTTCCGGTAAATGCAAATGGTGACGTTCTGTTCCGGTCTGTTGCATCTTTCATGAAATCAGGTAATGTTTTAACACCTGTCTCTAACATTTTTCCTGAAATACTATGTGTGGCTTCACCAGTGCTGATCAGCTGTGACAACACATCCTCTAACTGCTCGCCCAGGAACACGGAAAGGATTGCCGGCGGTGCCTCATTTGCTCCTAATCTGTGATCATTTCCGACATCTGCTGCGGATTCTCTTAACAGATCTGCATGTGTATCCACTGCCTTTAAGATACAGGTTAAAACTAATAGGAACTGAATATTCTCATGTGGCGTTTTGCCAGGATCCAACAGGTTAATTCCATCATCTGTTGTGATCGACCAGTTGTTGTGTTTACCGGAACCGTTCACTCCTGCAAATGGTTTCTCGTGAAGTAAGCACTGTAAGCCATGACGGTAAGCAACTTTTTTCAATGTCTCCATGACTAACTGGTTGTGATCCACTGCAATGTTTGCTTCTGCATAAATTGGAGCTAACTCATGCTGTGCAGGTGCGACCTCATTATGCTGTGTCTTTGCAGATACACCAAGTTTCCAGAGTTCTTTGTTGACATCCTTCATGTAAGCTGCGATACGCTCACGGATGCTTCCGAAGTAGTGATCATCCATTTCCTGTCCCTTTGGAGGCATTGCTCCGAATAAGGTACGGCCTGTGAAGA
>ERZ772858.2316-NODE-2316-length-14699-cov-2.856460_pt1 | contig 14699 bp, 10 predicted proteins | sample MGYA00512136_ERZ772858 | MGnify/ENA primary metagenome ERZ772858 (study PRJEB29015, sample SAMEA2737726) | human gut metagenome | biome: human gut; feature: human-associated habitat; material: faeces | place: China | collected 2012 ...
AACCACTTCTCCATCCATATTCAGAAGAGCACCGCCACTGTTACCAGGGTTAATTGCTGCATCTGTCTGAATCAGATTTGTTGCATCAGAATCTTCATCCTGCTCAATGCCCTGATCGTTCATTTTACGGTTCTTTGCACTGACAATACCGGTTGTTACGGACTGTCCGTAACCAAGTGCATTACCAATTGCAACAACCTGTTCACCGACTTTCAGATCATCAGAACTTCCGATCGTAGCTACCTCGATCTGATCCATCGTGTCATCAGAAATATCAGAGAGCGGTACGGAAACAACTGCAAGGTCTTTATCTTCATCATAGCCATTAACGGTTGCTGCATAGGTTTCCCCATCAATGCAGGTAACAGATACGGTATCTGCACCACTTACTACATGATAGTTGGTAGCGATCAGAAGATTGTCATCATTCTTTCCGACAATGATACCGGAACCGCTTCCTTCAACTTCCTGCTGTGTTGTATATCCCTGGCTTCCGCCAAATCCATAATATCCAAGATAGTTCTGTACATCCTGAACAGATTTTGTTGTAATAGATACAACAGATTTCATTCCTTCTGCTGCGATATCAGAGACATCCAGACTTCCTTTTGTCTTTGATTCAGAGTCATCTTTGCTTTTCTCTTTGTCATCTGATTTCTTATCGGAACTCTTCTTCTTTGATTTTGTCTGAAGAAATGTTGTATTTTCTTTATTGGATGCAGCTTCTACTGTGCTACTGTTCCATCCGGTCAGTGTATTGATTCCTTCAAAGGAGCCTGCTGCAAGTCCGCCGGCAAGTACTGCACAAAGAGCAATACCTGCTGCTTTCTTTACTTTTTTTCTCATTCTTTCTTTCGGATCGTTGTCGTTGTTCATATTGTTATTCATATCATTGTTCATCATTACGTTGTTGTTTTTATCGCTCATCAAAATCCCCTCCTTAGGATCATTACTGTTCACTTCATAAATCATTTCCCGTGAATAGCTATCTCTGTTTCTGTTTTCCTTTTATGCTTAAGAGTATAAGGATGATTTGTGTTTACTTTGTGGGAAAAATGTGATGAAATTGTTAATTCTGGAAACTTCATCTTCCGCCAAAAGCAACATTATCCAAAAAGAGCCACATCCGCTTTTACAGATGTGACTCTATATAATCAGAACACTCTTCTATTATGCATATAAGACTGCCTTTATGCAACCCCTTTTTCTTCCAGCCAGTCAAGAAGCACAAGTTTGCCCTGTTTCTTTCTTCTTGCCATATGGTTGAACTGAAGGATTGTTAATATTGAGAAAATGATCGTCAGTCCGATCAGAACGATCACAGCCTGACGGATGCTCTCTCCTCCGCATATCGTGCTGCGGAATGCATTTACTGTATAAGTAAACGGCAGATAATAGTGAATCTTCGCCACAAAGGACGGTGAGATCTCAACCGGATAAGTTCCGGCAGATCCTGCAAGCTGAACGACCATGAATACCAGCATCAGGAAGCTTCCTACTTTACCAAGAGTAATGTTGAAGAAGTACATGATAGAGGTAAAGGTCATTGATGTCAGGCAGGCGAAGAGTACGGTTTTGCCCATCTCTGCAGGTGTGAATCCGTTAAATGCACGTAACAGCAGGATCAGGCAGATTCCCTGAAGGATCGCTACCGGATAAAGGACGGAAGCCTTGCTTGCCCACCATGCGAAACCGGATTTCAGTTTGCCCTTATACTGAGCCAGAGGATACATCAGGCAGAATGCCAGTGCGCCGACCCAGAGGCCAACAGACATCATGTAAGGTGCCATTGCGTGTCCGTTATTCGGGACATCGGTAAGTTTTGTTTCATCGCTTACAACAGGAGTTGCGAACATTTTGATCGTTTCATCACTTGCTGAATTGTCTTTTACAGTGGTAGCTCCATCGCTGAGGCTTGTGGTCAGTGTCTTGGAACCGTCCTTCAGTTCTTTCATACCGCTTCCAAGCTTCTTGGAGCCATCATACAGCTGAGAGGAACCGCTCTGAATCTGGGCAGCGCCATCTGCAAGCTGTTTTGCACCATTGTTAAGTGTTCTGTTGTTGCTTACAAGCTTCTCGGTACCGCTGAGAAGTGTTGAGGTACCGTTTGCTAATGTCTTAGTTCCGTTTGCAAGAGTAGTAGCACCGCTGGAAAGGGTTTTGGCTCCTGTTGAGAGCTTTTTGGTACCGCCTGTAAGAGCGGAGCTGTTTTCGGAAAGCTTAGCAACACCATCGGTGTAGGTTGTGATTCCGGTTGTCAGTGTTCCGGAACCATCGGCTAATGCTTTTGTTCCATCTGCAAGAGTAGCAGCACCGCTGGAAAGAGCATTGGCTCCTGTTGCCAGTTTCTTGGTGCCGTTTGTAAGAGCAGCACTGTTTTCGGAAAGCTTAGCAATACCATCGGTGTAAGTTGTGATTCCATTTGTCAGTGCCTTAGAACCATCTGCCAGCTGACCTGCACCGGATTTGATATCCGGAAGTGCGTTAGTGATCTGCTTGCCGGCTGTTTTAAGATTCTTTGCACCGTCATTGAGCTGCTTATCATAAGATGTCAGTTGGTCAAATCCATCGTTCAGAGCTTTGATTCCTGTTGCTGCAGCCGGGAAGGCTTCGACTGTGCCGTCTTCCAGAGACTGAAGTCCTGCGGAAACGTTCTTGGTTCCTGTGTTTACAGCCTGTGCACCCTGATACAGCTGGGTAACACCTGCAGAAAGCTGAGCGATCAGATCTGTAGGAAGCTGACTTGTAGCTGCAGATAACTGCTCTGCACCTGCGCTCATGGTTGTTGCACCTGCACTCATCTGGTTTGCACCATCTGTCATGGTTGTTGCACCCTCAGAAAGTGTGCCGGCACCCTGAGTCAGTCCTCCGGAGATCTGAGTCAGTCCGGAAGCTGCTTCGTTAAGCTTGGAAGCAACAGTATTCAGGTTTTCCTGAGTAGAAGAGAGCTGACCGGATACACCAGCTGCAAGCTGTGAAACCTGATCAGAATAGCTGCTCATGTAAGAACCGTCCACGCCAGTCATTCCACCGGCTACGCTGTTTAAAGCGTTGATCACATCATTCAGAGCTGCTGCGGAAATGGTTCCGTCCTCAGAAGCGGTTGCCTGAATCGCCTGAAGCTGTGCTGCTAAATCGGTCATTGTCTGTCCGGCAGTACCAATCTTGGTATTTGCATCAGTAAGTGCTTCCGTTGTCTGCTGTCCGTATCCTGTAAGGATGCTGCTGACCTGATCACCTACCTGTGAGAACTGTGTGCCTGCATTCTGGAGAGCAGGGATCAGACTGTCTGTGATACTGCTGCTGGTCTGACTTGTGATGCCTGCGGCCTGAGTGATATATCCGGCTGCGTTGTTGATTCCGTCTGCGGCATTGTTCATACCAGCTGCAGCACTGTTCATACCAGCTGCGGCTGTGTCCATACCATTCTTTGCGGACGTAAGGCCGTCTGCAAGCTTGTTGATGGATTCCTGTGTTGTTCCCTCTTTCAGAGCAGAAACCTTATCGTTCAGGGCTTTCAGTCCGTTTTCCAGCTGCTGTGTTCCGGATATCAGTGACTGTGAGTCATCGGTTCCTTTGGTAACACCGGTATTCAGCTGAGAGATACCATTGGAAACTGTTGTGAGTCCGTCTTCAAGTTTTGCAAGCTCTTTGGCACCGGCTGCGAGTTTGCCAGCACCAGCCACATAGGTGGTAGTTCCATCTGCAAGAGTGTCAGCACCAGCTACATACTGTGTTGCTCCGTCGGAAAGAGTATCAATACCTGCACTTAATGCATTTGCACCGGATTCCAAGCTGCTTGCGCCGGATTTCAGTGTATCAGAATTTTTATTAAGTTCATCCACACCAGCGGTGTACTGCTGAACACCTTTATCCAGAGTATCCACACCGGTTGTCAGCTCAGGAACCTTTTCTGTGAGAGTTGCAACGCCGCTGTTCAGCTGATCTGCACCATCGTCCAGGCTCTTTGCACCATCGTTAACCTTTGCAACACCATCGGTGTAGGTCTTAAGACCTTCGGTGAGACTGTCAGCACCGCTTACGAAAGTAAGAGTACTGGTGGAAAGCTTCTTAAGGTTTTTGGTAATTGTTTTGTTACCATCAGCTGCTGTATTCAGTCCGTCTTCGATCTTTCCGGATCCGTCTGCAGCTTCCTGCATTCCGTCACCTGCTTCTGAGATAGAATCAAAAACGGTTTCTGTATAGGTTTCCGTAACCTTGGAAGCAATGTTATCACGAAGCTTCAGCATTGCTGTTTCACTGAGCTTGGAGGCGATATAGTTGGTTCCAGGGTTTGTCTCATAGGATAGCTCCATTTGCTTTGGATCGTTGTCCATTACAGTGGCTGCGTTTGCGGAGAAATTTTCCGGGATTTTGATAACCATGTAATAGGTTCCATTGGCCAGACCGTCCTCTGCTGTCTTGCTGTCTACAATGTTAAATGCCATTGAGTCGTTGTCTTTCAGCTCATCCGTCATGTCCTTACCTATGCTTAAGGTCTTGCCATTATACTCGACAGGTTTGTCTTCGTTTACCACGGCCACTGGCAGGCTGTCTACGTTTCCGTAAGGATCCCACATGGATTTCAGAAACAGACCTGCATAGATGATCGGGATTACGATAATGGCGATTACGACGATAAGCATGAGCTTGTTACGAAGTAAGCTTTTCCATTCGTTTTTGATCATATTACCTATCCCTTTCTTATTAAATTGTATTATCAAACATAGTTGATTAATCAAACTTTATTCCAGTAATGGCGACGAGATCTATTAATCATATTAAAATCTATTAATAGCTTTATATTCCATTATCAAACAAAGTGTTGATTTTCTTTACGTGATGTATTATACTAAACACATACCACAGATACAACCATTAAATCTTTACTGAATGTATATTAATAGACGGAAATAATGGAAGTGTCTATTACAAATAAAAAACTGCATAATAGACAAAAAGTACGTTATTTCCTTTGAATTTATGTGCAGTTGGTAATATTAAATGCAGACAGGATTCCTATGTTTCAACACAAATATGCAGCAGATATCTGGTATCGTGTAGGTCGGCGTCGTTAACAATTTTGATCTTGTCAATTCTTAACAACAGCAGATATCTGGTATCATGCAGATCGGCGTAGAGAAAGCGAATGCTTTTATTCGTTTGAAGGATGCATTATGCATTGTATGACAGTTGCAGAGTATCGTAAGTAACAGGTGATTGAGGCGGAGGAAACGTGCTTGCTTTTTTGAATTGCAGGGGGAATTAAGATGGCGGAAAAAGTTGACAGAAGAGTACGTAAGACCAAGGCACAGTTGCGAGCGGGGCTTGCCCGTCTTATGCAGAAGAAGAGCATTAAGGAAATTACGGTAAAGGAACTGGTGGAAGAAGTTGATATCAACCGCTCCACATTTTATCTTCACTATACAGATATCTATCAGATGCTGGAATCCATAGAGGCTGAATTGATGGAGGAAATCACGCGTCTGGTGGCAGACTATCCTCTGGATCCTCTTAATAATAAGGAGAGCTCGTATCCTTTTATTGAGCAGATATTTACGATCCTGGATCATAATAAGGATATTTGTATCGCACTTCTTGGAAAGAATGGAGATATGGCTTTTGTGAATCGTATAGAAAAACTGATCGCAGATACAGTGCTGCATCGCTTGTCAATTCGTCTGCCGAAAGACAACCGTGATATTGAGTATGCGTATGCGTTTTGTCTGAATGGATGCGTGGGAATGATCAAGACATGGCTGTCTTCTGAGAATCAGGAGAGTACACAGCATATGGCAGAGCTGACACATAAGCTGATCGATAATACAACACACATGTATCTGGAGCAGGCACTTAGATAAGAGAAATGTCCGGATGCATGCTGTGAGTCTGGTAAAAAATAAAGAGTATTGTTTCACGTTTGTTTGAGGGAAAACTTATGTTTCACGTGAAACAGTACTCTTTTTTTATTGGCTTTTTGTTGGTTTATAGCATTTCCACAAATTACTGCATGAAGCTCAATGGCTCCGAATATGAACAATGTACTTTTAATGCGTTGATTTCCAAAATTACTATAGATAAATTTTGATGCCGGATCATAAGTTGTTTTTACAGGAAAATAGCTACCTGTTCCAGGAAATGTTCCGGATCTTCCAGATGAGGAAGATGTCTGGTTTCCGGGATCACAGCGGTTTCAATGGAAGAATTCAGCTTCTGATATTCCTCTGCAATAAGAGAAGCGGAAGCTTCTTTTTCTCCGGAAATAATATAGATGCATGCATCGGAAGCTTCTACGGCATTATTAATGCTGATATTCAGGTATTTGCCAATGTAGCTGGAATACAGATATTTGGCGTTGGAACCGCCCTTGTGAGCGGATTCATAATAGGTGTCTACCAGTGTATCTGTTACATGGAAGGGATTGTAGAACAGCTTTTCCATAAACAGACTGCTGATGGATTCGCGGGAAGCTACCATATGATAGATCAGAGTTCCGAAAATCGGAAGCTCGATAAAATACTTAAAGAGCTTGTTGTCTTTACAAGGTGCCTGCTTCAGGGAACTGAAGCTTGGTGGATTGACCAGCATGATCTTGCGGAAATGGTCGGAATTGTTACGGTAAGCCATGATCGCAAAAGAACCTGAGAAACCACTGGCAATAACATCGGTTTCCTCATGAATCACATTCTTGACAAAATCACAGAGTAACTGAGCAAATACAAAATTGGTATAAGTAATATCCGGTTTTTCGGAACGTCCACATCCAAGAAGATCAATGGTGTAAACTGTATGTTCGGTTGCGAGCTGCTTCTCTATGGAATTCCATTCATAACCGGAAGCACCTGGCATGATATCATGAATAAGAAGAATAGGGGTGCCATGTCCCTGTTTTGTATAAAAAATCTTTCCAAAACGCCAGTCATAGGTTTTGCTGTGTGGCTGTTCCAGCATATCTTTAAGCTGAGATGTGGCATCTATGAAACGGTTAGCAATATGAATAACACCTGCGGCAGTTCCGACTAAAGCTGCAAGAGTAAGTAGTCTGTGTCCATTTTTCTTCATTAAAAAGCCTCCTGGAATTCGTAAAAATAATCAGGACAGATGTAACGTAATTCAGGTATCTGATCTGATTTTTTCTGAATATTTCTTTGCTTTATTATACGACAGGAACGAAAAATTTACAATGCTTTTGTGGGAACCCTAACCTTGTTATTGTATGTTGACGCTACTGTCCATTCTGTTCTTGGTGATGATCGCTAAGTCGCTGTTTGTTCTGCTTTCAGTAACGCGCTTCGCAATGCAAAGAATTTATGTTGATCGCATAAATTGGTGCGGTATGGCTTCGGGCTTTCTGCGGTCTTCGTTTATAAAAAAACTTACGGAATATTGTCAGTGAACAGTAGCATCGCCAATACGCTTCATGATACATAGAAATCAGATTTCGAACCGAATCAAGTAAATCCCCTGCTTTAATGAAGAGCAATAAGCAGGGGACTTACTTGTATCAGGAGAAGGAAAAGCTCCTTCTGATAAAATGCGAAGCAGTTATTTGGTTATGAGCAGCAAGTAGCGAAGAGGATGCTTTTATCCGCTGGAATGCTTTTATACTTCAGTAAAATACCAAGTGTTTCACGTGAAACATTGGACTTGTTATCCGACAGAGCTGATGCTATACAGGATTGCCGAGGATGATGTTGATAAGGGTTTTGTTCAGCATCAGTGTGCGGTTCCATGGATTGAGAATTACTCCCTCAACAGACGGCTCTTGCAATGCAGAAGCAAAAATCTTATCAATATCTGCGGTAAATGTGGACATGATCTTATCACTGCCTTTTAACTCTTCGTCAAAGCTGGTAAATGCAGCCCACCATTGCTTTCCATCGTTGGTTTTGATCGCATGAAGAGAAATTTTTCCATCACCTTTTGGAGGTTCTACAGCAATGATCAGCTGTGCCTGCTCCTGCATTCTGTGACGGATCACGGTGAGAGTATGAGCAAGCATTTCTTCGGTTGCTTCTTTTTGGAGTGCTGCAATGGCAGTTTCGATCTTTTTATTGCCATTTAAAGTCTTGTCTAATTGTTCTTTATAGAAATCGTTGCGATTATTTGTGGTGTTCATGTATAAAATATTCCTTTCGATCAGATGATAAATGACTAGTACATTGTTTTCGAAATAACTATACCAATTACTTGTTGGTGAATCCGACTGCACAGATCTAAAAGCCTCAGCATAGCCAGCTACGCTTGCATTTTTATACCTGCACACTCGAATCAACATCCCACGCGATTAGTATAGTTATTTACGAAACAATGTATTAGCCGCAAACTGCAAGGAGTTTGCGAATGCTTTCTTTATGGATTATAGCATTTCAGGGGAAAATGAGGCAAGAGAAGAAGTGTTTTTTACTGAATCAAATAAGTCCCCTGCTTCAATTACGAAAAAGTAAAAAGTAATAAGTAATAAGCAGTGGGTGGCGTGTATTAGGAAGAATGCAACGGCGTTTAGAAGCAGGGAAAGGAATAGTGGGCATGTCTAAAAACAAGGTACTGCACTAATTCATGTGGCCACTGTTATGGGTACATTGTAAGCAGGTCCTGATAAATTGCAAAGTAGCTATTGGGTGTAGAACTGCGTAGCGAATACGGGTATTTTTATTCGTTTGATCCCAAATTGGATAGATATGTTTGCACACTTGAAGGTGAGTTGCCAGATACTGTCATCAGTATTCCCCATGATTTCGGTCAGATGCTTTTGTGAACTGGATGGGGAATTAACAAGTTAAGTGAATGTAGTAAAAATGTGTAGTTATATGAAAAAATGGAGGGTAAGGCGGAAAATATGGGGGATTTTATAGAAAAACGATATAAGAGTAAGGATGAAATAAAGAGAAATAAGAGATTATTTCTGCGAAGAGAACACTATGATAATGATAATAACACAAACGTTAAGTACGATAAAAAGGACTTTATAAAAGAAAATACTGGCAAATAAATAGAAATAATAGGATATTTACGAATGAAAAAGCATTAAAGTACAAATTATAGTACTTTAAATAAAAAAAGTACGATAAAACGTACTTTACGTGTATGCACATATAAAAAAGCCTAAAAATGCAAAATGTGCACCTGCACACATGCGGCAAAAAGATAAAATATAGATCCGTTCCTACTCTAAACATGTAAAATTTTGATTGATTGAATAAAAGAAAGCAGCAGCTTCGATAAAAAAAATAAACTGTGGGTGGGAAAATACTTGTACTCTTCCTGATAAACTGTAAAACAGCTATTTTGTGTAAAACTATGATCGAATACAAAAATTTTTGTCCGCATGACTGGGATAAAGGGAAGACAGGGAAGTCTTTTACGGCTTGATTTAGAAGAAAAAAGCCTATTAAGTGAAATTTATTTTATGCCAGTTCTATGCCGGAACCTTATTCAGATACATTTTATATTGGATATTACAAAATGAAACTATGCTTGAAAAAGCCTTTAGTTAACATGTACATAACGAATATATAACAGGATTGGAAGAAAAATGAAATAAATACGCAAATCTTTCGTAAACATAATAAAATAAACAAAAATCGAAAATTCCAGTTTCATAATATTATATTTTTTTCACGAGAGATACATGTATTTCACACTATAAAAACACTCCGGGAAAAGAAGTTTCCATTTACTATATATAGATGCTTTTGGGGAATATAAAGATAACAGCCACATTATTTTGTGGATGGAGTTTCTTGTATTTTTTACATGCTTTCGTGATACAGATAATGCCAGAGAGAATATATCGGAGTATTTTTTTGATATTTCTCATTGATTTTATAATGTGTTCGTAACTGTTCAGTACCCTTGCAGTTACAAGTCAAACCGTGTCCTGGATCGATTTCGTTGATGGCATTTTTAACCGGATCGAGGAAGTCACTTGATTCAATTATGAATATTGGTTTGATAATCCATCTTCGGATGTTTCACGTGAAACATCCGAAGACAGATTAAGAATAAAGAGTTATAACCCCATCTTTGACAATTGCAGAAAAAAAAACAGCTGTAGTTCGTGCTTATGTGTTTTATGGTAGGTTTAATATAGATTTTAATCGAATCAAGTAATTCACCTGCTTCAATTGTGAACTACAATAAGCAGTGTTTGGGGACTTGCTTGTATCAGGAGAAGCACAGTCTCCTTCTGATAAACTGCGAAGCATTTATTAAGCTATGAGCAGTAGTGAAGAGAATGTTTTTATCCGCTTGACTTAAAAAATGTTTCGCAACAACGACAACTCATATACGCTTTACGGTAGCGTGATATAGTTTTTAATCGCTTCAAGTGCAAGAAGCAATAAGCAGCGGTTGGTGACTTGCTTGTATCAGGAAGAGTACAAGCAAGTTTTAATAAACTGCGGAGCAGTTATTCGGTGTAAAGCTGCGTAGCAACTGCGGATGCTTTTGTTTGTATGACTCGAATCATGAGGTCCCACTGCTTTTGGCTTCAATTGCAAGAAACGATAAGCTGTGGTTGAAGAACTGCTTCTTATCAGGGAAGAGTAGCTTGTAGTCCTTTTGGGTAAATCGCGAAGCAGTTATTCAGTGTAGAACTGCGAATGCGGTTACAGATACTTTTGTTCGCTTGATAATAATAATGTTTTTAGTGTTCAGATAAAATTTGAAAATGCTATAAATGCTGTAAAAGAAAGGGATTTTGATGCCTATGTAGCAGTGTGCAAGGTTCCATAAAAGATAAATATATCTATACCGAGAAAATCGAATTATTTTCGAGATTACGATAAATCAGAACAATTTCAGCAAAATATCTATAAATGGGAACTTCATTTCTGGTACGTTTTTATGGCGTAAAATATATAGTCTGATTGGTAACAAATAAAACTGTAAGTTTATGCGGAGTTGATGGACTTTATAATCGATGTACTGTTACTGTCAAACTCCTGTTTAGGTCAGAATGAGTTTGGGTATACTACACAATAAATAAAATAATTCAAAACCTATTTTCTATTGTTTCACGTGAAACATTATGTGGCGGTTTAAAAATAAAAGTGTTATAATGATATCCAATGAGTAAAAATCCCTTAAAAAAATAAAAAGGAGGGGTACAATGGGACGAATCATTGCAGTTGCCAATCAGAAAGGCGGGGTTGGAAAATCAACGACAGCCATCAATCTATCGGCCTGCCTTGCTGAAAAAGGGAAAAAGGTTCTTGCCATCGACATTGATCCACAGGGAAATACGACCAGTGGACTTGGCGCAGACAAGAATGCAGTAGAAAACACCCTTTATGAGCTGCTGCTTGGAGAAGCAGAGACCAAGGATACCATTATAAAGAACGTTGTAGATAATGTTGACCTGATACCATCGAATATGAATCTTTCCGGTGCAGAAATTGAACTGGTTGATCTTGAGGATAAAGAATTTATTCTGAAAAAGATCACGGATAAACTTCGTCGGAAATATGATTACATAATCATGGATTGTCCGCCGTCACTGAGTATGCTTACAATTAATGCTTTGACAGCCGCAACCTCCGTTCTGGTGCCGATTCAGTGTGAGTATTATGCATTGGAAGGTTTGTCACAGTTGATACATACCATCGAACTGGTAAGAGACCGATTGAATAAGAGACTGAAGATCGAAGGCGTGGTCTTTACTATGTATGATGCCAGAACAAATCTGTCACTTCAGGTTGTAGAAAATGTAAAAGAAAACCTGGACCAGAATATATACAAAACGATCATACCGAGAAATGTACGACTTGCAGAGGCACCAAGCTATGGAAAACCGATCAATCTGTACGATTCACGATCTACAGGAGCAGAGAGTTATCGCCTCCTGGCAGAAGAAGTTATAGGCAGGGAGGGCGAGTGATGGCTGGAAGAAGAACAGGAGGCCTTGGAAAGGGTCTTGACGCACTGATCCCGAACAAAGCAGGCGGTCCGTCAAAGGAACCTGCAAAAAAGACAAGATCTGCAGTTGTAAAAAAAGACAAACCAACTGAAAAAGATAATCCGGCCGCAGAACGACTTGTGAAAATTTCCAGCGTAGAACCAAATCTGAATCAGCCCAGAAGACATTTTGATGAGGATGCGCTGTTGGAACTTTCGGAATCCATTAAACAGTACGGTGTTCTTCAGCCGTTGTTGGTATCCGATAAGAAGGATTATTTTGAGATCATTGCAGGCGAACGCCGCTGGAGAGCTGCCAAGATGGCAGGGCTCAAGGAAGTTCCTGTTGTTGTAAAAGAGTTTACAGACCAGGAAATCGTAGAAATTTCCCTGATCGAGAACATTCAGCGGGAAGACCTGAATCCTATAGAGGAAGCGATGGCATACAAACGTCTGATGGAAGAGTTTCACCTGAAACAGGATGAAATCGCAGACAGAGTTGCCAAAAGCAGAACTGCAGTAACTAATTCCATGCGTCTTCTGAAGCTTTCTTCAAAAGTTCAGGAAATGGTAATTGCAGATATGATCTCAGCTGGTCATGCGAGAGCACTTCTGGGAATTTCTGATGAAGCTCTTCAGGAAACAACAGCCATGAAGGTTTTTGATGAAAAACTCAGTGTTCGTGAAACGGAAAAACTTGTAAAGAATCTGGTTTCTCCTGCGAAAAAAGTAAAAACAGAGAAAAACACAGCAGAAGATGCCATTTATGAGAGCCTGGAAGAAAAAATGAAAGGTATCATGGGAACAAAGGTATCCATTCAGCGAAAGAAAAACAACAAAGGTAAAATTGAAATTGAATATTATTCCAGAGATGAACTGGAGAGGATCATTGATCTGTTCGAATCTATCAGATAGGAGGCAGAATGAGCGGGATTTTTGAAAGCATGGGAATTGATTCCGGGATTGTGATCATTGTTTTGCTGATCCTTACCATCATTCTTCTGATCAATGTGGTGAGTAGCAATATGCGTCTCAGCCGTTTGGAACGGAAGTACAAGATGTTTATGAGAGGTGGAGATGCACAGTCACTGGAAAAAGTTTTTGTAAGAAAATTTGCACAGATCGATCGGCTGTATGAAGCAAAGGAAGATCATGATCATGACATCAGCTTTATCAAAAAAAATATGAATGTAATGTTCAGCAAATATGGCGTTGAAAAGTATGATGCATTTGATGATGTAGGTGGAAAACTCAGCTTTGCACTGGCGCTTCTTGATAAAAACAATACGGGTCTGATCTTGAATGCGGTTCACAGCCGCGATAACTGTTTCCTTTATTTAAAGGAGATCGTAAAAGGTGAGTCCTATGTTGTACTTAGTCAGGAAGAAGTGGAAGCTTTGAGAAAAGCAGTAAACTTTGGCCTTGGTGAGATTGAGAAGGAATAAAAAACTGCAAAGAGTAAGAATATTTTTAATACAGGAGGAATATCATGTTAGACATTAAGTTTGTGAGAGAGAATCCGGAGGTTGTAAAGCAGAATATCCGCAATAAGTTCCAGGACAGCAAACTGGAGCTGGTTGACAAGGTTCTCGAACTTGATAAAGAAAACAGAGAGATCAAGCAGGAGGTTGAGGCTCTCCGTGCTGAGAGAAACAAGATCTCCAAACAGATCGGTGCTCTTATGGGCCAGGGAAAAAGAGAAGAGGCAGAAGAGGTTAAAAAACAGGTTGCTGCATCCGGAACTCGTATTGAGGAACTTTCTCAGAGAGAGAAAGAGGTTGAGGAAGAGCTTCTGAAAGATATGATGGTGATCCCGAACATCATCGATCCTTCTGTACCGATTGGTAAAGACGACAGCCAGAACGTAGAGATTGAGAAATTTGGTGAGCCGGTTGTTCCGGATTTTGAAGTTCCGTATCATACAGATATCATGGAGAATTTTGATGGAATCGATCTTGACAGCGCAAGACGTGTTGCCGGTAACGGATTCTATTATCTGATGGGTGATATCGCACGCCTTCATTCCGCAGTAATTTCCTATGCAAGAGATTTCATGATCAACCGGGGATTTACTTACTGCGTACCGCCTTTCATGATCAGAAGCAACGTTGTTACAGGCGTTATGAGCTTTGCGGAGATGGATGCTATGATGTACAAGATCGAAGGTGAGGATCTTTACCTGATCGGAACAAGTGAGCATTCCATGATCGGTAAATTCATTGACCAGATCATCCCGGAGGAAGAGCTTCCGAAGACACTTACAAGCTATTCTCCATGCTTCCGTAAAGAGAAAGGTGCTCATGGACTTGAAGAGAGAGGCGTTTACCGTATCCATCAGTTCGAAAAACAGGAAATGATCGTTGTCTGCAAACCGGAAGAAAGTCCAATGTGGTTTGATAAATTATGGCAGAATACAGTAGATCTGTTCCGCTCTCTTGACATTCCGGTTCGTACACTTGAGTGTTGTTCCGGTGACCTTGCAGATCTGAAGGTAAAATCTCTTGACGTAGAAGCATGGTCCCCACGTCAGAAGAAATACTTCGAAGTAGGAAGCTGCTCTAACCTTGGAGATGCACAGGCACGTCGTCTGAAGATTCGTGTAAACGGTAAAGACGGCAAATATCTTGCACATACATTAAATAATACAGTTGTTGCACCGCCTAGAATGCTTATTGCATTCCTGGAGAACAACCTGAATGCAGACGGATCTGTAAGCATTCCGAAAGCTCTGCAGCCATATATGGGCGGTATGACAAAGATTGAGAAAAAGCACGCTTAATGGAGGGTGAGCTTTTTCAGGG
>ERZ772858.2318-NODE-2318-length-14698-cov-5.186232_pt1 | contig 14698 bp, 10 predicted proteins | sample MGYA00512136_ERZ772858 | MGnify/ENA primary metagenome ERZ772858 (study PRJEB29015, sample SAMEA2737726) | human gut metagenome | biome: human gut; feature: human-associated habitat; material: faeces | place: China | collected 2012 ...
TCCGCAAGCCGATCTGGAGGAGATTTACCAAGGCGATCCGTGAGTACGAGCTTGTGCAGGACGGAGACAAGATCGCAGTCTGTATCTCCGGCGGCAAGGACTCCATGCTGATGGCGAAGCTGTTTCAGGAGCTTTCCCGCCACGGCAAGAAGAACTTTGAGGTTGTTTTCCTGGTAATGAACCCGGGCTACAATGAAATCAATTATCAGACGATCAAGGATAATGCAAAGATCCTGAATGTGCCGATCACAGTTTTTGAGTCGGATATTTTTAATATCGTTGCAGCAGAAGAACAGTCACCATGCTATCTCTGCGCGAGAATGAGAAGAGGTTATCTCTACAGCAAAGCCAAAGAACTGGGCTGCAACAAGATCGCGCTTGGACACCACTATGATGATGTCATCGAGACGATCCTGATGGGAATGCTCTATGGCGCACAGGTCCAGACCATGATGCCGAAGCTTCACAGTACGAACTTTGAGGGAATGGAGCTGATCCGCCCGCTGTATCTGATCCGTGAGGCAGATATCATTCACTGGGCGAATTACAATGACCTTCATTTCATCCAGTGTGCATGCCGCTTTACAGAGCACTGTGCATCCTGCGGCGGTACTGAGAAGGGCTCCAAGCGTGCGGAGATCAAGGAACTGATCCATGAACTTGCCAAGAAGGATCCGGTCATTGAATATAATATTTTCCGAAGCGTGGAGAATGTCAACCTGAATACCGTCATCGGATACAAGCAGGATGGCGTGAGACACAATTTCCTTGACACTTACGATGAACAGAAATAAAAATATAAAATAAAAAAGACCATCAATACAGACGGCTGTAACTCCTGGCGTACAGGGGAACAGGTGCTGTGTTGGCGGTCTTTTTTGCTGCCTGATCAATGCCCGACCAGTGCCGGAGAAACATCTGTGCAAACGTTTTCTAAAAAACATATTTAAAAAGTATGTTTATTGGTATATAATGCCTTTAACGTAAAAAAAGAAAACAACAGGGAGTGGCAGAAATGACAAAGAAAAAACTGAGAAGCCTGTGTCTGGCAGCAGTACTTGGAATTGCAGCTTTTACCGGAGTCTGTTCCTACGATGCAGGGGCAGGATCCGATGTACATATTATCAATGTTTCCTACGATCCAACGAGGGAACTGTATGAATCTTATAACAAGATCTTTCAGGAACACTGGAAGGAAGAGACCGGTCAGGATGTGGACGTGATCCAGTCCCACGGCGGTTCCGGCAAACAGGCACTGGAAGTCATCAACGGTCTGCAGGCAGATGTGGTGACACTGGCACTGGAATATGATATCAATGCGATCCAGGATGCAGGAATGATCGATGAAGGATGGAAAGAAGAACTTCCGGACGACAGTGCTCCCTATACCTCAACGATCGTATTCCTTGTGAGAAAGGGAAATCCAAAACAGATCAAAGACTGGGATGACCTTTTAAGATCGGATGTCAGTGTTATCACTCCGAACCCAAAGACTTCCGGTGGAGCAAGGTGGAATTATCTCGCGGCATGGTACTATTTTGAAGGACAGGGCGAGAGTGAGGAAGACATCACAGAGCATATGAAAACACTATATCAGAATGTGCTGGTCTTAGATTCCGGGGCACGCGGTTCAACGACCACATTCATTGAAAATGGCCAGGGTGACGTCCTGATTGCATGGGAGAATGAAGCATTTTTATCCATGCAGGAGGAACCGGGAGAATACGAGATCGTTGTTCCATCGGCATCGGTGCTCTGTCAGCCGACGGTAGCTGTTGTAGATGAAGTGGTTGACAGAAGAGGCAGCCGGGCTGTTGCGGAGGAATATTTGAATTACCTGTATTCCGATGAAGCACAGAAGCTTGCAGGAGAAAATTATTACCGTCCGGCAGATCAGGACATTGCAAAACAGTTTTACACGGAGGAGGGAACACATGAGATCACAGAAGTTCCTTCTGATGGAAAATGGATGGTGACGGATGTTGCTATGGCAGATATCAGTCACTTTGGCGGATGGGATGCTGTGATAGAGAAACATTTTTCGGATGGCGGTATCTTTGACACGATCTATGAACGTAACAGGTAGTGAAGAGGGAGGATTGCATGCGTAAAAGTAAAAATAAAAGAGTCATACCGGGTTTTGGACTGTCTTTTGGAATTACCATAACAATGCTTGGACTGATCGTGATTATTCCGTTATGTTCGCTGGTTGTATTTTCAGCAAAACTTTCATTTCCTGAATTTCTTGATACAATCACAAGACCGCGTGTGTTATCGAGCTATGCAGTCAGTTTTTTTACTGCATTCGTGGCGGCGGCGATCGATGCGGTCATGGGTATGATCATCGCCTGGGTGCTTGTAAGATATGATTTTCCCGGAAAAGCGATCATGGATGGCATCATCGAACTTCCTTTTGCACTGCCGACCGCAGTTGCCGGTATCGCACTGACACACCTGACCACGACGGAGGGCTGGGTAGGAGCATTTTTTCAGAAGTTCGGAATTAAGATCGCGTATACAAGACTCGGAATCATCGTGGCGCTGGTGTTTATCGGAATTCCGTTTGTTGTGCGGGCGGTGCAGCCGGTTTTGGAAAAAATAGATATCCAGTATGAGGAGGCGGCAAATATCCTCGGCGCAAACAGCAGGCAGACGATGTTCCGTGTGATCCTGCCGGAGATTTTACCATCCCTGATCGCCGGATTTACGATGTCCTTTGCGAGAGGACTTGGCGAATATGGAAGCGTGGTATTTATTGCAGGAAATACCCCTTATGAGACAGAGATCGCACCGCTGATGATCATGTCAAAGCTTCAGGAATTTGATTATGCGAGTGCAACTTCGATCGCTCTTGTCATGTTAGCGGCAGCGTTTGTGATCCTTTTTATCAATGCATGGCTGCAAAGCCGGGCGTCAAAGATCGTCAGCGGAATTGCATAGCAACCAGGTTACATAGCAGCCAGGTTGCATAGCAGCTAAATTGCAGGATAGATGTATGGAGACAGGCAGAATATCTGTCAGGTTTTGCAGAAATCAGATCACAGGAAGGAGAAAGCTATGGAGATCAGAAAAAATTCAGGGCCACTTAAATGGATCTTAATCGGTATCAGCACATTATTTCTCATAGTGATGTTGATCCTGCCGCTCACCTACGTCCTTGTCACAGCGTTTGGGGAGGGCATTAAAGTATTTGTGGCGTCAGTCACCGATTATTATGCATTAAAGGCAATCGGTCTTACATTGGAAGTAACGCTGATCGCGGTGGTGGTCAACACCATATTTGGAATTGCGGCATCCTGGTGTATCACGCGATTCCAGTTTCATGGAAAAAAGATCTTGTCAACGCTGATTGATCTTCCGCTTACAATCTCACCGGTTATTGCCGGACTGATCTATATCCTGACCTTTGGACGGCAGAGTATCCTTTATGAGTATCTGCGGTCGGCGGGGATCAAAATGATCTTTGCGGTACCGGGAATCGTGGTTGCAACAGTGTTTGTGACATTTCCGTTTATATCGAGGGAGATCATCCCGGTGCTCTCCACACTTGGCACCGACGAGGAGGAAGCGGCTGCACTGATGGGAGCAAACGGATTTACGATTTTCCGGAAAATTACCTTCCCACATATCAAATGGGCATTGCTTTACGGAATCGTGCTCTGTACGGCAAGAGCGATGGGAGAGTTTGGTGCGGTATCTGTTTTGTCCGGTCACCTTCAGGGAAAAACAAATACGATGCCGCTTTACATTGAACTTTTGTATCAGGGATATGATTTTACCGGAGCGTTTGCGGTATCGGCGATCTTAGTGTGTATGGCAGTCGTGATCTTAGTGCTTCGGAGTGTGTTGGAGCACAAGGGCAAAGAAGCGTAGGCAGGGCTGCCAGAGAAGAAAAGTAACAGCAGCGCAGTTAAGGCATCATAGCAGCTGGCGCATCATAGCAGCTGGCGCAGCATAGCAGCTGGTGCAGCATGGCAGTAAATGTACTACTGGAAATGGAGCGGATTATGGCGGAACAAAATTATGTAGAACTTAGGCATGTGAATAAAAAGTATAAAGATTTTCAGGCATCCGACGACATCAATTTTGGAATTGGAAAAGGAAAGCTGATCGGGCTGCTCGGACCGAGTGGCAGCGGAAAGACGACGATCCTTCGAATGCTTGCCGGATTAGAACATGCGGATTCGGGGGAGATCATCATTGATGGAAGAGTCGTCAATGATGTACCGGCGAGTGAGCGCGGGATCGGATTTGTGTTTCAGAACTATGCGCTGTTCCGCTACATGACCGTATATGATAACATAGCATTTGGACTGGATGTAAAAAAATGGAAAAAGGCAGATATCAGACGGCGTGTGGATGAACTGGTGGAATTAGTCGGGTTAAAGGGATTTGAGAAGCGCTATCCGAACCAGTTATCCGGCGGACAGAGACAGAGGGTTGCATTTGCGAGAGCCTTAGCGCCGAACCCGGAACTTCTTCTTTTAGATGAACCGTTTGCAGCCATTGACGCAAAAGTACGTCAGGAACTTCGAAGCTGGCTTCGGGAGATGATTACGAGAGTCGGCATCACCAGCATTTTTGTCACGCACGATCAGGATGAGGCAATTGAGGTTGCAGATGAGATCATCATAACCAACCATGGACATATCGAACAGGCGGGAACGCCGATCGAAATCTACAGCCAGCCGAAGACACCGTTTGTCACAGAGTTCATGGGAAGTCCGACCAGAATCAGCAATATCACCAGCTTCCATGGGTATGATGAATTAGGTGAGGGGCTTCATGCGGTGGTGAGACCGGAACATGTGAGTGTCACAAAAAAGACAGAGCAGAGCCGCTTTTCTTCTTCCGTGGAGGAAGGTGTTGTGGAGCGCGTGATGTTTCGCGGCAGAGAGGTCGAACTTCATGTAAGAGTACATGATGTGCTGCTTGTGGCAAACCGCAGGTTAGAGGAGGCATCGATCACAGAGGGCGAGCGTGTCAATGTGTTCATTTATCAGGTGTTTGCATTCCCGGCAGGTGAAAACGGCACACAAAATGTAAACATTGTAGAAAATGCCAATATTGAAACAGAGAAGCTGTTTTATATTTAAGGGGATCAGTGTGAAAAATAAGATTTTTCACACGCAAGATTTGTGCTCCGGCACAAACTTGATATGCGCAAAAAACTGCGCAGAAATGGAGAATTATATGAAAACAGAAATCATTACATCGGATGTGCTGATCATCGGCGGTGGAACTTCCGGCTGTTATGCGGCACTGACTATCGCAGAGCAAAACCCGGAGCTTAAGGTTGTGATCGCGGAAAAAGCGAATATCATAAGGAGCGGCTGTCTTGCAGCCGGCGTCAATGCCCTGAACGCATATATCACGGAGGGAAGAAAGCCGGAAGATTATGTCGACTATGCCACGAAGGATGCCAATGGCATTGTGAGAAAAGACCTGCTGCTCTCCATGTCGCAGGGACTCAACCGTGTGACAGCGAAGTTAGAGGAGTTAGGGCTTGTTATTTTAAAAGATGAAAACGGAAAATATGTGACAAGAGGTAACCGGAATATCAAGATCAACGGCGAGAACATCAAGCCGATCTTAGCGGAAGCCGTGAAAGCACAGAAAAACGTGAAAGTCATCAATCATGTGAACATCACGGATTACATTACAGAGCAGGATAAAGTGACCGGGGCATACGGATTTGACGTCAATGAGAAGATAGCATACATTTTTTCTGCAAAAGCAGTTTTATGTGCGACCGGCGGAGCGGCAGGACTTTACCGCCCGAACAATCCGGGATTTTCAAGACACAAGATGTGGTATCCGCCGTTTAACACCGGAGCGGGATACGCGATGGGAATTTTAGCCGGAGCAGAAATGACGACTTTTGAGATGCGTTTTATTGCACTCCGCTGTAAAGATACGATCGCACCGACCGGAACGATCGCACAGGGCGTCGGGGCAAAACAGATCAACTCCCTCGGAGAGGTCTATGAGACGAAATATGGCATTACGACTGAGGAGCGTGTCTACGGTACCGTGGCGGAGAATCAGGAGGGAAGAGGCCCGTGTTACCTGCATACGGAAGGCATTAAGGAAGAGCAGGGCAAAGATCTGTTAAAGGCATATTTAAATATGGCACCGAGCCAGACTTTAAAATGGATCGAGAGCGGAAAAGAGCCGAATGAGCAGGATGTCGAGATCGAGGGCACCGAGCCTTACATCGTGGGTGGTCATACCGCAAGCGGCTACTGGATCGACGATGCGAGAAGAACCACATTAAAAGGACTTTATGCAGCCGGGGATGTCGCCGGAGGATGCCCGCAGAAATATGTGACCGGAGCACTCGTGGAGGGCGAGATCGCGGCGGAGACGATTCTAAAGGATCTGAAGCAGCAAGAGGAAGGTCAGCAGTCAGAAGGACAGGCTTCAAAGGAACAGTTAGAAAAACTGGCACAGGCAGTCGATCAGGAATATGAGTCCTGTTTTGCAGAGAAAAAATCATTCTTTGGCACGGAACAGATCGAGGAAGCCATGCAGAAAGTCATGGATGCCTACGCAGGCGGGATCGGAACGAATTACCGCTACAATGAGAAACAGCTCAATATCGCGGAAGAAAAAATTGGCCAGCTTTTCGCACTGACCAAAGATCTGACCGCAAAAGATACGGATGACCTGTTACATATTTATGAAGTAAAGGAACGCTTAGTCGTATGTAAAAGCGTCATCGCACATCTAAAAGCGCGGAAAGAGACACGCTGGCGCGGTTTCGGACAGAACATGGGCTATCCGGGAACAAAAGATGACTGGGATAAAAAAGCAGTCAATTCCGTCTATGAAAACGGTAAAATCAAAATTCTGTTCCGTGATCTGACACAGACACCGGATTTTGGTCAGAAAGGAGGTACCCTGTGAGCATAGCGATCAATAAAAGTAAATGCGTAAAATGCAGACGCTGCATCGAAGTCTGTCCGGGAAATCTGATCAAGGCAGACGCAGACGGCAAGGCATACATCAAAGAGCCGAGAGACTGCTGGGGCTGCACCTCCTGCGTCAAAGAATGCAGGGCCGAAGCCATAGACTTCTTCTTAGGGGCCGACATCGGCGGCAGAGGCAGCACCCTGACCACCAGAGAGGACGGTGACTACCGCCTCTGGACTGTCACCGCACCCGACGGCAACAAGACCGTCGTACGGATCAATAAAAAAGACGCCAACAAATATTAAAACACAGCAAAATAGAGGAGGATATTTTATGAGTGGATTATCACATTTGGACGAACTGGAGGCAGAGGCGATCTACATCATCCGCGAAGTAGCTGCCGAATGCGAAAAACCGGTAATGCTTTACTCCATAGGAAAGGACAGCTCGGTAATGCTGCACCTCGCCATGAAAGCATTTTACCCGGAGAAGCCGCCTTTCCCATTTTTACATATCGATACGACCTGGAAATTCCGTGAGATGATCGAGTTCCGTGACCGCATCGCAAAAGAGAACGGCATTGAGATGTTAGTTTACACCAATCAGGAAGGTGTGGACGCCGGCATCAACCCGTTTGACCACGGTTCCGCTTACACCGACATCATGAAAACACAGGCATTAAAACAGGCGCTTAAAAAATATGAGTTTACTGCAGCATTTGGCGGCGGCCGCCGTGACGAGGAAAAATCCCGTGCGAAAGAGAGAATCTTCTCCTTCCGTAACGAGGCGCAGGCATGGGACCCGAAAAACCAGAGACCGGAGATGTGGAAACTGTATAACACCAAGATCAATAAAGGCGAGAGCATCCGTGTATTCCCGATCTCAAACTGGACAGAAAAAGATATCTGGCAGTACATCAAACGTGAGAACATTGAGATCGTACCGCTTTATTTTGCAAAAGAGCGTCCGGTCGTATACAGAGACGGCAACATCATTATGGTGGATGATGACCGCTTCAAATTCCGTGAGGGTGAGAAGCCGGAGATGAAAAAAGTCCGTTTCCGTACATTGGGATGTTATCCGCTGACCGGTGGTGTGGAATCCGATGCGGAGACTTTGGATGAGATTATTGACGAGACACTTGCAGCCGTATCTTCAGAACGTACCAGCCGCGTGATCGACAACGAGGCGGCAGGCAGCATGGAACGTAGAAAAAGGGAGGGGTATTTCTAGATGAAAGGTTTACTTAAATTTATCACCTGCGGTAGTGTGGATGACGGAAAATCCACACTGATCGGACATATTTTATACGATGCAAAACTGCTTTATGCAGATCAGGAAAAAGCACTCGAATTAGACAGTAAAGTCGGAAGCAGAGAGGGGGCCATCGATTATTCCCTGCTGCTTGACGGTCTGATGGCAGAGCGTGAACAGGGTATCACGATCGACGTTGCATACCGTTATTTTACAACAGACCGCAGAAGCTTTATCGTGGCAGATACACCTGGTCATGAAGAGTACACCAGAAACATGGCAGTGGGAGCTTCCTTTGCGGACCTTGCGATCATTCTTCTGGATGCGACACAGGGTGTGCTGGTGCAGACAAGACGTCATGCAAGGATCTGTGCGCTGATGGGAATCCGCTACTTTGTATTTGCGGTAAACAAGATGGATCTGATCGGCTATGACCAGAAAAAATTTAATGCGATCCAGGCAGAGATTTTACAGCTTGCCGGCGAACTTGGACTGGAGAGCGTCAAGATCATTCCGGTATCTGCGACAGAGGGCGATAACGTCACAAAGAAATCCGATAACATTCCATGGTACACCGGCGAACCGATTTTAACTTACCTTGAGGAAGTCGATGTGACTGAAAAGGCAAAAGAGCAGGGATTTTATATGCCGGTACAGCGCGTGTGCCGTCCGAACCATACTTTCCGTGGTTTCCAGGGACAGATCGAGGCCGGAGAGGTGCATGTGGGTGATACCTTAACGGTACTGCCGGGCAATGAGACCGCCAGTGTAAAGAGCATTTTAGTAGCCGGAAAAGAGGCGGATACCGCACAGACCGGACAGCCGGTTACGATCCAGTTAGACAAAGAGATCGACGTCTCAAGAGGATGTGTGTTGGAAAATGGCAGCGGCATCACGGCGGCGCAGAAATTTACGACAACGCTTCTCTGGATGGATGACAATAACCTGTCAGCCGGAGGCGATTACTTTATCAAACTCGGAACCAAACTGATCACAGGAACTGTGACAGAGATCTCCTATAAGATCGATGTCAATACCGGGGAGCATCATCCGACCGATATATTGGGAAAAAATGAGATCGCAGTCTGCAGCATTGTGTTAGACGAAAAGATACCGCTTGATGTATTCAAAAAACATAAGACCATGGGTGAACTGATTTTAATCGACCGTGTGACCAATATGACTTCCGCCTGCGGTGTCGTGGAGCAGTTTGCAAGCGGCAATGAGACAGAGAAACCGGTATTTGTTTACGGAGACTTAAAAGCGCGCGGAGATATTTTCGAGGAGTTTTACTATAACATGGAGAAATCTTCGATCGCGAAACATAAACCGGAGCAGAAGACCTACACCGTGGGAGATGAGATCCCGACGAAGAGCGAGACTTATGAATATCCGGAGTACTTTGATATTTTGATCTTAAGGGATCAGGCTGCCGTACAGGTGCGTGACAATAAGATCGAGGCGATCCTTCCATTAGCAGAATACCGCTACTCAGGAGTTCCGGTTGTCAACGGAAGAGGATTTGCCGTGAATGTGAAATCGCAGAAAGATCTGCAGGCATTCTTAGACGGATATGGACAGGGAGAGACGGATACAGAATTCTGGAACCACTGGCTGACCTTCGGAACTTACCGCAAAGTGATCTTCCATGAAAACTATTGGGAAATCTGATGCGCAATCGTTTGTGCATAATTTTAGTACCAGTTTTTAAACTGGTACTAAGGTACTGTTTATTTTGTATAGTTTGGGCGGTAAAAAAACTTCAAATTTGTGCACACTTATCCTGCCGCTCATGCTATTATAATTACTGTAAAAACCCCCCAATACATTATATATATTTTTTGCTATACCCCATAGTAAAAATACCTTCTCCTAAAAAGATAGCTAGCCGATAGCTATCTTTTTTTCTGAAAAAATAACCATGCGGTTAAAATCGCATGGTTATTTTTGTTTGTTCGCAAAAGTGCGGTATACATCATAATAGATATTTTCGCGGTTTGGTCCGATTAAAGAGGCAAGCTCTTTCTGAAGATCCGGATGATCCAGGATCAGGTCAATGATATTCGGATTATACTGTGTGCCACGGCCATCCGCCAGTTCCGAAAGCACGGTATCAAAATCTTTTGCATTGTGATAGTTGCGGCTTAAGTAATCCGTAGCGGCATCCAGACAGTCACAGATGTGCACGAGATCAATGACCGGGCGGCACGGTGAATGGAGGATGTCAAAGTCATCCGGATAACCGCCTGTGCCGTCATAAGTGCGGTGATGTCCATGTGCGATATCTGCATAACACGCAAAATCAGGAACAGAGGCGAGATCCTTTGCTCCCGTTTCCGGATGCATGCGGATCAGGTCAAACTCGTAATCCGTCAGCCTGCGGTGCTGCGTGTTGATGATCGGGACGATTCCGTTTTTACCGATATCGTGAAGCATCGAACCCTGCACGGCGAAATCAATGATATGCGTGCGGTTTTTCTGAATTTCAGAAACCGTCGAACCAAGTGCCGGGCAGATCAGAAGCTCTGGCTTATCATCGAAAATATATTTTAAAAGCGCCTCCGCCAGATAGGAAACCATAACGGAGTGTGTCAGTGTTGCCAGATGACTAGAAACGATCAGATCAAGGATAAAGTTTGTCTTTTCAACCGGGTGGTGGAACGTATCAAGCACGATTGGATGAAAACATGCCATACGCATACCATCATACTGCGAGTATGTGTGCAGACGGTAATGTCTTGTCGACAGAAAATGAATGACCATACTGCGGTAAGTGAGGTTTCTGCGATCTTTTTCTGCCTCGGAAAGGGTGGTATGGGACAGAAAGTGCATCAGAAGAATTGGAAGATCCACATAAAAGGACAGATAATCCAGTTCTGTTTCATCCGGAATCATTTCTTTTTTTCGGGTATAATAATCATCTACGACCGAATAAGCTTCGTCCCAGCTTAATGCCTCTTCTTCTGCCATGAGACGATAATATTGAAATACGAGGGCGGGCGGACAGTCGTAAATGGAACCCTTGTGCTTAAGGACTTGGGTATAATGCTGCAGTGTCAGTTCAGATAAATGCAGCCGCAGTGAATCCGGAAATTCAATATCAAAAAGCAGCAGGTCATTTTCGCAGGAGAGAAAATTGTTGATCGTTTTATTTACAATTTTGGGAATGCGCGGATTGACCGTATCGTAACGGCAGAACTTTTCCTGCTTGCGCAGTTCGATCAGTTCTAAAAAGAACTGATATGCCTCCTCAATCGGCAGATTGTGAAGAAACGGCTCAACACGGATCAGGTTATCATAGGCGACAAAAATATAATCGCGGCTTTCCGGTACCTGAAATGTGTCGATCTTATCGCGCAGTGCTACAACTTTTTTGTAATAGTCACTTGAGCGCAGCCCCATCTTATGATCGCCTGTGCGGGAAAGCTGAAGTGCGGAATAGGCGGCGCAGGTGTAGAGAAAAATAAGACTCTCCACATCTTTATTTGCTTCATAATGAGAAATCAGCTCTTTTGCAAAACGAAGCTGCAGGGATGGCTCATTATACTGGCTGTAATAAAGTTTACGGCAATAGCTTAAGACCAGATCATACTGGCTGTTGCTTAAAGTAGATTTATCTTCTTTTAAGTGCGTGAAAAATGAATGGAATAAAAGATCATCCTCGATACAAAGCTGATATCTTGAACGCCCACAGTTTTTCAGGCATCTGATCCATTCTTCTTTTGCAGCCGGAGCATGAATCTGTTCATCCCAGGAAATGCTGGTGATAAAATTATTAAAATAGACATCGAAAAAAAGCTTGATATCACTGTCAGTCAACCTGAGATCCTCCTTTAAATTAAAAATTCCATACGAAAATTATATAACGTGAAATTATCTGTGTAAATAGATTTTAGGTCCTGGTATTATGTTATATCTAACAGGATATAAGGTTTGCAGTGTCTTTCAGATTTTTATGGTCAGTAGACTTGTTTGTGTGTTATTATTTGTATAAATGCAGTTTTAGACGTTGCGAAAGTACCATTCTGTGTTATAATAAATGAAGAGTTTTCGTAAATTTTCGCAAAGAAAGGAAAATAGGGATTACATGAACCAGGAAGAATCAGTTTATGAGTTAAACCGTATACAGAGATATATTATGCAGATGCGTCCGCTGTTAAAAAAGAATGCACTTTTTTCGGATGGAACGGCAGATTACAGACAGCCGGTGGAACCGGATGCAGGGGATGAAGTGACTGTCCGTTTCCGTACAGCGCGCGATAATGTCGATATCGTATGGCTGTGTACCGGAGATAAAAAATATAAAATGAAAAAGACAGAGACCGGGGGAGCCTTTGATTATTATGAGGTAAAATTCACACTCGGAGAGGAGCCGTTTTACTATTATTTTAAAGTGGCAAGCGGTCTGTTAAATGTATATTATGACCGCTATGGTGTCAGCAAGGAAAAACGTGACGAATACCGTTTCTGCATTATTCCGGGATTTTCAACACCGGAATGGTCAAAGGGTGCAGTTATGTACCAGATCTTAGTCGACCGTTTTTACAACGGCGATACGTCGAATGATGTGCTGACCGATGAGTACTATTATATCCGTTCTACCAGCAGAAAGATGGACAGCTGGGATCAGTGCCCGTCTGATTTTTCCGTGGCAGAGTTTTATGGCGGTGACTTAGAGGGTGTCAGACAGAAACTGGATTATCTGCAGAATCTGGGTGTGGAAGTAATTTATTTTAACCCGTTATTTGTGTCCCCATCCAATCATAAATACGATATCCAGGATTATGATTATATTGACCCGCATTATGGAAAAATCGTTGAGGACGGCGGCGGGCTGTTAAAAGACGGTGTGAGTGATAACAGAAAGGCTGAACGCTATATCAACCGTGTGACCAATAAGAAAAATCTTGAGGCGAGCAACCGTTTTTTTGCAGAGCTGGTAGAAGAGATCCATGCGCGTGGCATGAAAGTGATCTTAGACGGTGTGTTCAATCACTGTGGATCATTTAATAAATGGCTTGACCGCGAGGAAATCTATCAGGTAAGCGGCGATTATGAGGATGGAGCCTTTGTTTCCAAAGACAGTCCGTACCGCAATTTCTTTGGCTTCCAGGATCAGTTTGCATGGCCGTACAATACGACCTACGAGGGCTGGTGGGGACATGATACGCTGCCAAAACTCAACTATGAAGGCTCTGAAAAACTGTATGATGATATTATGCGTGTTGCAGCAAAATGGGTATCTCCGCCATACAATGCGGACGGCTGGAGACTTGATGTTGCTGCAGATTTAGGACATTCCCCGGAGATGAACCATAAGTTCTGGAGAGATTTCCGTAAATCAGTGAAAACGGCAAACCCGGATGCAATTATTTTAGCAGAGCATTACGGTGACCCGAAGGAATGGCTCCAGAAAGGTGACCAGTGGGATACCGTTATGAACTATGATGCATTCATGGAGCCGCTGACCTGGTTTCTGACTGGTATGGAGAAGCACAGCGATGAGTACAACGGTGCTCTTTACGGTGACGGTGTGAGCTTTTTCCGCTCCATGTATTACCACATGAGCCGCATGCAGACCCAGTCGGTCCTGGTGGCCATGAATCAGCTTTCCAACCATGACCACAGCCGTTTCCTGACCCGTACCAACCAGATCGTGGGAAGAATCGGAACAGCCGGGGCCAAGATGGCAGAGTTTGGCGTCAATTACGGAATCTTCCGCGAAGCCATCATGGTACAGATGACCTGGCCGGGGGCACCGACCCTATATTATGGTGACGAAGCAGGAGTCTGCGGCTGGACTGACCCGGATAATCGCCGGACTTATCCGTGGGGTTTTGAGGATTTTGAGCTGATCGAGTACCACCGTTACCTCATCGATCTGCATAAGAAGCTTCCGGCCCTGCGCCGCGGCTCCTTAAAACAGCTTCTGGCAGACCGTCAGCTCATCGTTTACGGCCGCATGAGCGGGGAAAACAAGTGCGCAGTCATCATCAACAACCGTGGTGAGAGCAGAAGCGTCAGAGTGCCGGTGTGGGAGCTTGGCATCACCGATGAGGATGTCATCACCCGGGTAATGCTGTCTGATGAAAAGGGCTATAATGCCGGACGCATTGATTATCATGCCGACCATGGCTGGCTGACGCTGGATGTACCGGCCCACAGCGGCGTGCTGCTGTCGAGCGGGGTACTGGTGTAGATGATATAGACGGAAATAAAAAATCAGGGCTGTCGCAACCGGTCTTTTGACGCATTGCGGCAGCCTGAACATTGCAAGAATATTGCAGGAATATAAAAAAACTTCTTGCATTTTGATTATCGGTATGATAATATAATTTTTGCTTGTCGAAGCTAGTATGGATGGGTTCCCGAGTGGCCAAAGGGGGCAGACTGTAAATCTGTTAGCTGTGCTTTCGGTGGTTCGAATCCACCTTCCCCCACTCAACAACTTCATATTTCGCGAATGTCGCGGGGTGGAGCAGTCTGGAAGCTCGTCGGGCTCATAACCCGAAGGTCATAGGTTCAAATC
>ERZ772858.2345-NODE-2345-length-14558-cov-4.799559_pt1 | contig 14558 bp, 14 predicted proteins | sample MGYA00512136_ERZ772858 | MGnify/ENA primary metagenome ERZ772858 (study PRJEB29015, sample SAMEA2737726) | human gut metagenome | biome: human gut; feature: human-associated habitat; material: faeces | place: China | collected 2012 ...
GTGAGAACAAGGACGGCGCAGAGGTGACCATCCCCTGCGATTACATCGTGCTGGCTATGGGCGCACGCTCCAACGAATTTGACGCTGCTGCGCTGGAAGCTGCCAGCATCCCGGTGTATTCCATTGGCGATGCCGCCGGCAAGGCTGCGGATATCTCCAACGCCATCCGCACCGGCTACGATACCGCCTGCCAGCTGTAAAACAAAAATATCGTTCTATTTGTGGGTCAGAAACGCCTGTGGGCGCTTCTGACCCACTTTTTTATTGGGGAAGAAAGTAATTTGCAGCGAGGTTGCAAACGCTGCCATAAACCTGTAGACGATGTGTAGGGGACGATGCTTGACCGTTCCGAAACCGTAAGACAATATATCATTATAAAATTTGTGATGCTCAATGATGTAAAAGCTCCGGCGTGGTCAGGTAGCAACGCCCTGCGGCACAGGGATGAAGTACAACAAAAACAGCCCGGTCCAAACGGACCGGGCATTGTGGGTTCCTGTTTACTTTTTCTCGTTCTTCAGCTGGTTGCGCAGCATGATATCGCCAAAGGTCAGGGCGTTGAACAAACCGCCGGCCTTGTTGGCCTGGCGCACAATGCGCGCCGGCAGAGGCTTGCTTTCATCGGTGGAAAGCAATACAATGTGAACCTTATCGGCCACGTCGGCATTGCCTTCCTTTTTGGTGGTCAGCACCTGCAGGTACACAACATAGGGATCATGCATAGAACCATAGTAAATATCGTTGCCGCAGCGCACCAGCGGGCGGCCCTTATAGGTCAGACTGGGGGTAAAAGCCATCTCTTACAACCTTCTTTCGCTGTTGTTGTATCCGAAAAGCCGAAAATATAGCCTGTTTCTACAAACACAGCCGGATTTTGCGTTAAAAGTCCTTGGAATCCACAAAGGATTCCGCCGGCTTTTGCCTTAAATCCGTCTTGCGTTTGCGAAATATGCGTCATTTTCTTTGTTTTCAGCTACACCTTAATCAATAAAAAATATTATACCATACAAGATAGGGGATTACAAATCTAATTTTTCGCGTTCGATCTTTTCTTCGTTCAAGGCAACGCGCTGGGTCAAAATGCGCACCTTGCTGTCCAGCTGACTGAGCCGGATGGACATAAAAAACTGTTTGGCCAGCAGCAAAAAGATGATGACGATATAAACAAAATTGATGGGGCTCTGGAACCCAAGCAGATACGCCGCCCAGTAGGCAATGCCGGGAAAGATGGCCAAAATCAGCAGAATGCCGCTGAACAGAAGCCAGAAAATGGTATCTTCGATCTGCACCTTAGCCAAACGCACGCGGCGCAGAATATAGGTTGCGGTGATCAGGCTGCCCAACACAAGGCATACACGGATAATTGGCTGATCAAACATGGCTTACAGGCTCCTTTCCGGGTAAGGCGTTTCGGTGTCCCGCTTGCGGAACCACTGAATCAGCAAAATGGAGATGGACATTTTGACCATATATTCAATGCTGCGCCAAAAGGTCAGGTAGCTTTGTCCGGCCTCGCGCTCGCCCATCGTAACTTGTACTTCGCGTACCACAGCGCCGTTTTTGATCAGGTAACTGATGGTATCCGGCTCCGGGCCATAGTTCAAATTTTGGGCAAATTCTTCCACCATGGCGCGGTTGAACAGCCGCATGCCGCTGGTGGGGTCGCAGATTGCACGGCCGGTGGTCAGCCGGATGGACCAGCTGATGATGTAACTGCCCAGCATGCGCAGGCTTTTGGGCTTTTTTACCGTCAAAAAGCGGCTGCCAATCACGATGTCGGCCCCGCTTTCCAGCTCTTCCAGCATGGCGGCGATATATTCCGGTCGGTGCTGGCCGTCAGCATCCAGCTGCATGGCGCAGTCATACCCGTTTTCGGCGGCATAGCGCAGCCCGGTCTGGAATGCACCTGCCAGCCCCAGGTTGACCGGCAGATCGATCAAGCGGAACCCATGTTCCCGGCAGATGGCCGCAGTTTTATCACGGCTGCCATCGTTGACTACAACATAGTCATACTGCGGGTAGTTCTTGACAATGCCGTTGACGACCTTGACAATATTGGCTTCCTCATTATATGCAGGAATAATAATCAGCAATTTTGACATAACAAATGTTCCTTATCCACTTGCCCGGCAAACACCGGGCAGATGTCAGCTTTGGTTTATGATCCCCATCATTTTATCAAATACGGCATCCCATGTAAAGTGCGCGTACACATTGCGGTACGCCGCCTCGGCACAGGCATGGGCGCGGGCGGGATCATCCAGCAGGGTCTGCAGCCCGGCGAGGATGGTTTCCACCGTGGCGTCCTGTGGCTGGCCGGGCAGCACAATGCCGTGGGTATCGTCCGGCAGCAGCTCCTCGGTTCCAGCAGTGCGGGTGCACACGATGGGGCAGCGGCAGGCCGCGGCTTCCAGCAAGGTGGTGGGAAAGCCCTCGGCATACCGGGTGGGCAGACAGTATACATCTGCCTGTCGCAGCAGCTGGACCACCGCATCATGCGGCAGGGCACCGGGGGTAACGGCCCCAAGGTCTGCCAGTTCCTGCTGCTGCGGACCGCTGCCAGCTGCCACCAGAACAACGCCCGGCAGCTGGGCCACGGCCTGGGCTAATAATCCGGCGCCCTTTTCGGGAATCAGGCGGCCCACAAACAGCACGATCTTACGGTCGCCAAGGTTCAGCTTGGCGCGCCAGTCTGGCGCGTGGGCGGCTTCCTGTTCCAAAGCAGCGGGGTCAATGGCGTTGGGCATGGTTCCTGCAGCCGTAATGCCAAAGGTGTGCAGCCAGCGGCAGGCAGCGGCGGAAACGCCATAGAACGGCGCGCCAGTGCCGCGCACCAGGCGGCAGGCAACCTGCTCATACAGCCGCCCGCAGGCCCCCAGCAGGCCGCTGCCCATCGGCATGTATCCGGTGGAATGGTCAATAACCAGCATGGGGATACCGCGGCGCTTGGCCGCGCGGGCAGCCCAGACGCTTTGGGTGTACATGCGGGTTTGCACCACGCAGAAATCGAGCTTTTGCGCCCAGATTTGCGCGGTCAGCGCGTGGAAGCGCGCCCCCGGCTTGATAACAGGAAAGCGCCCGTTCATGACAGGCCAGACGGGCAGGCGGTAAATTTCAATGCCATCCCCATCAATTTCGTGCTCCGGCAGGTTGGGCAGAGCACTGGTAACCACAATGGCGCGGTGCCCGGCGGCAACAGTGCAGCGGGCAAGGTTCCAGGTGTAGCGCTCCACACCACCCACCGTGGGCAGGTACTGCGCAGAAAAATAACAAATCGTCATCGGGCAATCACCGCAAGCATGGCGTTCAGCAATACCCCGGCGTTGACTACGCACAGGCAGCAGACCAGGGTGCAGGCGGACGGTTTGCCGCTGGCAACCTGAACCCGGCGGGGCAGGCAGGTAAGCAGGAACAACGGCAGCACGGGCAGAAGATACCGCCCCTGGAAGCCGTAAACGGTCTGGTAATAGGTCGGGGTCCACACAAGGCAGCCGACAAAGGCCAATGCGGCGCACAGCAGCGCGGCCAGCGCACACCACACCCGGTAGCGCCCCTGGGGCAGCCCCGGCACGGGAACATCCTGCGCCGGAACGGCGGCATACCACAGCAGCAGGTAGAGCGCCAAGACCCAGAACCAGGCCAGGTCCAGCGAGCTGTAGCTTAAGCTGCCGCCCACAAGGCCGCGCACCCAGTTGTCAGCATCCTGCACCACGCTGCGTACCAGCAGCATAGCCACGGCGGGCAGATTGTGCAGAATGTAACCGGGGGTAAAGGTGGTCTGGTCTTCCTCGCTGGGGGTGCTCTGGCTGTCCCGCACGGTACGGACAGCTTCGATCTCTTTGATCAGCACATTGCGGTCCAGCGGGTAGCGGTCATCCTCCACGCCGGGGTAGATCTGGCAGGCGGAAAGCAACTCTGCACATTCATCACTGCTGAACATGGACTTGAAAAAATCACGGCGGTCAGCATTGGCCAGTCGTTCCCGGCACATTTCGGCGTCGGTGGTCATCAGGTCGCGGTCCAGGTAAACCAGGGAAGCCGCACTCATGAATTCATCATCGGTCAGGCTGGAATGCTCCACTTCCTCCGGGCTGAAGAAAAAGCTCTGGCCCAGAACGGCGGCGGTCACATCGCCCTCCTGCAAGGCCTGCACCCAGAACTCAAGCTCCTTCTGCGGGATCTCGGTCACGCCCTCCACGCAGTAATACAGGCGGCGCACAAAGTTGGAAGCCGTGTTTTCGCGGTACTCGGCAGGCATGTTGGCAAACCGGTTGGAGGTTTTGCCGTCACCCGCGGCAGGGGCGGCATGCAGGGTACGATTGTCAGCTGCCTCTGTTGCTGTATAAGAAACCGCGGCAGCCGGGGTAGAACCCTGTGCGGAGGTGGTTTCCGCCTGGGTAGTCTGATTTTCAAACCCGGCAGAACCGGCCACCGAAGTGACCAGCACAGCGCGGTTGATGCTGAGCGCCAGCAGCACGCATCCGGCCAGATAAGCGGCTTTTTTTGTTGCGGCGCTCTGGCCAAAGCGGCTGTTGGGAATCAGCAGGAACAACGCTGCCAGCGGCAGGTAAACCAGTTTGGCCGGTGCCAGCAGGATGCCGAACACCGCCAGCGGCAGCCACAGCCGTACCGGCAGCACCGTGCCGTCCTTGCAGCCAAAAATCGCCTGCATACACAGCGCAGTAAAGGCAAACGCCAGCCCCAGCAGCAGGGAATCCCGGCTGAAAGAAGCCGCCAGATGCAGCGTCATGGGCAGCAGGGCCGCCGCAGCGAATACCCGCCTGCCAAACGGCGCAGCTTTAACGGCCAGCGCCGCTAACAAAGCGAACACAATTAAATTTGCTGTGCGCCCCAGCATCAGCGCCGGAACAAAGCCAAGGTGAAAAACATATGCCAGGAACACCGCTGCCGCGCTGAACAGGTACAGCGTGGGATTGCGGTCGGTCTGCAGTTCTTCCAGCGCCGTGTGGCTGTCAAAACTGTCAGGGGTGGTGGTGAACAGGTTTTCGCCCAGTTCCTGCCAGCTGAACACGGTGGTCTTTTCGTTTTGCAGCAGGGGGTCAAAGTCGTGCTCGCGGCGGTAGGTCATATCCAGCGGCACATTGCCCATCCGCCATTCATCCGGCGAGAGCATGTTGGCCCATTTGCAGGCTAAAGTAAAAGACTGGTTGATGTGGTATTTTTCGTCCGGTGCGGCATAGGGCGGCAGCACAAAGCTGTACAGCATGCCAAAGCAGAGCACCAGCACAAACACCAGCCGGTGCAGCGGCATGCGGCCCCGCATGGCAAAATAAATGCCAAGGAACACCACAACGCTGGCCAGCAGCCCGACCAGCAAAAAGAACCGGGTCAAAAATCCGCCAATCTGTTTGTAAGTCACCAGCAGCGCCAGCGTGCCGTCCACGGCTTCGCCGTTTACGGTAAAGGTATCGTTCCACAGCACAGCGCCGTTGCTGCAGCCCACGGTCAACCGGCCGGAACCGGTATACTCCGGTTTCAGCGTCACGCGGTAGTGGCGGCCTGCGCTGCCGGTCACGGGGGTATCCAGCCCCATGCCAGTGTACTGCCCGGCCACAATGTTCGCCATATCGCCGGTGGAGCGGGCCAGCACCTCGCCGGTGTCGGCATCGGCAAGTTCCAGGTGCAGCTCACCGGTGGGCTGGCCGTTGCTGGTGCCAAACACAAAGGCCATGGCCAGCAGGTCATTGTCGGTATCAAAGGTCTGGGCAGCGCCGTTGGCTTCGTCCAGCTCGGCGCTGTACTGGCTGTAATCATCGCTGATGCGCTCCGACAGGCTCTTGTCATTGTTGGGGCGCACCGCGGCCAACCAAACCAGCACCACGGCCAGCAGGCAGGCAGCAGCGGCGCACAGGGCGGTGCCCAGCGGGCTTTTCAGAAAATCCTTTATTTTGCTCATACGGGCTCCTCCCGGTTTTGGTGGTTCAGCGTTCAGGGGGTGTCCAAAACAAACACCGGAATATTTAACGTTTCAGCCGCACCCATCAAATCTCTGCGCCAAAGGCTTTTTTAACGGCGGCAGGCAGGCGGCCGTCCCGCAGCAGGATCTCTTCCACCGTGCTGCGCACAGCGCCCTCGCCGCCTTTTTGGCGGCAGATGAAATCCGCCCGCCCCAGCACAGGGCCGGCAGCATCGGCCGGGCAGGCCACAAAGCCGCACAGGGCCATGGCGGTCAAATCGTTCAGGTCATCGCCGCAATAGGCAACATCCTGCTTGGTCAGGCTGTGCTCAGCCATAAACCTGCTCAAAAAGGCGGCTTTGTCGTGTACGTTCTGGAACAGATAGTCAATGTGCAGGTCCTGGGCACGGTGGCGCACGGCTTCACATTCGCGCCCGGTGCAGATCATAACCTGCATCCCTGCCGCGTGGGCCAGCACGATCCCGGCCCCATCCTTGATGGCAAACTTTTTCAGCTCGTTGCCGGTGGAATCATAGTACACGCCGCCGTCTGTCATGGTGCCGTCTACATCCAGAACCAAAAGTCGAATCATGGGCAAACCTCGTTATTTTGCATATTCGCTTGGGGTGATAAAGGTCACATCCAGCCCGCAGGCTTTGATGGCACCTGCCATGGCGGTGTTGAACGCGGCACCGCGCCCGGTGTGGGCGTGCAGCAGGCTGTCGGCATAGGCGGGGGTACCGGGCTTGTAGCCATCGGCCCCGGCCAGCAGCACGGCCTTGGCACCGCACAGCCGCAGCAGCCGCAGCAGCATCAGTACACTATTGCTGCCAAGGGATGCATTCTGCACAACCGGGGCCGCCAGCCGGTCATAATTGACCGCCAGCGCCCCCTGCGGCAGCGGCCGCAGGTTGGAGGTGAGCACAACAGGGCAGGGCAGGGCAGCAAGGTCCAGCTTTTCAAACCGCTTGCTGTTGGTAAAAAATGCATAATCCGGCTGGCAGAACGCCGGGCAGAAATTGGCCGAAACAATGCAGTCCGCCTTGGCGGCGGCCACAGCGCTGCGCCCAGCTTCCTCCGCCAGGCTGGCACCAGGGGCCAGCACCAGCACGGTCTTGCCGCCAAACGCGGTGCGCAAGGTATCCAGCGCGGCGGTGTCGTCAATGGCGCGGTTCTGGTATTCGCGGTACAGGCGGTCGGCATAGTCTTTATCGTATGCGGTGGCCTTGCTGCGGTCAAAACCGGCCAGAATATGGTTGATGTCCCGGTTGGTCAAATCGCCTTTGTCCAGATAATGCTCGGCGTAATCGCGGTGCAGGTTGTACCGTGCGCTCAGGAAGTAAGCCGGGGTGTAACCCCAGGCTGTCTCGCCTTTCAGCGGGGCGATATGGTCCTGGATGGCATCCATCATCTCGTCAATGTCATAATGGCAGCCAAGGGTCTCGTTCATATAGTCGGCAATCAGCTCAATGGGCAGGTTGCCGGGAATGCGCCCCATGCCCATCAGGCTGCCGTCCACAGTGGTATCGCGGCCCAGGTGCTTGTCCAGAAATTCCTGCGCCAGGCAGAAAGAGAGCGCCATGTTCTCATGCAGGTGCAGCCCCACGCGGATATCCGGGGCCAGGTTGTGGTCCACCAGGCTGACGATGCGCTCTAAGTCACGCCGCCGCATGCTGCCGAAGGTATCCACAATGGAGAACTGGTACGGGTGAATCTCGTTTACCTGGTCTAAAATCCACAGTAAGTCTTTGTCGGCATAGCCCATAATGTTGATGGGGTTGATGGACAGCTTGTACCCGCGGGCCTTGACTTCGCGGGCAAAATCCATGCCTTCGCGGATATCGTAATCGTGGGCGGTAATGCGCAGCATCTCAATGCCGTGCCCCTCATAAGGGGACAGCTTGGCAATATCATAATTGGAGCGCATGGCCATGCCGCTGTACATGGTGCTGCCGGTGTGGGCAGGCAGCAGTCTGTTCAGCTCTTCAATGGTGTTGCAGACGGTCACATCGGGGTTGTAGCCATCCACATTGCGCAGAAAGCCCACTTCCACAATGTCAGTCCCGGCACGGGTCAGCGAGGCGATAATATCTTTGGCTGCAGCAAAGCCCCAGTTCCAGCTGTTCACATAGCCGCCGTCACGCAGGGTGCAGTCCAACAGTTTAATATCGGGCATTTATTCTTTTCCTTTCAGGATTTCGCTCACAAGGGCAAGGTCCTTGGGGGTGTCAACGCTCACAGTCTTGTACGGGCTGACGATGGCATGTACCTTGTGGCCGTTTTCCACAAAGCGCATCATATCGTTCTCTTCGGCTTTTTCCAGAATGGACTTCGGTGTTTCGTGGTAGAACGCCAGCGCCCGGCGGGAGTACAGCTGGATGCCGGTCACCTTCTCGTATTCAAAATCCAGCGTGCCTTTGGGGTAGGGAATGGGGCTGCGGGAGATCATCAAAATTTCCCGTGCGGCGTTGGTCACGACCTTCTGGTTGGAAAAATCGATCACATCCGCGGGGTGCTCCATCCGGTTGGTCAGCACGGCAACATAATACGGGTCCTCCGGCAGGGTATCCGGCAGAATCAAATCAAACGCCTTTACGTTGATCAGCGGCTCGTCACCCATGATCTGCAGATACAGGTCGGCTTCCACCTTGGTGGAAACCTCCCAGATGCGCCCGGTGGGGGTGTCATGGTCGGGGCTGGTCATGCAGTATTCCATGCCGTAGGTGCGGCAGGCTTCGGCAATGCGCTCATCGTCGGTGGCGATAAACACATCATCGAGCTTTTTGCACTTTTTGGCTTCCTGGTACACCCACCAGATCATGGGCTTGCCCAAAATATCCGCCAGCGGCTTGCCCGGCATCCGCGTGCTGGCATAACGGGCGGGAATAACGCCGATAAGTTTCATAGTAAGCAACCTCCTAAAAGAAGCATTGGCTCCCCTTTGAGGGGAGCTGTCCGCGCAGCGGACTGAGGGGTGGTTCCCTAAGAAAGAGTTATAGATTGTTATGAAAATCTATTTGGATATCCGCATCAGAATCGTACGCTCAATTTCGGCTGCAACACCCTCCAAATTGAGAAGAACGTCCCGGTTGGAAAACCGCAGAACAAAAATACCAAACGCCTGCAAATAAGCAGTTCGGGCAGCATCCTGCTGCTGCCCCTGCGGTTCGTAATGCTGCGAACCGTCAATTTCAACTGCCAACTGAGCAGAAGCACAATAAAAATCAAGGATATAGGGCCCAACGCTCTTTTGGCGTGTGAATTTGTAGGGGCAGGGACGCAGATATTCATACCATAATTTGCGCTCCGCATCGGTCATATTTTTGCGCAGAGAACGAACATAGGCAAGATTGTTGGAATTATGCGGCAGGCGCATAGAATGGTACGTCCCCTTCCGGCTTATAATTTAGGCGGCAGTAAGGGAGCCACCCCTCCGACCTCGCTTGCGCTCGGCCACCTCCCCTCAAAGGGGAGGCATTACCCCTGCACCAACTTTTCTGCCTCTTCCAGCCCCACAAACACCTTTTCTTCCGCGGCGGTAAAGCCGCGCAGGACCCAGCTTTGCACGGTGACGGCGCGCTGGAATTTGAAGGGCAGGCAGAAATTGAGAACCTCGCTTGGCATGGTGCGGGGCAGGATAACAGCAGTAGGGAACAGCTTGGAATAATCCGTGGTATCCCGCGGGTGGGTTTTGATAAACAGCGGTTCTGTGCAGTATTTCTTGGCAACAGCCGCAAACATGGCGTCCTGGGTGGGCTGATCCATCAGGCCGTCCAGCACAAAGCTGCGGGGCAAAAGCAGGCAGGCACCCTGCACATGCTCCGGCAGGGGAACGGCCAAAAACACCCGGCGGATGATGGCTTTTTCTTCCTCCATCAGGCTTTCCAGTAGCTGCGCTTTGGATACCGTTACCAGCTTGTCTACGCCAAAAATGCTGCATCGCGCGGCGTCTTCGCTTTCCACCGTGCGGCAGCAGGGGCTGTCGCCCCAGTAGCGATAGGGGCCGCGGGGGTTAGCACGCTGCTCATCCAGCAGGTGCTGGTCAGGGTCCAACGTGCCGCCAAAGGTATCTTCGCACAGGGTATAAACCCGGCGCTCCCGCTGCAGGTAGCGCCCCAAGGCGCTCCAGTCATTGCTGATGTACACATGCCCCTTGGGCAGCGTAAAATACGGCTTGCGGAACGGGTGGCGCAGGCGGTAAAAGTCGCTTTCGCTGTTCTGTGCGTCCAGCTTTTCCTCGTCCACGATCAAAACAGCGTCCCACAGATCCGGCGCGGCGTCCAGCAATTTAGCGCGCAGGGTTTCGGCTTCCGGCACACAGGTGCTCAGCACAAGGGTGGACTTGCCGGGGCGGCTGCGCAGCGCGCGCACCAGCGCGATTAACACATGATACAGCGTGTGGCAGATGAAAATATCACCCATCGTATCCATTCTCCAACACTTTGACCGGCGGGAAGTGGATGCGGCCCCAGCCCGGTGCCCATTCCGGCATGGTCAAATCGCCGGAGGTTACCTCAAACGCAAACTCGGTCACTGGCTTGTCCAGGCAGACAGCCTGGGTCAGCACGCCGTCAAACACATCCACATAGAAGAAATACTGGCCTTCGCCCAGCAGGCTGGGGTCAAACTCAAACTCGGTGGTATACAGCTTGCCGGGCACGGCGGCGCCCAGGCTGACCGGGTGGGTAATGCCCACGGGGGTCGAATCCCGGAAATGCAGGTTCAGCTTTAAGTGTACCCCGGCAAACGGCTCCGAAACACGCCAGGTAATGCGCACCCGAATTTTTTCGGTGTCCGCAAACACACTGGATTCCTTGCCCACAAAGTCCAGCGTTTCCAGCCGCATCCGCTTGCCTGCGCTGGCGTTCATGCGGGAAACATCCAGCAGGTCATAGTGAACCACGTTCACATCGGTGGTTTCCATATACACGGCAATGGCCTGTTCTACATCGCCGTCAAAGATCACGCGGCCCTGGTCCAGCACCACGCAGCGGGTGCACAGTTGGCGGATGGTGCTCATGTTGTGGCTGACGTACAGGACGGTGCGGCCCTCCTGCCCGGCAACATCGCTCATTTTGCCCAGGCATTTCTGCTGGAACTTCATATCGCCCACGGCCAGCACTTCGTCCATTACCATGATCTCGCTGTCCAGGTGGGCGGCAACGGAAAACGCCAGCTTGACGAACATGCCGCTGGAATACCGCTTGACGGGGGTATCAATAAAATCTCCGCACTCCGAAAATTCAATGATCTGGTCGATCTTGGAATCGACCTCGGCGCGGGTCATGCCCAGAATAGCGCCGTTCATGTAGATTCTCGCGGCCGGTCATCTCGTTGTTAAAGCCGGTGCCCACTTCCAGCATGGAAGCCACCCGCCCACGCAGCCGGATCTCGCCCTCGGTGGGGGCGGTAATGCGGGACAAAATTTTGAGCAGGGTGGATTTGCCTGCACCGTTGCGGCCGATAATGCCCAGCGCTTCGCCTTTGTACACGGTCAGGTCCACACCGTTCAGCGCCATAAAGGTTTTGCCAAACAGGCGGGCGTCCCGATCACGGTGTTGGGATCCTCTTTGCCGCGCACACGGGCCCACCAGCTTTGCAGGTCATGCGTCAAAGTGCCGCCGCCAATCTGGCCCAGTTTGTATTGCTTTTTCAAGCCCGATACCTGAATGACGGGTACGCGCTGGTTTTGTGCATGTGTCTGGTTTTCCATCTGCGCCCCTCCTTACACGGTATCCATAAAGGTCTTTTCAATGCGGCTGAACAGCACCACGCCCAGCACAAGGGCGGCTGCGGTAACAATCAGGCTGTAGATCAGGCTGCCCACTTCCACGGTGCCGGTGCCAAGGGTGCCCATGCGGAACACTTCGATCGGGGCGGTCATGGGGTTCAGGCGCATCAGCATCTGCAAACGGGGAGAATTGTCCAGACTGGACAGCGGATATACAACAGGGGAGATATACATCCACAGCTGTACGCCGAAGCTGACGGCAATGGCAAGGTCACGGTACTTTGTGGTCAGGGCCGAAACGATAATGCCGACCCCAAGGCCCAAAAGCATAACTTCCAGCACGACCAGCGGAACGGCAAAAGCCCATGCGGTCAGGTGTATGTCAGAACCTGTTACGGCAAAGTAAGCCCAGAACAGAACATACATGACGAACTGAATAAAGAAGTTGATCAGGCTGGTAAGCACCTGACTGATGGGTGTGGTAAGCCGCGGAAAATATACCTTGCCGAACACCTGACTGTTGGCAACAAAGGTATTGGCGGTTCCGTTGATGCAGGAGGCAAAAAAGGTCCACACCGTGTTGCCGGCCATGTAGAACAAAAAGCTTGGCGTACCGTCCGTAGAAAGCCCGGCAATGCCACCGAACACCACGTTGAACAGGATGGTGGTGATCAGCGGGTTCAGGATGATCCACAGCGGCCCCAGGATGGTCTGCTTGTACATGACGGTAAAGTTGCGCTTGACGAACATGACGATCAGGTCACGGTAGCGCCACAGTTCTTCCAGGTCCACATCAAACCAGCCGGTGCGCGGCCGAATAACGGTGGTCCATTGCGTATTATCCCCGGCAGGGGTCTGGTTGCGTTGCTCTGCCATAAAAAGCCCTTTCAAAAATAGATATTTCATGGGAATCCCCGATACATACTTATAGACAATTCATTGTACCATAATCCGCTGTAAAAAACAATGTTTGCCCTGTGCAGAAAGCGCTGCCAAAACAAAAACCGCCCTGCAGGCCCGGAACAGGGGATGCAGAACGGTTCAAAGAGTTTATTTTGCGGTCAGCCTGCGCCAGCCGGTGCGCAGCAATGTCCAGCAGCCAAGCAGCAGCAGGGAAAACAGGATATCCCATGCAAGGCGGCAGGGTAGTGTGAACAGCAGGCGGTCTTTTTGCCAGATGGCACTGGTGAACACATCCATGTGGTGTACAAAGAACAGCCACAGGCTGTGCCGCCCCAAAAAGCTGAGCGCCGGCCGCAAAGTGTTATTGGCGTTCAGCTCGCGGCACAGCTGGCAGAAGATCCAGATGCCGCATACGCTGATGGCGGCGCACAGAATGTAATTGGAATAAGTGCGGGAAGCAAGTTCAATATAAATGCCCTGCTGGCAGCACCATGCCCAGGGGATCAGCATGGCCAGAAAAAGCGGGACCCGGTACCGGTCCAGCAATGCCTGATGCTGACGGAACAGCTGCCCCAATGTAAGGTACATGACAACGACCATTGCAACATCCAGACATTGCGGCAGATACTGCACCTGCCCGATGTACGCGCCGAACAGCATGACAATGAAACTGACGGCAAAATCCCCTTTGGGGAACAAAAGCCCCAGCAGCTCCCAGATCAGCTTGCCCCAGAACAGTGCAAACAAAAACCATGGCATGCCGCAGCTGGGAATGCCGTCGGCAGGGTTACCGCTGGCCCAGAACAGGGTGATGGCATTGTAGCGGGCAATATCCCACAGATTGGTCAGGCTTCTGTCATCAGAAAGGAAAAAGTTCAGCAAAACGTTGAACACCTGTACCACACCCAGCACGGGAACGATCAGTGCAGCAAAGTCTTTTTTGACCCGGCGGGCAAAGCCCTGCCAGGTATCCGGGCGGCGGGCTGTATAACCGGTCAGAAAGAAAAAGGCCGGCATGTGGAACGAAAAAATGAAATTGCGCATCAGGTTGCCGTAGGGCAGGGTGTGCCCCACAATAACCAGGATCATGCACAGGCCCTTGGCCGTGTCGATCCAGTCAATGCGCTGGCGCACGGCAGGGCGGGAAGCTGTTGCGACGGGTTGTTGAACAGCAGTCATACGGCAGTCTCCTTCAGTCCGGCATCACTGCTGCTTGGGCGGGTTCTTTTTCTGTTTGTCATTGCAGTGTTCCTGGCAGCTGGCGCAGTTGCCGGTGCAGCCGCCGTGCCAGCCCTTTTCGCTGTTGGCAATAAAACCGATGGCAACGCCGAGCAGAACAAAAATAATAACCAGAACAAGGATACTTTGAAGTGACATGGAAAAAACCTCCCTATGGGTTAAGCGAAAACAAAGTGACAGGTGAATACGCTGCCCTTATGCCAACCCCAGCAAAACCCCTACACAGTGCACGGCAAACGCCACAACCCAGGCAATGCCGCACTGCATCAGTACCACACCCAGTGCAGCCCGGCCACCGCCCAGTTCCCGCTTGACAGCGGCAATGGCTGCAACACAGGGGGTATACAACAGCGTAAAGATCAGGAAAACCAGCGCAGTAAACGGGGTGAACAGCATGTTCAGCGCGCCGGTATCGCCGCCCAGCAGGACGGTCAGGGTGGAAACAACGCTTTCCTTGGCGGTAAAGCCGGTGATCAACGCAGTGGAAATGCGCCAGTCGCCAAAGCCAAGGGGCTTGAAGATGGGGGTGATCAGGCTGCCAACCAAAGCCAGAAGGCTGGAATCCGGGGTGGCAGCAACATTCAGGCGGGTGTCGAACGTCTGCAGGAACCAGATCACGACGGTTGCAACAAAGATAATTGTAAAGGCACGCTGAATAAAATCACGGGCCTTTTCCCAAATCAGCTGGCCGACGCTTTTGGGCGAAGGCAGGCGGTAGTTGGGCAGCTCCATCACAAAGGGTACCGGTTCACCGCGGAAACAGGTCTG
>ERZ772858.2388-NODE-2388-length-14263-cov-7.924338_pt1 | contig 14263 bp, 7 predicted proteins | sample MGYA00512136_ERZ772858 | MGnify/ENA primary metagenome ERZ772858 (study PRJEB29015, sample SAMEA2737726) | human gut metagenome | biome: human gut; feature: human-associated habitat; material: faeces | place: China | collected 2012 ...
ACCTGCGCGCGGGCGCGGGCATCCCGCTCGCGCGGCTGGCGCAGGCGGCGCTGGGCCATGGGCTCGCGGGGCTGGAGTTTGCCCACGGCATCCCCGGGTCGCTGGGCGGCGCGGTGTCGATGAACGCGGGTGCTTACGGCGGCGAGATGAAGGACGTCGTGGTATCGACGCGCTATCTCGACCATGACCTGACCCTGCGCGAGGCCGTGGGTGCAGCGCACGATTTCGGCTACCGGCACAGCGCCTTTTCCGACACGGACTGCGTCGTGCTCGGCAGCACGCTCGCGCTCACGCCGGGCGACCCGGCGGAGATCCGGGCGCGCATGACGGAGCTGAGCGAGCGCCGCCGCAGCCGTCAGCCGCTCGACCTGCCGAGCGCTGGCAGCACGTTCAAGCGCCCCGCGGGGGGCTATGCCGCTGCGCTCATCGATCAGGCGGGCCTCAAGGGCTATGCCGTCGGCGGCGCGCAGGTGAGCGAGAAACACGCGGGCTTCGTCGTCAACCGCGGCGGGGCCACGTTTGACGATGTGCTGCGGCTCATGGACCACATCCGCAGCGAGGTACTGCGCACGTCCGGCGTGGAACTGGAGCCGGAAGTGAAGATCATCCGGGGGTGACGGGATGGAATTTCTGATCGTATCGGGCCTGTCCGGCGGCGGCAAGAGCCGCGCGGCCGACGTGCTGGAGGATCTGGACTTTTACTGCGTGGACAACATGCCCACGGCGCTGCTGACGAAGTTTGCCGAGCTCTGCCTTGCCACGCGCGGAAGATATGAAAAGGTCGCGCTCGTGACGGATATCCGCAGCCAGGAGAGCTTTTCCGAGCTCTTTGCCGCGCTCGGGGAGCTCGCGAACATGGGCGTGGACTACCGCATTCTGTTCGTCGAGGCGTCGGAGAGCGCCATCGTGCGCCGCTACAAGGAGTCGCGCCGGCCGCATCCGCTGCAGGCCGAGAGCCGCTGCTCCCTGCCCGAGGCCGTGCGCCGCGAGAGCGAGCTGCTCGCCCCCGTGCGCGAGCGCGCAGACTATGTCATCAACACCACGGGCCTCACGCTCGCCATGCTGCAAAAGCGCATCTGCGAGTACTTTGCCGACGGTGGTACCCGGCGCGACATTCTCATCAACGTCGTGTCCTTCGGCTTCAAGTACGGCATCCCGATCGACGCCGATCTCGTGTTCGATGTGCGCTTTCTGCCGAACCCGTTTTACGTCGAAAAGCTCCGCCCCATGAGCGGCATGGACGCCGAGGTGCAGGAATACGTCCTGCGCAGCGACGTGGCCAAGAGCTTTCTCAATAAGCTCACCGACATGGTCGACTTTCTCCTGCCGCAGTACGCCGCCGAGGGGCGCTACGCACTGACCATCGGCATCGGCTGCACCGGCGGGCAGCACCGCAGCGTGGCCGTGGCCAAGGCACTGACGGATTACCTCGCCGCGCGCGACGCCAACGTCCGCCTGCGCAACCGGGACTTTCCCAAGACGATCTGACGGAGGCGCGCCATGTCCTTTGCATCCGATGTGAAAAACGAGCTGTGCCGCGTGCCGCTCGGCCGCCACTGCTGCGCTGTGGCCGAGGCCTACGGCGTGCTGCTGTACTGCCACACGTTCACGACGCGGGAGATCCGCATCGTCACGGCGTGCGGCGCCTTCGCCGAGCGGCTGCCGAAGCTGTTTCGCCGCGCGTTCGGCGCGCACTTTGCCCTGCCGGCCGAGGAAAAGACCGGCAGCCGCCACGTGCTGACCATCACCGACCGCGCCGCCGTCGAGACGGTGTTCGCCGCCTTCGGCGCGGACCTCTCGCGCACGGTCGCGCACCATATCAACCTTGCCGTGCTCGAAAACGACTGCTGTAAGGCGTCGTTCCTGCGGGGGGCGTTTCTCGCGGGCGGCAGCGTCACCGACCCGAGCAAGAACTACCACCTCGAGCTCATCACGGCGCACGCGAGCGTCAGCCGCGAGACGGCCGCCCTGCTCACGGAGCTGGGCTTTGCCGCGCGCAGCATCGACCGCGGCGCGAACACCGTGCTCTACTTTAAAAAGTCCGAGGCTATCGAGGACTTCCTGACCAAGATCGGCGCGCCCTGCGCCGCTATGGACATCATGTCCGCCAAGGTGGAGAAGTCCATGAACAATACCATCAACCGCAAGGTCAACTGCGACACCGCCAACGCCGACAAGGTCGTCGCCGCGGCGCAGGAGCAGATCGACGCCATCCGCCGCATCGAGCGCGACTACGGGCTCGACGTGCTGCCGGAGAAGCTGCAGAGCGCGGCGCTGCTGCGCATTGCCAATCCCGAGGCCAGCCTTGCCGACCTCGCCACGCTCTCGTATCCGCCGGTGACGAAGAGCTGTTTGAACTACCGGCTGAAAAAACTCATGGAATTTCACATGGACGACTGAAAGGAACGCACGATGGGGTTTGCACACCTGCACGTACATAGTGAATACAGCCTGCTCGACGGCGCGTGCCGTATCGGGCCGCTCATCGAGCGCGCCAAGGAGCTGGGCCAGACCGCGCTGGCGATCACCGACCACGGTGTCATGTACGGCGCGGTCGCTTTTTACAAGGCGGCGGTCGCTGCCGGCATCCGGCCGATCATCGGCTGCGAGGTCTATGTCGCCCCGCGCGGCATGACCGACCGCGTCCACGGCGTGGACGATGCCTACACGCACCTGATCCTGCTCTGCCGGGACGAGACGGGCTACCACAACCTGTGCTATCTCGTGTCGGCCGCGTTCGATCGCGGGTTTTATGGCAAGCCGCGCATCGACTGGCCGCTGCTGCACAAGCATGCCGAGGGGCTCATCTGCCTGAGCGGCTGCGTGGCGGGCGACATTCCGCGCGCGATTTTGCGCGGGGACTATGATGCTGCCAAGGCGCGCGCCGAGGAGCTGCAGGAGCTGTTCGGCGAGGGAAACTTCTACCTCGAGCTGCAAAACCACCATATGACCGACGAGGCGCGCGTGCGCGCGGCGCTGCTGCGCATCCACCGCGAGACGGGCATCCCCCTCGCGGCGACGAACGACGTACACTATATTAAAAAACAGGACGCTTACGATCAGGACGTGCTGCTGTGCATCCAGACCGGGCAGACGCTCGACAGTCCGGACCGCCTGCGCTTCCCGAACGACGAGTTTTACCTCAAGAGCGAGGCCGAGATGCGCGCGCTCTTTGACGAATACCCCGACGCGGTGGAAAACACGCAGCGCATCGCTGACCGCTGTCAATTTGACTTCACGTTCGGCCACTACCACCTGCCGCGTTTCCTGCTGCCGGAGGGGGAGACGGACGCGGACGCCTATCTCACGAAGCTGTGCGCGCGCGGCTTTGCCAAACGCTACGGCGACCGGCCGGAAGTGCGAAAGCGGCTGGACTATGAGCTCGACATGATCCGGCGCATGGGCTTTGTGGACTACTTCCTCATCGTGAGCGATTTCATCGGCTACGCCAAGGTTCAGCACATCCCCGTCGGGCCAGGGCGCGGCAGCGCCGCCGGGAGCGTCGTGTCCTACTGCCTCGGCATCACGGACGTCGACCCCGTGCAGTATAACCTCTACTTCGAGCGCTTTCTCAACCCCGAGCGCGTGAGCATGCCGGATATCGACGTGGACTTCTGCGTGCAGCGGCGCGGGGAAGTGATCGACTACGTTATCCGCAAATACGGCGCCGACCACGTGGCGCAGATCGTCACGTTCGGTACCATGGCCGCGCGCGCGGCCATCCGCGACGTCGGCAGGGTCATGAACATGACCTATGCCGAGGTGGACGCCGTGGCCAAGGCCATCCCCGGCGGCATCAACACCACGCTCGACGAGGCGCTGCAGCAGTCGCAGACACTGCGCGCCATGTACGACGGGGACGACCGGCTGCACCAGCTCATCGACACGGCCCGCGCCATCGAGGGCATGCCGCGCCATGCGTCCACGCACGCGGCGGGCGTGGTCATCACGGAGCAGCCGGTGTACGCCTACGTGCCGCTGGCGAGCAACGACGGCGCGCTCGTGTGCCAGTTCCAGATGACGACGCTCGAGGAGCTCGGGCTGCTGAAGATGGACTTTCTCGGCCTGCGCAACCTCACCGTGCTCGAGGACGCGGCGCGGCAGGTGCGCCGCCGCGAGCCGGGGTTCCAGGTCGAGCGTATCCCGCTCGACGATCAAAAGACATTTGACATGCTCGCCGCCGGGCGCACCGTCGGCGTGTTCCAGCTCGAGAGCGCGGGCATCACGGCCGTGTGCATGGGGCTGCGCCCGCGCAGCATCGAGGACATCACCGCCGTCATCGCGCTCTACCGCCCCGGGCCGATGGAGAGCATCCCGCGGTTTCTCGCCTGCTCGGCGCACCCGGAGCGCATCACCTACAAGCACCCCCTGCTCGAGCCGATCCTCGCCGTGACCTATGGCTGCATCGTCTATCAGGAGCAGGTCATCGAGATCTTCCGGCAGCTGGCCGGATTCTCGCTCGGGCAGGCGGACATGATCCGCCGCGCCATGTCAAAGAAGAAAGAGGCCGTCATCACGGCCGAGCGCGCTGCCTTCGTGCACGGCGACCCGGAGCGGAACATCCCCGGCGCGGTGGCCAGAGGCGTGCCGGAGCAGACGGCAAACGATATCTACGACGAGATCCTCGCCTTCGCGAGCTACGCCTTCAACAAGGCGCACGCCGTGTCCTACGCCATCGTGTCCTACCGCACGGCGTACATGAAGCGCAACTACCCGCACGAATACATGGCGGCGCTGCTGACCTCCGTGCTCGACAACACGCCGAAGGTCACGGAGTACATCGCCGAGTGCCGCGAGCTGGGCATCCGCCTGCTGCCGCCGGACATCAACGCGTCCGATGCCGACTTCACCGTCGAGGGGGGCGACCTGCGCTTCGGCCTCGTGGCCATCAAGGGCGTGGGGCGCGGGCTCATCCAGGCACTCATGCGCGAGCGGGAGATCGGCGGGCCGTTCACGGCGTTTGACGAGTTCTGCCGCCGCATGAACGGGCACGACCTCAACCGCCGCGCCGTCGAGAGCCTCATCCGCGCCGGCTGCTTCGACCGCATGGGCTACAAGCGAAAGGCGCTTATGCAGTCGGTCGACCGCGTGCTCAATGGCGCCGCGAGCGAGAGCCGCATGAACCTCACCGGCCAGATGAACCTCTTCAGCGCGCCGGACGACGGGGGCGAGCCCGCCGACACGACGCAGCTCGTGCTGCCGGACGTGGAGGAGTTCACGCGCGCGGAGCGCATGGCTATGGAGCGCGAGACGACGGGACTCTACCTCACCGGCCACCCGATGGACGACTACCGCGCGCTCGCGCAGCAGGCCAAGGCCGCGCCCATGGGCGACATTCTCGCGAGCTTCCATGCCCCGGCCGCGGCCACACACCGCTACCGCGACGGGCAGCGCGTCGTGCTCGCCGGTATCTGCACCGCCAGCCGCGAGCGCGCCACGCGCAAGAACACCCGCATGGCCTACCTCCAGCTCGAGGACGACGGCGGCAGCATGGAGGTGCTCGTGTTTTCGCCCGCGCTCGACGCCTGCCGTGACCTGCTGGCGCAGGAAAACCCCGCGCTGTTCGTGGCCGGGCGCATCTCGACGCGGGACGAATCCGACCCTCAGCTCGTGGCGGACAAGGTCCTGCCGCTGACGGAGCAGGGGCTCGAGACCCTGCGCACGCCGCAGCGGCGCGACCCGCCGCCCCGGCCCGAGCCGCCGAAGCGGCACCGCCTCTGGGTGCGCCTGCCGGATAAGGACCACCCGGCCGTGAAGCGCATCGAGCTGATCCTGAAAATGTTCCCCGGCGACGAGCAGCTCGTGCTCGTGTTTGAGGACACGGGCCGCCGCGCCGCGGCCCGCTGCGTCGTGCACCCTGCGCTCGTCGAGGAGCTGCGCGAGCTGGCAGGGCCGGGCAACGTCGCCGTCACGGAGGAGAAAAGCCGTTGACGCGCCGGGCATTTTATGGTATCATGAACGTTAATTTATCTCCCGACCGGATAGGCACCGGCCGGGGGAGGTATTCAGGAGTGTGATGATCCGCAATGGACGCTGGCCCTAAGCAGGATTTATGGAATCTTTTGCCTGTTATCATCGTGCTGCTCCTTGGCGCGGCCTATTTCGCCGTCATGGAGACAGCGTTTGCATCCGCGAGCCGCATCCGGCTCAAAGCCGCCGCTGACCACGGCAACCGCCGCGCCGAGCAGGCGCTGTATGTGCTCGACCACTTCGATCAGGCGATCACGACGCTGCTGATCGGCACGAACATTCTGCACCTGACGATCGCAACGCTCGTGACCGTGGCCGTGCAGCGGCAGTGGGGCATGTGGGCCGTCACCGCCGGCACGCTTGTCACGACCGTGGTCGTGTTCTTCGCAGGCGAGATGCTGCCGAAGAGCATCGCCAAGAAATACGCCGAGCGGCTGGCCATGCGCACGGCGCGCTCGCTGCGGTTTTTCATGGTGCTCTTTAAACCCCTGTCGGCCCTGCTCACCGCCTTCGGAAACGCCGTCGCCCGCCGCGTACAGAGCGAGCCCGCCGTGACCGTGACGGAGGATGAGCTGGCCGACATCATCGAGAACATGACCGACGACGGGGAGCTGACCGCCGAGCGCGGCGAGCTCATGAGCTCGGCCCTGTCGTTTGCCGACGTGCCGGTCGAGAGCGTCATCACGGCGCGCGTGGATGTTGCCGCCGTGGACGTCGACGATCCGCCGGAGGACATCCTCGCCTACGTGCGCGGGCAGCGCCACAGCCGCCTGCCCGTGTACGCCGACAGTATCGACAATGTCATCGGCATCCTGCAGATCCGCAAATACATCAAGGCCTGCATCAAAAACGGCGGCAAGGCCGTGGACGTCCGGCCCCTGCTCGACGAGCCCGTGTTCGTGCACCAGAGCACCCTCATCGCCGAGGTGCTGCCCGAGCTCAGCCGCCGCAAGGCCAACCTCGCCATCGTCACCGATAACTACGGCGGCACGCTCGGCATCGTGACCGTGGAGGACATCGTCGAAGAGCTCGTCGGCGAGATCTGGGACGAGGACGACGTGGTCGAGGAATCGTTCGTGCCGCTCGGCGGCGGCCGCTACGAGGTCGATGCCGAGATGACCGTCGGCGAGGTGTTCGACCGGCTCGACTACACCGACCCCGAGGATGACGAGGAACTGCAGTATAAGCTGCTCGGCGAGTGGACGTATGAGCAGTTTTCCTACATCCCGCGCGAGCGGGAGGGCTTCCGCTATCACCGGCTCGACGTGCGCATTGCCGACATGAAGCAAAAGCGCATCGTCAAGCTCATTGTGCGCCTGCTGCCCGAGGAGACTGAGGCTGATGCGCCCGCGGACGCCGCCCCGGAGAAAGGGGGCGAGACGGCATGAGCATCGTGTGGTATTTTGTTGCGCTCGTCGTGCTCATCGCGCTGTCGGCGTTCTTCTCTGCGTCGGAGATGTCGTATTCGTCGGCCAACCGGCTCCGGCTCGAAAACGCCGCCGAGGACGGCAGCCGCCGCGCCAAGACCGCCGTCGGCATCCTCGACCACTTCGACCGCACCCTCAGCGCCATCCTCATCGGCAACAACCTCGTCAACATCGCGGCGTCGTCGCTCGGCTCCGTGATCGTCATCCTGCTCGCGGGCGAGCAGTGGACGTGGGTGTCCACCGTCGTGCTGACGCTGCTGGTCATCATCTTCGGCGAGACGATGCCGAAGATCGTCGCCAAGCAGAACGCCAACGGCATCGCTCTGCGCAACGCGTATGTCATCCGCGCGCTGTCGGTCATTCTGTACCCCGTTATCTGGCTCGTCGTCGGGCTCGTGCACCTCATCACGCGCCCCCTGCGCGGCGACACCGGCGACGGTGACCCCGAGGAGGCCGCCTCGCAGGAGCTGCAGTCGATCATCGAGACGGCCGAGGACGAGGACGTGCTCGACGAGGACCGCAGCGAGCTGCTGCGCTCCGCGCTCGACTTTTCCGACATCAGCGCGAGCGAGGCCATGACCGCCCGCGTGGACATGGTCGCCATCGACATCGACGACGACTGGGACGATATCGTGCGCATCATCGACGATTCGTCGTATTCCCGTCTGCCGGTCTATTCCGGCAGCGTGGATAATATCATCGGTTTTCTGTATCTCAACCGCTTTTTCAAGGCCATGATGGACGGCCGGCCGGACGACCTGCGCGCGCAGCTCATCCCACCGTGCTTTGTCTACAAGACCACGCGCCTGCCCGACGTGCTGGCAAAGCTCCGCCGCGAGCAGAAGCACCTCGCCATCGTCACGGACGAGTTCGGCGGCACGCTCGGCGTCATCACGATGGAGGACGTGCTTGAGGAGCTCGTCGGCGACATCTGGGACGAGAAGGACGTGGTGGAAAAAGAGGTCGTCGCGCGGCCCGACGGCGGCTATGAGCTCGACGGCGCCATGACGCTCTCGGACTTTCTCGAGCTGCTCGACTGGAACGAGGACGCCCTCGACGACGCCGACAGCACCACCGTCGGCGGCTGGACGCTCGAGCGCTTCGGCACGTTCCCGAAGGTGGGCGACAGCTTCCGGTACGAAAACCTCACCGTCACGGTCCTCGCCATGGACGGCCGCCGCGTCGAGCGCGTGCTCGTGCGGCCCGACCCGCCCGAGGACAAGGACGAATAACGCGTTCCGGCAAGGAAAATCCGGCCTGTGCAATTTTTGCACAGGCCGGATTTTTGCTTTCCTGTGTGAGGCATCTTGTGCCCGAGGTGGGAAAATTTGTCCAAACGGCGCAAGATGTGGCGGTTTGTATCAGAAATCCGTTAGTGTGTGAAAGTTTTTGCACAGAAACGGATGGAAAGTTTCATTTTTGGCTTGATATTTGCGCCTGAGACAGGTATAATGAACGCATATTGAATCTTTTCAAGAGGAAAATTTCAAAAAGGAGAGAAACGACTATGAAGTTCAACAAAATCGTGGCGCTGGCGCTCGCCCTCGTCATGGTGTTTGCGCTGTGCGCCTGCGGCGGCGGCAACACCGATACCAAGACCGACGACTCCGGTTCCGCTGCCAAGGTCGATACCAACACCGTCTCCGTCGGCGCGGTCGTCATCGCGCGCGACGATGTTCCGACCGATCAAATCTATGCGTTCGTGTCCACCATCTTCAACAACCGCGATGCCATCGCTGCTCAGCACGGCAAGGGCGCAGAGCTGGACCTCGAGGCTGCCGCCTCGGTCAAGGGCGTGCCGTATCACCCCGGTGCTGCCAAGTACTTTGAGGAGAAGGGCGTCAAGGTCGACGCGGTCAAGGACGGCGCCGGCACCGGCACCGCTGCTGCGCTCAACTTCGGCACCGGCGGCGACACCGGCACGTACTACGGCTTCGGCAGTGTGCTGGCCAACTACGTTTCCACCAACTCCGACTGCAAGGTCACGGCGCTCACCTCCGGCGGCTCTCAGGCCAACGTTGAGGACCTGACCAACGGCAACGTCCAGATCGCTTTCGTGCAGAGCGACGTCATGAACTACGCCTACAACGGCCAGCGCCTGTTTGAGAGCCCGGTCACCGGCTTCTCTGTCGTTGCCCAGCTGTATCAGGAGCAGGTCCAGATCGTCACCACCAACCCTGACATTAAGACCGTTGCCGACCTCGCCGGCAAGAAGGTCTCCATCGGCGCAGCCGGCTCCGGCGTGTACTTCAATGCCATTGACGTGCTCAACGCCTACGACCTCAAGGAGTCTGACATCTCCGCCGTGTACCAGAGCTTCGGCGACAGCGCCGAGAGCCTGAAGGACGGCAAGATCGACGCCGCGTTCATCGTCGCCGGTGCGCCCACCACGGCCATCACCGACCTCGCCACCGCCGGCAGCGTCTACCTTGTCAGCCTCGACGACAGCCATGTGCAGTCCCTGCTTTCCGCTTCCCCGTACTACACCGCCGCCACCATCAAGGCCGGCACCTATTGATGCCTGACCCGGTGATGCGCCGCATCCCGTAAATGTTCGCTACGGCGTCAGTACCCCTGACGCCGTAGTTTTTCCATTCTACCCGGAACGGAGGTTTCCTCTTATATGTCTGACACCAAAAAGCCCGCAGCCGCTGCGGAAGCCGCCTCTCTGCAGGAGGATATGGACGCCGTCATGCGCAAGTATGACCGCGAATCCGCCACCCGCATCTGGGCGGGCAAACCCAAGATCGTCATTTCCGTCATCATGGCGCTGTTTTCGGTCTACTGCATCTGGTCGACCCTGTTCAGCACCGCCGCGCTTGAGGTGCGCCTGACGGCATTCCTTGGTCTGATCATCATCATGGGTTATCTGACCTACCCCGCCAGCAAGAAGCATGTGCATGCCAACCGCCTGCCGTGGTATGACATTGTCATCATGGTCATTGGCGCGGCTGCGTTTTTCTACTACTGCTTTAACTACGGTACGCTTATCAAGACGCTCACCAGCGCCGCCAAGATGACGCCGTTTCTCATCGCCGTCGGCGTGGCCGGCGTCCTGACGCTAGCCGAGCTGTGCCGCCGCTGTGTCGGTGTGCCGATCCTTGTGGTCGTCGGTGCGCTGCTCGTGTACACGTTCGTGAGTATGCTCAAGGGCGGCCAGACGTTTGATCAGGTGCTCGGCCGCGTGATCTACACGCTCTTTTTCGGCACGTCCGGCGTGCTGAGCACGCCCATACAGGTGTGCGCGAAGTTCATTGCCGTGTTTATCATCTTTGGCGCGTTTCTGGAGCGCACCGGCATCTCGAGCTTCTTCATTGATCTCGCCAATGCCATCGCCGGCTGGACCTCCGGCGGCCCGGCCAAGGTTGCGGTCATCTCGTCCGCACTGTGCGGCATGGTGTCCGGCTCTTCCGTCGGCAACACCGTCACCACGGGCTCTGTTACGATCCCGATGATGAAGCGCACCGGCTACAAGCCCGAATTCGCCGGCGCGGTCGAGGCGGCGGCCTCCACCGGCGGCCAGATCATGCCGCCCATCATGGGCGCGGCCGCGTTCCTGATGGCCGAATACATGAATGTCACCTACGGTCAGGTCACCCTCTGGGCCATCCTGCCTGCCGTGCTGTACTTCGGCGGTATCTTCATCTCCGTGCATCTCGAGGCCAAGAAGCTCGGCCTCAAGGGCATCCCGCGCTCGGAGCTGCCACGCTTCAAGTATCTCATGCGCAACGTCTACCTGCTGCTGCCGCTTGTGTTTTTGATCTGGGTGGTCACGGCGAACATCCGCTCGCTGCAGTATGCGGCCTCCATCGCTATCCTCATCTCCATCGCCGTGAGCCTGGCCGGCACGATCCGCGACGCCTCGGCCGAGGTCCGGGAGACGAAGACCGGCAGCGTTGCCGGCATCACCGCCAAAAAGACCGGCCGCATGATCCTCGAATCGCTCGAGGCCGGCGGCAAGGGCAGCATCACGGTCGCCGTGGCCTGCTCCATGGCCGGCATGATCGCGGGCTGCATCACCGTCACGGGCCTGGCGTCCAAGCTCATCAGCGGCGTCGTTGCACTGAGCAGCAAGATCCCGAACCCGACGCTCTCGCTGCTGCTGGCGCTGTTTTTGACCATGCTCTGCTGCATCGTGCTCGGCATGGGCGTGCCTACGACCGCGAACTACTGCATCATGGCCTCCACTTGCGCGCCGATCCTCATCACGCTCGGCATTCCGAAGATCGCGGCGCACTTCTTCGTGTTCTATTTCGGCATCGTTGCCGATATCACCCCGCCGGTCGCGCTGGCTGCCTATGCCGGTTCCGCCATCGCCAAGTCCGACCCCATGAAGACGGGCATCAATGCGACGAAGCTCGCCATCGCGGCGTTCATCGTGCCGTACATCTTCGCGATGAACCCCTCCATGCTGCTCATGGATCAGGGCGTGCTCGCCGCCATCCAGGTCATCATCACGTCCTGCCTCGGCATCTTCGGCATCGCCGCCGCGCTCGAGGGCTATATCGTCACGCGCGCGCCCTGGTGGCAGCGTATCCTGCTCGCCGCCGGCGGCCTGTGCCTGATCGACCCCAGCCTTATGACTGACATTGTCGGTGTTGCGGCGATCGTGATCGTCGTTGTGCTGCAGATCGTCATGCGCAAGCGCAGCAAGCCTGTTGCCGCGTAAAAAAACCGGAACCTTTCGCACGGATGCACGTCAGACCATCTGGCGTGCATCTTTTTGCGCGCTGCGCGCTGTCCGGACGGGGACTTTACACCCGCGAGCCGGAGGCGTATAATATGCCCGTGCAAAGATTCGGAAAGGAGCGATCTGCATGAAACGGAGCATTCTGGCGCTCGTGCTGGCGCTGGCAATGGCGCTTGCGCTGGCCGCCTGCGGCCGCGGGGACGAGACTGCCGCGTCCGCCCAGCCGACGGCCGACACGGCCAAAAAGGCGGAGAACATCACCCTCTGCCCGACGTATGACAACGGCAAGGGCGGCTATTTTTCCGTCACGCTGCCGGCCAGCTGGGGCGACCATTACCTGACCGAGTGCGGCGCCAACGACGGCGGCTATTACGTCGGCTTTTACGAAAAGACCGACCACGACAACGGTCTGGGCGGCTTCCTGTTCATGCTTGAGGTTTTTCCCACCGATTATGACTATACCGAGCTGCCGGAGTATCAGGCAATCTGCGGCCTGACCGTCGACGGCGCAAACTACAACCTCATTGCCGAGCTGCCGACGGATGTGCAGTTCGCCAACGAGAACGCCGACCTCTACCGCAGCATGTCCAACGACTTTTCGACCATCCTCAAGAGCCTGACCTTCTCCAAGGGCGTCACGCGCACGGAGGTCACCGCGCCTGCGCCCTCGGCGGGCAGCGGCTCGTGAAAATGACATGCGTGAAAAAGCACCGTCTCCCGACCGGGAGACGGTGCTTTGCTTTCCGGCGCAGAACGTATCCGCCCAGTCGAGGAGCTTCGGCAGGTTCTTGACCGGGTTTCGGTTCAGGTAGTCAATGGCCTGCTCGACGCTGAATTTTTTGATCTTGTCTGACAGCTGCATGAAAATTTCTTCCTTCGTGACGTGAAAAAACGCACCATCTGGCCCGTTTTGTCTATATCTTGGCTCTATCTTAGCACGCATTTTTTTCCGGAAAACGGCCAAAATGTGTCATGCGGGAGGTTTGGATGCAGACTGTGACAAGTATCACAAAACGGCGGTCATGCCGCCGAGCAGAATGCCGAGGTTATCCGACCAGATGTCCGGAAACTGACTGAGCGGCAGGGGATTTTCCCCGCTGCCCGCCTCGATCGTGAAGCCCGGGCGGCGGTAGTCCTGAAGGAACCAGTCCTTATACCCCGCGTGGCCGGAGGCGTAGGGCGTCTCGGCCACGTCGTAGCCGCTCACGGCGGCAAACTGCCGGGCGATGGCTTCGCTTCCCGGCACGTCATAGCCGTCGTACTGCCAGTAGATGACGCGGCCCTGCGTGTGGTACGACAGGGTGAGCAGCGGGTCGAGCGCGCGGGTGAAGCCGTACATCGCCAGACTCTCGGGCGCGACCAGCGGCGCGGGGCCGACATAGTCGCGTGGGCCGGGGCGCGTGTAGCCCGCGGCAAATTTGATCTCGCGCGCGATGCTCCACCCCGCGGGGTACTGGAGGTTGAGGTCGATGCCGCGGATGTTCGCCTTCCAGCCCGCGGGGAACGGAATGTCGGGGTAATGATTTGCAAGCGCTTTGGCCGCGGCGGTCGTCTCGGCGTCGAGCGCGCCGGTCACGAGGTCGATGCCGTCCGGGTCCACGGCCGGGGCGAGCACGAGCGTGACCTTGGATAACAGATCGCGGATGTTCTGCCCCTCCATGTCGCCGCCGTCGCCGAGGCGCGCGCACAGCTGCTCGCAGAACGTGAGCAGCAGCGGCGTCGTGATCCACTCGTTGGCGTGGTGCGCGGCGTTGTAAAACACGAGCTTCGGCCCGCTGCCGAGCGTCAGGTACCACAGCGGCCGGCCGAGCACGCTGCGGCCGAACTCCCCGATGGCGAGCATGGGATAGCGCGCGGCCAGCCCGCGCACAATATAGCCGATGAGCGCCGAGGAATAGGGAATGTCCGTCGGTGTGACGGAAAACGGCAGCGGGATCGTCAGCGCCCGGCCGAGCGGCAGCCGCTCCGGGTCGAGGTAGGGATTGGCGAGCCGGATAGCGTCCACGCTCGTGCCGTACTGCCGCGCGAGGGCGAAAAACGTGTCGCCCGCGCGGATGGTGCGCGTGACAAAGCCGGTGTAGTACGGCAGCAGCGCGCGGTGCGTCCGCGCGCCCGCGATGCCGTCAGGCGTGAGGGCGTTCGCCGCCTGAAACGCGCGCACGGCCGCCGCCGTCTG
>ERZ772858.2391-NODE-2391-length-14232-cov-50.883262_pt1 | contig 14232 bp, 9 predicted proteins | sample MGYA00512136_ERZ772858 | MGnify/ENA primary metagenome ERZ772858 (study PRJEB29015, sample SAMEA2737726) | human gut metagenome | biome: human gut; feature: human-associated habitat; material: faeces | place: China | collected 2012 ...
CATACAATACTTATCTCGGTGGCTTCAGAGGTACTATTACAATAACTGCTCTTGACTGAGCCGACATACACGAAAACGGAGGTAATAGAATATGAAAAAACGAATACTTAGTATCCTGCTCGCCTTTTGTATAGTGATGAGCTTTGTACCGATGATGGCAAGCGCAATTGAGATTTACATTGACTTGACCATTGTCGGTCAGGCAAACTTAACGCTCGAGGTTGTGTCGGGCGACAGCATTGACAATATCAAGGAGAAAATTCAGGAAAAAACAGGCTTTTCTCCCGATGCGCAAAGACTGTTTTTTGGCGAAAAAGAGCTTGAGAACGGGCGCACGCTGGCAGATTACAATATTCAGAAGGAAAGCACGCTGCGCTTGCGTTTGCAAAAGACGATACAGCTCGGCACAGACGCACTAAGTAAAAATGTAAACACAGCGACCGCACCGACCGTGTATTTCGGGCAAGACCATGAAAATAATCCCGGTGCATGGCGCGTCATCGACTATGACGGAAACAGTGCAGCCGGCATAGCCGGGAATATGACCCTGCTTGCGGCAAATAACATGGGGTTGTCAAAGTTCGGTGCGAGCAACGCTTATGCGGACAGCGCGTTGAAAGAGGCAATAGACGCGCTTGCGGATAAGCTGACGGCGAAAGAAACCGATGCTGTTGAAAAACGGACCCTTGCAAGCGGAAACTACGATGAGGAAAATACCGACGGTGTAGCGGGTCCTGCGGTAAGCAATGCTGTTTTTTGGCCGCTTTCCTCAAAAGAGGCTAATGCGGTAAACAACGATTTGCGTGTCGTGGATCCCGAGCATCCGGGTTGGGCGTCAAGCTATTGGTGGCTGCGCTCCCCAGACGAAGACTATTCCACTGCCTTTGTGGCTGGTAGAGGTGAAGTCCGCTACTATGGTGGATACTCTACTTCCAAGGAGTTTGGCGTTCGTCCCGCTTTCGACTTGAATTTGGACTCTGTCCTCTTTGCATCCGCCGCCGTGGGCGGCAAGCCCGACGGAGGGCTGCAGCCCGTTTCCCCAAATTACACCGGAAACGAATGGAAGCTGACCCTTTATGACAGCAAGCGCAACGATTTCAGCAGAACTACCTGGGAGGTTTCCGCTTCCACCAAGGGCGGCACCGTAGAGATATCCTATACCGACGCAAAAACCGGCGCAAACGAATATATTTCCGCTCTGATCTTTGATGATGTCGGTAATGTAATCTATTACGGCCGCAGCAACGCCTCCCTCACAGAAAAAGACGGTACGGCACAGCTTACCATTCCTGCCGGCTTTGCCGAGGGTACCTATACCCTGAAGGTCTTCAACGAGCAGTACAACGGCGACCGCAAAACCGACCTTGCAAGCGGTTTCGCGGATGTTACGCTGACGGTTGAAAAGCGGGTCGACGAACAGTTCACCCTTGCCCCCGGCGGCAGATACTATTTTGACCTTTCGGCAATGGATATTCCCGGAACGGTAAACAGCAATTTGCCTGACAGCACCCTGCATTATGTGCCTTTTACCTATGCAGGTACGGTGGATGCCTATTCGATGGAAAATGAAACCGATACCGCCAAGCAGCCCTACGAGCACAGCCTTTTTATTGCGGACTATAACGTGAAATGTTCTTTGCAACGGGAGACGTTGGCAGAAATAAACCTGATTTATGGCCAGACCTATACAGCGAGTAACGTGAACTATACGCTCCGCGCCCCATCTGTTGGAGACCATCACCGTAATGAAGGAGAAGGCTCTGGTCTTGCACCAATTGACAATGAATGGGATACGATCTATCAGAAGTCAGCCGATTATATCAAAAACTGGTATAAAATGCGCTCTTTCGGCCAGGATATAGGTACTGGGAATGTCGAGGGAATGTATCTATCTCGTGGTGGACACTTCGCTGCACAGGCTACATTTTGGGCAAGGCCAACCCTTCCGGAGCGGGACATTGGTTTCCGCCCCGTCCTTGAACTGCCGACAGATCTTGCCGCCGACAATCTGAAGGTTGTTGAGTTGCGGACGGTTAAATTTATGCCCGGCGAGCAGCAGAACTGGATCAATATTATCGTGAAAAAGGGCGAGAGCTTCAAAGCTCCCTCTGCCGAGGGACTGCCCCGCCCGGACGGCATTTCGGCAGATGCACAGTTGTGGTGGGCAGACGAAAACGGAAACTACTACAAGCCCGGCGATACCGTTCCCGCAGATGTTTCGGCACTTACCGCTTTATGGGGCGGTTTCGGTCTGTTTTTGGATCGCGGCGACGGCGAGGTCGAGGTTACGCCGGACAATTATACCGATATTTTCGGCGACGGGACTGCCTCCTTTGTTCTGCCTAAGGGCAGAAGCCTTACTTCTCTTAGAGCATCAGGAAATCTGACAGGCAAGGATATTTTGGAAATTTATTCGACCGGCAAGCTTGAAAGGTACGGCAGTGTTTTCCCGAATCTGAAGCTCAAAAATGCCGACCTGACCTCTGTGAGGCTGAGCGAAAATTACATCGGACATGAAAATCCGCTCTTTGTCACGCTGGACGGAAAGAATACCGTCGGAAGCCTGAACGAAATTATCGAGAGCAATAACACCCTTTCCGTTCTCGGCAACGGCTCGCTGACGCTGAACAGCGCACTGACGCTCAGCCAATACACCCAGTATGGCGGTGGCAGCGTCACCATGACGGACGGGCTGAAGGCGTACTTTCTTACCATAGACAGCGGCTCGCTTACCGTAACGGGCGATCCGCAGGCCATTACGCTGCGGAATCAAGATATCGGCTATCTGGAAATAGGAGACGGTGCGCGGCTGTTCACGGGCTCTTCGGCACAGGATGCCACAGAGGCTGTTATTCCGCAGCTTTCCGCTGAAATGCAAGAACTGTATCAGCGCTATCTGGCGGATGACAACACGCTGACAAATGAAGAGTTTGCCGCGCTGTACAACGCACTCAGAGAGCGGTTCAACGCTATCTTCCGGCAGCTTTCCGACAAGACCTATGTGCGTATCACGGGCGCTTGGGATGTGACCTATCAGCCCGGAGAAAATGGAGACGGCAATGCGGTCACAGATATTAAGTTCTATAACGATGCTCTCACGCTGCGAGGCGCTTTGTTCACTCGCACGGGGCACACGCAAGTAGGCTGGGCGACCGTGGACGGCGGCGAAAAGGTGTACAGCTTTGGAGATGTTTATACCAAAAACGAGGCTTTAACGCTCTATCCCGTTTGGAACACGAATAAATATACAATTACCTTTGACACCGCAGGCGGCAGCGAAATCGCTCCGATCACGCAGGACTACGGCACGGCAATTACCGCACCTGCCGACCCGACAAGAGAGGGATACACCTTTATCGGTTGGGATATAGAAATTCCCACGACCATGCCTGCCGAAAATATAACGCTCAAAGCGAGATGGAAAGACATTGAAAAACCCACGGGCGAAATTATCATAGGCACAAATAAATGGCGCGAATTCTTAAACAAGCTGACCTTCGGTCTGTTCTTTAAGGACACGCAGGAGGTAACGATAAACGCTTCCGATAACAGCGGAACCGTGTTTGTCTCTTATCTGGTAACAAATCGGGACCTCTCTGAGACGGAGCTCGGCTCTCTTGTGTACCGTGCGTATGATGAGCCGTTTTTAATAGAGCCTAACGGAGAATATATTGTTTATGCAATGCTCGTTGATGAGAGCCTGAACATCACATATCTTCGCTCCGACCGCATAACGCTCGATAATATCCGGCCTGTAATCGGCGGCATTGAAAACGGCAAGACCTACTGCGAGGCACAGACAGTTACAATTGACGAGAAGTATATAGATACAGTTACCGTAAACGGCACAAAGGTCACGCTTGATGAAAACAGCGGCTTTACTCTCTCTCCTGCGGACGGCGAACAGAAAATCATTGTCACCGATAAGGCAGGCAACACCGCCGAGATGACCGTGACGATAAACGACGGGCACACCTTCGGTGAATGGGCATCAAACGGCGACGGCACGCATAGCCGTGAATGTACCGTGGACGGCTGCAAGAGTGTTGAAACAATGGCTTGCTCGGGCGGCAAGGCGACCTGCGCCGAAAAAGCGGTATGCGAATACTGCGGCAAGGCTTACGGAAAGACTGATTCAAACAATCACACCGACTTAAAGCACATCGATGCAAAGGCGGCAACTAAGACTGCCGAGGGCAATATCGAGTATTGGTACTGCGGCGGCTGTGATAAGTATTACAGCGACAAAGGCGGTATAAACGAAATTAAAAAGGCCGACACCGTAACGGCTAAGCTGCCGGGCAATCCGAAGTCTCCCCGAACCGGCAACGCAAGCGACCTCGCTTTATGGATTTCCCTGCTGTTTGTCAGCGGCGGCGTAACAGGCGTCACGGCGGGCCTGCGCAAAAAGAAAAAACACAAAGTATAATTTTTTTCATTTCCCTTTTCTGCTTTTACGGCAGTAAAAAGCCTCCGTTTTTTAACGGAGGCTTTCGTTTATTGCGGCTTATGCATATTCTCGATTTTTTTAATGTATTCAGTGCTGTTCTCGAGAAATTTCCGAGTATCGAAGGACTCGTTTTTAAGGCTGTTTTGAATAATAATACCATCGGAAACCATCAAAATAAGCCAAGTGAAATAGTCGGCCGAAACAACGTCTGTTCTCTCGGCGATTTTTGCCGAAATGAGCTTTTGGAATTCATCATAGCGATGAATCAGCTTAGCTCTGATTTCCTCGTCGCCGAGCAATGCCGCGTCAAAGAGGTGAAGCCTGAGCCCGGCATAGGCTATATTTCTCTCGATTACATAATTTACAAGACGGTGCGGCGAGGTATCCTTTTCCTTGTTTTCCGTCCATTGTATCAGCTCGTCCCATTGGCGCGAAAGATAGCGGTCGGTAACGGCAAAAAGTATTTCGTTTTTGCTTTTATAATAGTAATACAGCGTGCCCTTCGAAATATTCGCCTTTTCGGCTATTTTCGCGAGAGTCACCTCCGAAAAGGAATTTACCTTTAAAAGCTCCTCAGCAGTATCAAGTATGATTTCGTTTATATTTTCGGGTCTTTGAGCTGCCATAATACCCTCCTGCAAAATTTCTTAAAGTATAACACGAACAATCGGCAATGTCTACAAAACAATATTCACAAAAAAAATACGTAAGAGTGATTTTTTTAGTTAAAAGTATTGACAAACGCTTTTTGCGGAATTATACTTGTCTTATCAGTCGGTCAGTTAACCGACATATTTTTTATGCACAGTCGGGCGCGTGACCGACTGCAAGGCTGATTAAAAGAGGCTTGAAGTTATGAACATATCATCAATTAACAAAAAATTGAAAAAGACTTTCGGCGGAAAATTCAGTGCTTCAAAGGAGAACGGCTCGATTTTTGTTCGAGGCAAAAGCTCCGATTGGGGCGAAATCGTCGCGGCTTGCCAAGCGGCGGCAAAAAAATTCAGCACAACGCATATTGTCAACGATATTGTTTACACGGGCGAGCAGCCCGCTCCGACGCGTCTGCCGTCTCTCAAGGATGATTTCCTCGATGGCAGAACACCCGACGTGCTTGTTATCGGCGGCGGCATTTCAGGTGCTTCGATAGCAAGAGAGCTGACCAAGTGGAAGCTTGACGTTTTACTTGTAGACAAGGAGGCGGACCTTGCGCTTCAGGCGTCGGGACGCAACGACGGCGAGGTGCACCCCGGAATCGACCTCGGCAAAGGCTCACTCAAACACAAGTACATTCGCCGCGCAAACCATATGTATGCAGACGTTTGCCGCGAGCTTGACGTTCCGTTTAAGCAGGTAGGTCAATATGTGCTTTTCCGCAACGCCGCGCTGAAGCCGCTTATCGGTCTGTATGCTTTTTGGCGGAAGCATCACGACGGCATAGAGGACACCGAGATAATCTCGGGCAAGGAGCTTATGCGCCGCGAGCCGAACCTCACACCGGAAACAAAATTCGCAATGTATAATCCGAGCGCAGGCTGTGTTTGCCCGTACGGACTCACCATAGCCTATGCCGAAAACGCCGTTCAAAACGGCGCGCAGGTAAGTCTTAACACCGCCGTGCTCTCCATGGCGGTGTCGGAGCATAACATCATAAGCGTTACCACCAACAGAGGCGTTATTCATCCGAAAATCGTTATCAACGCCGCAGGCGTTTTTGCCGAGGATATTGCCGCCATGGCGGATGACAGATTTTTCTCGATTCATCCGCGTCGAGGAACCAACTCGATTCTTGACCAAAAAGCAGGCGCATATATGCACTCGGTAGCCTCCGTAAAGGACATAAGCGTTCACGGTAAAACCCATTCAAAGGGCGGCGGCATATTGCACACCGTCCACGATAATCTTCTCGTAGGACCCGACGCCGTAGAAACGGTTGAAAAGGAAAACACGGAAACACGTGCCGAGAGCATTAAAACCGTCTTCGACAAGCAGACTCAAACAATGCCGGCGCTGTCAAAACGTGATATAATCACTTATTTCACGGGCGTTCGCGCTCCTACCTTTGAGGAGGATTTTATACTTGAACCCGGCAGAAGAACAAGGAACTTGATTCACGTAGCCGGTATTCAATCCCCCGGACTTACAACTGCTCCCGCGGTTGCCGTCGATATGGCGGAGCTTGCGGTCAATATGCTCGGCAAGACCGAGACGGTTGAAAAAAACAACAATTATAATCCTATTCGCAAGGGCGTTCCCGTGCTTCGCGAAATGGACGACGATACAAGAGAAAAAATGATAGCCGAAAATCCCGACTACGGCGAGATTATTTGCCGCTGCGAGCAAATCAGCAAGGGCGAAATTCTCGACGCTTTGAAATCCCCGATATGCGTTCCGACGGTTGACGGTATCAAAAAGCGCATAAGACCGGGAATGGGACGTTGTCAGGGCGGCTTCTGTTCGCCGCTTGTCACCAAAATAATTGCCGAATTTCTCGGCGTTCCGCTGTATGAGGTTAAAAAATCCTCGGCGGAAGCGGTGATAACATACGGCGAAACAAAGGTAACCGAAGGAGGCGAAGAGTGATGACGACAGGTAACTATGACGTACTCGTTGTCGGCGGCGGTCCTGCCGGTCTTGCGGCGGCGATAAGCGCTCACGATAACGGTGCCAAGGTTCTCCTTCTTGAAAGAGAGGCAAGGCTCGGAGGAATACTCAAGCAGTGCATTCACGACGGTTTCGGTCTTCATCACTTCGGCGAGCAGCTCTCAGGTCCTGAATACGCCGAGCGGTTTGAGGATGAGCTGTACAAACGCAATATCGAATACAGCACCCTTACGTTTGTCACGAAAATAGACAAAAACGGCGACGGAAGCTTTTCGGTGCATACCGTCGGCAGAAGCGGCGTTTCGATATTCACGGCAAAAGCGCTTGTGCTGGCTACGGGCTGCCGCGAGCGTACCGCCAAGCAGGTATTTATTCACGGCACGCGTCCTGCAGGCGTTTTCACGGCCGGAACCGCACAGCATTTTACAAATCTGCTCGGGCTTATGCCCGCCAAAAAATGCGTAATTCTCGGCTCGGGAGATATAGGACTTATCATGGCACGCCGGCTTACGCTTGAGGGCGCAAAGGTTCTCGGCGTTTATGAGGCAAAGCCTACGCCGTCGGGACTTACGAGAAACCTGCATCAATGCCTGCACGATTATGATATTCCGCTGCACCTGTCGCACACCGTCACTCGCGTGTTCGGAGTTGACAGGCTCGAAGCGGTTGAGATTTCAAAGGTTGACGAAAATATGGCTCCGATACCCGGCACACAGAGCCGCGTCGAATGTGACACGCTGATTCTCTCGGTCGGATTGATTCCGGAAAACGAGCTCGCCGAGTCCGTCGGAGTAAAGCTTGACCAACGCACAAAGGGTCCCGTATGCGACGGTCAGTGTATGACGAGTGCCGACGGCGTATTCAGCTGCGGCAACGCTTTGCACGTCAACGATTTGGTTGACTTTGTTTCGCAGAACGCCGAGCAGGCGGGAAAATCAGCCGCTGCTTATTCGGGCAGAGAAAGACGGCTTATTGAGATAACCCCGGGCGACGGTTTATTGTACGCAGTGCCGCAAAGCCTCAATCTCAACGAGGATAACAGTAAAACAGACCTGTATTTCCGCGTCCGCGAGGAGGAAAACAACTGTGTGCTTCATATTTACGCGGACGGCAAGGAAATACTTAAAAAGCGTTACGCATTTATGCGTCCGCCCGAAATGGAAAATCTCACGATTGATTTCAGCGCATGCGAATTAAACGAAAACAGCCGAGTGGAGCTTCGGCTGGAAAGACTCGGTAAAGGAGACGGTGTAAAATGACAAAAGAATTGGTTTGCATCGTTTGTCCCCGTTCGTGCAGAATGACGATTACATCAGACGGCGACGAGCTTGTTGTGACCGGCAACACCTGCAAAAGGGGCAAAGAATTCGCCGTAAGCGAAATGACCGACCCGCGTCGTACCGTTTGCACAACGGTGCGCACCGCCTTCCCTTCGGTACCGGTTCTGCCCGTTCGCGTATCGGGGCCGATTCCCAAAAACAGAATTTTCGACCTGATGCACGAGGTAAACCGTATCACCGTTTCAAAACGACTCGGACGAGAGGAAGTCGTTGTACCGAATATTCTCAATCTCGGCGTGGATTTGATTGCAACAAGCAATATCCTGAAGGACGAGAAGAAGCAACCTTAAAAAAGAAAGAGGGGAAAATCTTTAATGGAACAGTCACTTGTGCTGACCTTTGACGTCGGCACGCAGAGTGCAAGATGCTTGCTTGTCAATGAGAGTGGAGACTTTGAGGATAAGGAGCAGCAAAAATACAAGGTTCCTTATTTATCAAAACAGCCCGGATGGGCAGAACAGACCCCGGATTTTTATTTTAACATTATAGCCGAAATGTCAAAAAAGGTTATCGAGAGAAATGCCGATAAGCTTGACCGCATAACAGCCGTATGCCTTACCTGCATACGTGACACGGTGCTTTGCCTTGACAAAGACAAACGTCCGCTTCGCGACATAATATTATGGCTCGACGAGCGTGAGGCCGACGAGGACGGGCGGATTCCGGCAGCAAAACGCGCATTGTTTTCGCTTGTGGGAATGGGAGAATCGGTAGATATGATTTACCGAGCCTCTACCGGCAACTGGATTATGCAAAATGAGCCCGAAATATGGGCCAAAACAGACAAATACGTTATGCTGCCGTCATATCTCAACTATCTTTTGACGGGCGAGCTTAAGGATTCCGTGGCAAATATGATAGGTCACGTACCGTTTGATTACAAAAACCGCCGTTGGATGAAACCCGGTGCTCTCACGCGCTGCGTGTGCAATGTTCCGTCCGAAAAGCTCTGTGAGCTTGTTCCGTCGGGCGAGGTTATAGGTAAAATCACAAAAGATGCGTCCGAAAAAACGGGCATCCCAATGGGACTTCCGCTTATAGCAACCGGCTCCGACAAGGGCTGTGAAACCATCGGTATGTCCGTTGTAAAATCAAACCGAGCGGCAATTTCTTTCGGCACGACCTCAACCTTACAGATGGCGGTTAAAAAATATTTTGAACCGCAGCCTTATATGCCGGCTTATCCGGCTGTTCCGAACGATATGTTCAATCCCGAATTCGAGGTCTATCGCGGATTTTGGATGATTTCGTGGTTTATAGAGCAGTTTGCCGCGAAGGATAAGGTTGACGCCGCCGAGGAGGGCGTTTGCATAGAGCGTTATCTTGACGATAAAATCAAGGATATTGAGGCCGGCTCCGGCGGACTTATTTTACAGCCGTTTTGGACTCCGGGCATCACGAACCCGAACGCGAGCGGCGCAATTATAGGCTTTTCGGATTTCCATACGCGTTATCATTTGTATCGCGCCATAATAGAGGGCATCTGCTTAGAGCTGTACCACGGGCTCGTTAAAATGCAAAAACGCTCAAGCGTCACGGTAGATGAGCTTTATGCCGGCGGAGGCGGCTCCAGCAGCCCTGTCGTATGTCAAATTGCCGCAGATGTGTTCGGCTTGCCCGTACACCGTATTCAGACTCACGAGGCGAGCGCAGTCGGCTGTGCCATGGTCGCGTTTATTTCACAGGGCGTTTACGGCAGCTATGAGGACGCCATAGAGCATATGGTACATAAAAAAGACGTATTTATTCCGAACGAGGAAAACCACCGAACCTATATGAAAATTTACGGCAAGGCGTATTCTCACCTTGCCTCAAGATTAAAGCCAATAGAAAAATACCTACATCATTTTCAAACAGGAGGACACTGATAATGAGTACAAAACCGTATAAGGGCTTTGAGCCTAAATGGATGCTTCAGAGAGCACCTGAGAACAGCTATCGTTCAATTTTCCGCTGGGGCGACCCCGACTTCTTCAAATATCCGAAGGAGAGCCTTTACAAATATGTTAAAAAACGCTGCAATCTCAAGGACGAGGAGTTTATGCAGTATAATGACGATTTGGGTCTTGACCCCGTAAATCTCGGCGAAGAGCACGCTCCGAAGATTGACAAAAAGCACGTAAAGGCCATTGCCGCAATAGTCGGCGAAAAGAACGTCTCACAGAGCGACTACGACCGTCTCGCCGTTTCCTACGGACAGACAATGTACGATCTTCTCAGAATGCGTCACCGTCGTTTTGACTCTCTTCCCGACCTCGTTGTTTTTCCGGAGACAAGCGAGCAGATTGAGAAAATCGTAGCCTACGTCACAAAGAATAAAATACCGCTCTATGTTTACGGCGGCGGCTCGTCGGTTACAAGAGGCGTTGAGCCCATTAACGGCGGCGTTTCTCTTGATATGCGCCGCAACTTCAACAAGGTCATTAAATTCAATGAGACCGATCAGACCATTACAGTTCAGGCAGGTATGTCCGGACCAAAGCTCGAGCAAACGCTTCAAAACGCTCAGAGCCTTTTCGGCGCAAAACGTCCGTACACCTGCGGTCACTTCCCGCAGTCGTTTGAATATTCCTCCGTCGGCGGTTGGACCGTCACACGCGGTGCCGGTCAGAACAGCACCTATTACGGCACCATAGCCGATATAGTTGTTTCGCAGAAATACGCCACACCGATAGGTAAAATCGAGACAAGTCACTATCCGAGAGAGGCAACGGGACCGAATCTCAATCAGGTCATGATGGGCGGCGAGGGCACCTTCGGCGTTCTTACCGAGGTCACGCTCAAGTTTTTCCGCTGGATGCCCGAAAACAGAAAACGCTTTTCTTATATGTTCAAGGACTGGCCGACAGCTATGCGCGCCGCTCGTGAAATGATGCAGTGTGAGTGCGGCTTCTCCTCTGTTTTCCGTCTTTCAGACCCGGAGGAGACTTCATTAATGCTCCATCTTTACAACGTTGACGAAACGCCGCTTGAGCCTCTTCTTGATAAATTGGGCTACAAGGACTTTGAGCGCTGTCTCTTCCTCGGATTTACAGACGGCGAAAAGGGCTTCTCAAGAAACGTTGCGCATAACATAATGAAAATTGCCGTTAAGCACGGCGGTATCCCGATGACCGGCTACGTATGCAAGGGCTGGGAAAAGGGCCGCTTCAACGACCCGTATCTTCGCGATACACTCATGGATTTCGGCTTTATGATTGATACGCTTGAGTGCACGGTCAACTGGTCAAATATGGCTCGTGTTCACCGTGAGGTTCGTGAGGTTTGCCATAAGCTTCCGAACACAATCGTTACAACTCATATGTCGCATTGCTATCCGCAGGGCGCCAACCTCTACTTCATCTTTATGACTAAAATGCAGGACGAAGAGGAGTTCCGTGCTTATCACGCAACAATTCTCGACGCCATACAGAAGAGCGGTGCTGCCATCAGCCACCACCACGGTATCGGAAAGATGTTTGCCCCGTGGCTTGAGGGCTACCTCGGCGAAAAGGAATACGGCATAATCCGCACGCTTAAAAACTATTTTGACCCCGATTACCTTATGAATCCGGGCGGAACCATAGGCCTTGACCTTAAACCCGAGGATAAAAAGTATCTGCGTGAGCATACCGAGTATGTTGACGAGCTCAAGGACTGAAAAGGCTGTTGAAGCGCGGCTCAAAGCCGTAACGTCAAGCATAAACACATAAAATCAAGGCTTTCGTTTCAGGTGAGACGAAAGCCTTTTTATTGCCGATTACAGAAAAACTTACTTTTTGTATAAGCTTTCGGCACTTGCGGCTGTTGACTGTTTGCCGTCGTAATTATATAATAATTTATAACAAAATTTCGCCGCATATGTGATATGCCGCACAAGCAAAGAGGTTCATCATGACAGATAAAAGCTATTCAATTATTTTCAGCAGCCCGACAGGCAACACGAGGCTGCTCGCCGACACCATTCGCGACGCGCTGCCGGAGGAAAACTGTAATTATTTCGGAGTGAGCGAAAACGCCGATACACAATCCGACATTTTATTTATAGGCTTTTGGACGGATAAGGGAACCGCCGACAAGGCGACCTTGGATTTGCTCGAAACGCTGAAAAATAAAAGGATTTTTCTTTTCGGAACGGCGGGCTTCGGCGGAGACGAGGAGTACTTCAAAAAAATCCTCGCAAATACAAAAAAGAGCATTAGCGGCAGCAACATCACAGTCGGTGAGTATATGTGTCAGGGAAAAATGCCGCAAACGGTCAGGGAGCGCTATATCAAAATGAAAAGCCTGCCGAATCCCGCGCCGAATCTCGATATGCTGATTGAAAACTTTGACCGTGCTCTGTCTCATCCCGACGAAAACGATTTGAAAAGGCTGAGGCTCTCCGTGGAAAAGCTGTAATAAGAAGCGACAGCGCGACCTACCCCGCTAAGCTGTGCCGCGTATCATATTACTATTGATTTATTGTAAAAATAATGATAAAATATTCAGCGTAGCACGTAAGCAGGTGTAGTTTAATGGCAGAACATCAGCTTCCCAAGCTGAATACGGGGGTTCGATTCCCCTCACCTGCTCCAAAAGATAAAATCGTCGCACCAATGCGACGTCAATGATTAAATCAATCTGAAAAGATTGATTTTTTTTGTGCGTTATTACAAAGGAAAAGGAAGGAATGATATAAATGAATAATTTAAACAACAATGCAGAGGATAGATTTGTTGTGTCAGATAAAGATATTAAATGGGGTATAAATGGACAACAAAAAACGGAAGAGGAAATTAATAGGTACATGGCAGAAAAACGAAAAAAATTACAGGAAGTTTCTCTTGATAAATATATGATAATAGGTAGTGTTGTCGAAATTCAGGGAAATTTTGATAAGCTAATGATAATCGGGTATAAAGTCAAAGATAGAGATGGGAAAATTATGGATTATATGGCTTGCAAATATCCGAATGGTGCAACAGATTCATTAACATTTTTTAATCATAATGATATAAAAAAAATATATTTTGTTGGATTTACTACTGAATATGGTAATGAATATAAAAGCAATTTAGATAATAAAAACGAGGAAAAATGAAGGCTCGTATAATATGTTGGGTGCTGTTGTTGGAGATGTAATTGATTCGGTGTTACTGACTATGATGAAAATGGTAAAGAGGTTCTTAAATAGATTTGAAAATAATGAAACATTTACTTGTGCATTTTTAACATCTTGTTATACTGGAATGAGAACTGGAGAGGTATTTGCATTAACTTGGGATATATTGATTTAGACAATGGAACAATATCAGTCAAACATAATGTTTATGATAAACCTAAAGACGAATAGCAAGACATTAATTAATTGAGAGTTTATATACTCCCATAATATTGGTTTATTTTGTCGTGTAAATAATCAATATTATTTTTAGTAATTTTCTTAAAAGCTTTATTTATTTCATCAATCATGTAATTCATAGCTATATTTTGAGCTTGTTCAATAACTTCTTTTGTTCGTAAACGTGTATAGTTAAGGCTCCAAAAACGGCAAGTATCAAAGGATACTTGCCGTTTTTTACTTTTTCGCATTTTACTCTCCTCTCGTTTTTCTTTCGTCTATCCGTCGTCCGCTCACTTCATTATTCGCTGTTCACTTTTCTCTCTTCGCTCAACCTCTCCTCTCTTGCAGAGGAAGGTGATTTACCGTAAGGCAAGCCGGAGGGATTTTGCCTCCCTTGTAAAGGGAGGTGGGCCTCGTCAAGGCAAGCCGGAGGGATTTTGCGGAGTTATATGGAATTTAAATAGAAAGCAAATTACTTTTTAATCCCTCAGTCCGCTCGTGAACTCGCGTCCAGCTCCCTTTTCAAGGGAGCC